>JACLAC010006965.1_pt1 | contig 23212 bp, 23 predicted proteins | sample 8027881 | NCBI WGS metagenome assembly JACLAC01 (sample SAMN15725517, study PRJNA655200) | protist metagenome | isolation source: fluorescence activated cell sorting (FACS) single amplified genomes of... | place: Spain: Blaines Bay Microbial Observatory, Mediterranean Sea | collected 2016-01-19 | reverse complement strand
AGAACCACTGGAGCAGAGTTATGCCCTACGAACAAAGGTTCAGGGACCTGAGGAAACACAGACGTTGGAGACCAAGGAACGATTGGCAGAGTTGTATCGACAGTTGGGACGTCCTGATGAAGCAGAGCCGATGTTCCTGGAAGTGATCGCAGCGTCAGAACAACTACTTGGAATTGCAGATCCACTGGTGATCGATGCAAAAAGTCATCTTGCTCAACTCTATGAAAACACTAACAACTTTGTTGCATCCCTTCGCTACTACCAAGAAGTATACGAAATCGACCAACAAATTCTTGGTGATGCTCATCCAAACACAGCAGGAGATCTGAACAATCTGGCTGGCATCTTCCGTCGGCTTGGCCAGTTGCCGCAATCCGAAGCCACCTATCGACAGGCACTGCAAGCGATGAGTGCTGCACTTGGTGAAGGCGCACCCCAGACCATCTCTATCATGAACAACTTGGCTCTTGTCCTGGAAAGTCAAGGACTCTATGACGAAGCTGAACCACTCTACCAGAAAGCACTGGCACTTTCCCAGGTGGAGCAAGGCAAAGAGCACCCAACCTCACTGGCACTCAACAACAACATTGCCATGCTCTACGAGGCGCAAGGAGACTTCAGCCGAGCGGAGCGGACCTATCAGCGAGTCATTGAACTCAACAAGCAGGTCTTCGGCCTCACTCACCCAAACACGGTTGCCAGCATTAACAACCTGGCTTACCTCTACCTGATTGACCAAAAACCGGAACAAGCAGAAACCAATTTTCTCAAAGCTTACGAAATCTGGAAGGAACTCTACGGAGAAAAGCACCAGGACACACTCAAGGCACTTAATAATAGTGGCCGAGTTCAAACACAACTTGGCGAACTGGAACAAGCAGAAGAAACTCTGGTTCGTGCCCTCGAACTGCGTACTGAACTATTTGGAGGGCAGGCACATGAAGACGTGCTACGTAGTATGAATGATCTCGCCATGCTCTACTTTGAACAAGGTCGTGAATACGAGGCTCTGGAACTTTTCCGGGAAACGCTGGAATTACAGGACAAGGTCCTTGGGGAATTACACCCTTACACCTTTGAAACCTTGAACAATCTGGCCAATCTCCAGCATGAGATGGGGGAACTAGATGACGCCTACGAAACACGGCAGTTGGGCTATCAGCGCCGTAACAAATTTCTGAACCGAATTCTCTGGGTAGCTGGTGACAATACCCGTCAGTCCTATATCAATCTCTATCGCCCTGAGTTAGATGCTTACATTCGGTTGCTGATTGAATTAGACGACGAACGCACAGCTCGAGACATTTTTGATATCAGCCTCCGACGCAAGGGACTGCTACTGAAGATCACCAGTGAAACTCAGCAGGTAGTTCAGATGGCAGACTCTCCGGAGTTGCAAGTTATCACGGAAGAGTTAACCGCTGCCCGCAAGGAATTGGCTGCCTTGACACTCTCTGGCCCTACTCCAGAAACTCGTAACAACTTTCCTCAGTTGATCAACGATCTCGAAAATAGGGTCAATGGCCTTCAACTACGTCTGGGAGAAGCGAGTGCTGTCTTTCGGCAGGCAATTCAGCAGGTCAGTGTTAAGGATGTGCTTGATGCTGTCGGTGAGGAACATGCGCTGGTCGATTTTTTCACCTACCGTGACGAAAATGATGAGTGGTCACTCTGTGTCGTCATCCTGAATAATGGTGAACTCTACTTCTATAATTATGAAGAACTGGAGCCATTCAAAGACATGATCATGGAGTTGCGTGACTATATGATGGACGTTACTGTCATTGAGGACGATATCAAACCGATTGCCCAAGAACTCTATGAGCCACTCTGGGATCCAATCACTGAATTCCTGGAAGACAAGGATTCGATCTTCCTGATCCCAGACAGCGTGCTGAATGTTTTGCCCTTTGATGCATTGGTTGATTTTGAGGATCAGTACCTGATCGAGACCCTGAACCTGCGGTTAATCAGTTCTGCTCGAGATTTGGTCATAGATCCGCTGGAACCTGCCGAAGGTGATGTACTGATCATTGCTGGTCCAGACTATGACTCCGATGAGATCAGCAATTCTCCAGAAGCTCGCCTAGTTGCTTCCAGTAAACGTTCAGCAACGGTAAACTCTGGCATTCGTATGGGTAACGGTCTGCGTGGGCTAAACTTCAGTCCTCTTCCCGGTGCTGAGAAAGAAGGTAGAGTAATTGAAGAGGTTGCGGGCGACAAGGAGCGCAGCACAACCTTTGTCACTCGGGCTGCAGCTGAGGAGAAAGAGTTACGCAGTTACAACGCTGAGAAGGTTCCTGAGATTCTTCATATTGCGACTCATGGTTTTTTTCTGAAAGAACAGGAACGTCTGACCAAACGCATCATGGGCATGCAGCGTGGTAGTCAAAATCCCATCCCACCTCCGGCAGATAACCCTTTGTTGCGTGCTGGTTTAGCCTTTGCTGGATTGAATCCGAATGCTCCGCTGTTGGGTGAAATCGATACGGATAATGACGGAGTGTTGACTGCGATGGAAGTGCTCAGCCTAAACTTGACTGGTACCCGCCTTGTCATTCTATCTGCTTGTGAAACTGGTCTAGGTGAGATCCACGAAGGTGAAGGAGTCTATGGTCTACGCCGCTCCTTCCAGGAAGCTGGTGTCGACTCCGTAATCAATTCTTTTTGGGAAGTCTCTGATGACGGTACTCAACTCCTGATGACCAAGTTTTACGACAAGTATCTAGATGGTTTTCCTCCAAGGGAAGCCATGAGAGTGGCTCGTCTTGAAATGGTTGATGACTTCCGCTGGAGTAGCCCCTTCTATTGGGGTGCTTTTGCCATGGTAGGTCGCCACGAATAGCCAGTCACTTCCACAGCAGGGAGATTTCATCTACTCCCTGCTTTCTCTCCTCACAGCCGGCCTCCTCAGACTTCCGTTATCACCTTCTACAGTTTACATTCTGTGAAAAAAGGTCAAAAACTTGCTCAAAACGTTTCTGAAAACAGGCAATCAAGAGATTATCTGGAGACATCACTGAATCATCACTTGGAATCATGATGCTGCGCTGGATTGGGAGAGTACTACTGCTAGGGCTGACCTCCTTTTTGGGACTAAGCTACTGGAAATTGGAGCAAATTCGCCAACCCATTGAACTAGAAGAGATCCCACGCTGGCAAGTTCGTGAACTTGATACCAAGCAGTGGAAAATCCAGTCTATCAGCGATCCTGAACGAAAAACCATTGCTTGGTTTCGAGGAAACCCTCGAGGTCTGCGTTGTGACACTTCTATTCTACTCACCGGAGTGCAACAAGGTAAGAATCTGCTGGATGGAAGTGCTGGCCTCAATGATCCAGCCAACACTGTGGCGATGGAGCACCCGATTAGAAAATATGTTAGCAAACAGTCCTGGCTGAGCTATGGAGTTGCTGAGTGGTGGAATATAGGAGAGTTGATTCGCCTGGAAATGCTCCACACTCTTGGTGCCTTACAAGCGCTGCTACGTCATACCAATGGTTCTCTAGACGGAGATGCTCGCTTCACAGAACAAGTTGTGCTGGCTGGGGGTAGCTTTGGAGCCCCCTTCACTGCGGCTCTAGCCAGCTTGGAGAATGAAAACGTTTCAGGGTTATTGCTGATTTATGCGTTCACAGATTTTGAGGGACTCTTTAACCGTGAGTTTGTCCGACAAGGCCGCATTCACTACAAAATGCCCTCAGAGCCGGAAGGACTAGTTGCTTGGAGTGAGGATCTTGGACTACGAGTGCTGGCCGGTAGCCTTGCCTGGTTCCTCTCGACGCTCTTGGAATATGGTGAAATGGAAGCCTATTTACCCAATATTCGGAACACTCCCATCCACTTCATCAATGGGCGTGACGACCGCCTTGCGCCGCAACCTTCCTACAATTTACTCTGGAATGCGTCACCAGAGCCAAAGTCTGAAATCTGGCTGCCGGGAGACCACATCAATCCGGGAGATCCTGTGGCGCTGCTACGGGTCTCTGAATACATGTACGACTGGGGGAAGGCTCAGGGACTGCGAGGTTGCGAGAAATTCGACTCCTAATGATCACTGATCAAGAAATTCACCTGGCAGTGTTGTGAACTGGATTAGTACACCAGGATGACCCTGTGCATCAGGAGTGATAGAGAAAGAAAATTCCTGATTGCGAAAGACCTGAATTCGACTCAGAGGTTGTTCTTCCTGAACCCAATTGGTCAAATTCCAGAAATCAGGGCTGAATCGTGATCTGTAATGCACTGATAGTCCTTGCAGTAGGTTATCCATCAGGGAACGCTGCCAAGAATCCAGGTGCAGTTCAAAGCTGGAGAATTTGCAGTCGCCAGTCTGGTCATCAAATTGGTAGCGAAAACGCAGGTCCTTCCACATCGGATCAGAGCGTAATTCTGGAAAGCCTACTCCCTGACGCAAAGAATCACAGGTTTGACGCGACTCATCAAGTAGTGAGAGTTCCACAGCAACTACGGGTACAGCATAAAACTCCAATACACTTATCAAGAGCACTAAAGCCCTGCAAATTCTCATTATTCTCCGTCTTGAATATCCAAAAAAGTTGAAAGAACTCTTACAGACTCGCGTCTAGCATTGCCAAGATCTTGACACTCGGCGATAAAGTAAGGGATAGTACCTTAACTTCCAGAGACGGTCGGTATTCCCAAAGCACCCACAATGTTGGCTCTGGCGGAAGTGGATACCATCACTGTAACCTACTCCCAGTACCAAGGAGGCTATGCGCTATCTCTGGCTCGTATTCTTCGCCGGATTTCTTTACCTGAGTATTATTTTCATCACCCAGAATTTAGATCCTATTGTGATCCGGTTCGACCTTGATGAACTCGGCCTGAATTTCCGGTTTGAGCGCCCAATTTTTGTACCGATCTTCGTAACTTTGGCGCTGGGCATCCTTTTCTGTGTGGCCTACTTCTTCACTTATCACTCTCAACTCAGAGTCTTGCACCGCAACCAAGTGATGGAAGTCAAGCGCCTTAAGCGTCTGGTCCTGCTAGAGCGCAACAAGAACCAGTCCCTTGAGCAACGTAATCACGAACTACAGCAAATTGTTGAGCGTATGCAATACCTGCTCGATGACAAGGAGTGGTTAGAGGAACCACGACGCTTACCGGAAAAGACCGCAGAACCCGCCTGATCCTCTCTATACCTCAAAATACGAAGTTGTGGTCCACTGTGACTATGACTTCAAGCATTTGCTTCCCATACTCTACTACGCCTTTAATCGGATGATGGATCTCATCCATGATCCCCAATTCAAATGGATCTTTTGTCATTACTGTCTGGCGGAGCGTATGCTTGAGGCAGGCATTTTTCCAACCACCTGTAAAGATAAGCTGTTTCAGACATCTCTGCCTCACCAAATACTCACTTAGTCGCTCTGACTGGCCATTGATCGAGTCCTGCTCTAGTGATGGAATCACGATCACTTGTTCTCCTAAAGATCTTAGGAATTTTGGTGGTTGCTGCTCTGTCTTTTTCAGATTTAGCAAAATCACATTGACCTGTTCCTGCAATAATTTTTGTAGATGCTGCTGAAGACTTTCCTGAAAATCCTGTGAGCTCTTGACTAGCCTGCTGGCCTGAATCGCATATTCGTCTGCATGTACCACTACGTAGGCGATTTGTGGACCGCTTACTAAACCAAAGGAACTCGTTGTACTCGTATACATAAGCTTCGCTAAAGCATGGACCGCTAAATAATTTTCTTCTAGATTGGTGTGGAGAGGGCTCCACGTACTTTTGAGCAATTCCAACTGGCCGCACTAACTCAAATCAAGAAGCTTTTGTCTACTTATTTTCAAATAAAATCAGTCTTCCAGCAAACCAGCAAAAAGTCTTGTCTTTCCTGCCTGTTTTTCATTCACACCATCACTGATGAAAAACTGATACTATCTGACTGATTGGGCTTCTGTAGAATACGATGTGTAGGTATTTCTAGTAGAAAATGAGAATGAAGAGAGAGGATGCAATTAGCTCTATTTGAATTGTATTTATTGCTTTTTGCCGTGTCTTGATTTCTTAGCGAGGAAATGGTCGTAGTCACTATTGAGGTGTTCTCGCCGATGAGAAAAAATATTTACTTGAGAGTAAAAAACTCGCTACCCACTCGGGCATCTCACACTCATTCGAAATCGTTATTGTATCAGATGGATGTTTCAGATAATTGAAAATAAACATTGCTTTCACAAGAAACCAGCTTCTCGTGCCTCTTGCTCTACTTCTTCGAAATCCTGCATCACTTTGATCTCTGCATCTTTCTCGGTATAGTTGCAGTATTCGATCAGGTAACGCTGTAAGGCATAAGTCAAATATGACTGGTACTCGCGGCTGTATTGATTGTTCATTAATATTCTCCTAATTTTTTAATTTTATTTTTCTATTCATATTAGAAAAAGTCCTATCTCTTTTAGTCCAAACAGAAATCACATACACTTGAACCAACTGAATAGACACATTAGTTCTCTGCGTATTGAACTATTCAATTAGGTGTCGAATTACCAACACACAGACACTATGTTGCTGAATTAAATTTTGGAGTTTACACTTATTTGGTCAGTATAACCTATGCACCCAGGCCTATACCATTCGCTGTCGCTAATCGAAAAAGTTTCTTTTGCATTCATTTCATGAACTGGATAGACTTGTTCAAATTAGCAGTTTAAAACTGCTATAACTAAGAGAAAATAGGTTGCAGAACAAAAGTAACTGATTCTGTAATGATTACTTACGAACACTCTTTGCAATAACTCGCAAAGGGGAGCGTACTATTTTAGAGATGAGGCAAAGTTTACTTTGCTAATTGATCAACAGCTAACTGAGGATGACAATGCCCAGCGTACAAGAACTTGAGAATCAAATTGAAGAACTGCAAAAGCAAAGAAAAACTGCGTTGCGGGATGAGAGAAACAAGGATCTATCTCTCGTCAAGGAAATGTGCAAAAAACACGGATTTACTGCGCGTATGCTGAAAGGATACTTAGCGGAAGGAAGAAACAGAAGAAAGAAGTAAAGATTACATTAGCGGATTAAAGCTGTCCGAATTTGATTACATTGAACAAAGTAGCTTTGATCTGCGTTTCCTCAGGCTAGTGGCTCAGATTACGGACCTCAAACTAGGCCTAACTCACCAACAGTCAATCCATCTTCAAGCATAAAGATCTACCAAGTTTGGTGATTTTTTCGAATCTTCTACCGGCTTCTCTACTGCTAATATTTCTAGTTTGAAGATCAGATCTGCGTTGGGAGGAATACCAGCTCCAGACATTCCAGAAGTACCATACGCCAGTTTAGCAGGAATTTTCAGTTGTAGCTTAGTACCAACCCGCGCGCCCTCCATGGATTTTTCCCAGCCCTTGATAACCATGCCTTCGCCATGGTTATATTCGAAAGGTCTCCCCTTGTCGATGCTACTGTCGAACTTGGTGAAGTCGCTAGCTAGCCAGCCTTCATAATGAACGCTGAGCTTACTACCAGTTTCAACTTTCTCCCCCTTGCCTAACTCCTCCACGTAGACCATCAACCCACCGGGTAACTTCTTGAAGGAAGCATCCATCGCAAGTTCAGGAGGTGGATTTTCTTCCTTTACACCATTGGCTTCTTCTCCTTGCTTGCCTTCATCCGTTACAGGGGGAGTATACTTGGTACGCAGGTTGGTAAAGGTGTTATTGCTGATATTCATCTGCACCGAAATGCGTTGCTTGCGGAATTGGGCTGATCCATCAAAATAGTAACCCGAATCGGAGAATTATCGTCACCTTGAGCCACTCCTTGGCTGACATCCATATAAAGCTTGATCGACTCACCTTGCAGGTTGTACTGATCGGTTTGTACTTGGGCGTTACCTTCCAACAAGATCAGTTGGGTTGCTTGCTCTATCCTTACAGAATCAGCACGAGCTACTCGTCCAGGCTGCTCAAAGCAGACAGCTCGTTCCGCGTAAACTGTTTGAATCTGCTGGGTTGCATCAAATTCGACCTGGACTCGATCACCGTAGATCCGTAGCTGTTCTGGTGACTTGAAAAGCTCCACAGCCCCTTCCAGCAAAAGACGACGAACTTGGTTATTGAGTGTTGCCTGAGCCGCCTGCAGAGTCACCGTCTCTGGAGAATCACTGGTTGGTGGCAATTCTTCTAGACGGTTGAATGCTTGCTGTCGACGAAATTCATCAAGATCTAGTTCCATCCGAGCAGGCTCTGCTTCACTACGTCCCTGCAGCAGCACCTGTTGTCGTAGCAGGTCAGCCTGCATTAAATTACCACTGATTTTTCCTTGTTTGGCACTAGCGCGAAACTCTTCGTTAAAGCGCAAGATCTGGGCCGGCCCTCGTATATCTTCGTTCGCGAATCCTTCTTCCACACGCTCATAGAATAGAAATCCGGCCTGCAAGGTTCGATCCCACTGTTCCACCTCTACAGACCCCTCACTGCGCATTTTCTCGTAATTTTCTTGGCGCACCAAGTTGAGTAGCTCAGAACTGAAGCGTAGCTGTTCTCGTGGCAATTCTCCCTGAACTTCCCCACGAAACACCAACTCACCCTTTTTCTGGTCACCACTGAATTCTTGGGCTTGCAGTTGTAGACGCCGCATTTCGGCAAACTGTTCAATCTGCTCTAGCACTTCAGTTGTCGGGGAATGCGGCAACTTCTGCAGCGCAGCACGCAGATCTTCTTTCGCATCAAAACGAATGCCTACCAAAGACTGCAGATCCCTGAGAATTTCCAACGGCAAACCAGCCTGACGCAAATGGATCAGGGTGTTACCGGAAAGTTCATAAGCATTGCTACCCTGGGCCCAGACAAAATTGGTGAGGCAGCAGAAGATCAGCGACAGCAAGCTGATTCGGAAGCGTATCATGGTGTCACCTTATGGAGGAGTTTTGCTTGTAGTGCAGAGATGCACGTGCGAAAGACACAAACAAAGGATGTGGGGCGAAGGGCTTTGATTTCAACTCTGGATGGTACTGGCAACCAATGAACCAGGGATGATCTGCCAATTCAATGGTTTCTACCAGGTCCCGATCCAGATTTCTGCCAGAAATCACCAATCCTGCAGATTCTAGTTGAGGAACAAATTCGTTCATCACTTCATAGCGATGACGATGACGCTCACGAATCTCTAGTTTAACATAGATTTTTGCAATCTGAGTCCCTCCCTGCAAGTGGGCCGTGTATGCTCCAAGACGCATTGACCCGCCAGTATTTTGTTGCCCTTGCTGCTCTGGCATCAAATCAATCACATTTTCATCATGGAGACTCCGAAATTCTCCAGAATTGGCATCTTTCAGATTGGCAACATTCCGCGCAAATTCAATCACAGCCATTTGCATTCCCAGACAAATGCCAAAGAAAGGAATTTGCTGTTCTCGGGCGTGCTGAACAGCCAAAATTTTTCCTTCTGTACCACGTTCTCCAAAGCCTGGTGCAACCAATACAGCATGAGCAGGAGCTAGCATTGGCCCAACTGTTTTTTCCGTGATTTCCTCGGAATTGATATAGATCAGGTGTAGACGCAGGTTGCAGGCAATGCAGCCATGCACGAGTGCTTCGTTGAGACTTTCATAGGTATCCCGCTGATTAACGTACTTTCCAATAAAGGCAATGGTGATTGAATCGATTGGCTCCTTGTAAGCTTCCACAATATCTACCCAATTCTGAAGCTTAGGGCGCCTTGTCCACATCTGCAGCAACTCAATGATTTTGTCATCAAGCTTCTGCTTGTGATAGACGAGCGGAATCTCATAGAGAAAATCAACATCCAGCCCATCAATCACTGCATCGACAGGGACATTGGTGAACAATGCAATCTTCTCACGCAATTTATCCGGTAACGGTTCTGAAGTTCTACAGATCAGCATATCTGGCTGAATCCCAATCTCCCGTAGTTTGCCGACACTGTGCTGAGTCGGTTTGGTCTTCATCTCTGTCGTGTAGATGATCAGTGTGAGATGAATGTAGAGAGTGTTCTCACGACCGTAATCATAGCGAAACTGACGGATCGCTTCTAGAAAGGGTAAGGATTCAATGTCACCCACGGTGCCGCCAATTTCCACGATGGCGATATCTACATTATCACTGGCTCGTAGTACTGCTTCCTTGATCTCATCAATCACATGAGGCACAACCTGAACAGTTGCACCTAGATATTCACCGGCTCGTTCCTTGCGAATGATTTTATCGTAGATCTGCCCCGTTGTGCAGTTGTGAACTCGAGACACAACGGCGTTGGTGTAGCGCTCGTAGTGCCCCAAATCTAAGTCCGTCTCTGCCCCATCCTCGGTAACATAAACTTCACCGTGTTGGAAGGGATTCATGGTTCCTGCATCAATATTGATGTAGGGATCTAGTTTCATCAGACTGACGGTTAGGCCGCGACTCTCGAGCAAAGCACCAATGGAGGCTCCGGCAATACCTTTGCCCAGGCCCGAAACAACGCCACCGGTGATGAAGATAAATTTGGTCTGCATAGTTGAATATCGACTGGTGATGGACACTATCGGCAGGAAGTCCATTATTGAGAGGAGTTTGGCAGGACACTTCGGCCCATTGCCGCGAAGAGCAAGTTAGCAAGGTCTGCGGCTTGCGAATCGCAGGGCTTCTCTATATATAGTCTAATTGTTGATTTGCAAATCTCTTCTGCCTAAAAAAATCTGCATGCCCAATCTGCTTTACGTTGATCACGATTTGACACGCTTGGGTGAGATTCAACACCAACTTTCGGAACACTTCCAGTTGGAAGTCGCATTCAATGGCTGGGAAGGCTTCGCTAACTCCATCATGAACAAGCCTGATATTGTTTTGCTGAACTTGGAACTGCCTGTAATGGACGGATTGGAACTGGTGCGCTTAGTTCGTACAGAAACCGATTGTGCGCATTTGATACTGCTTGGTTTTTCTCTGAAAGAACTTTCCTCAGAATTTGCTGAGACTGCGGAAAGACTGGGTTTGAATCAGTTAGTTGAATATCCTTTTGCTCAGCAGCTACCAGTAGAACTGTTCAAAATGCTGCCTGTTGCCACACAGAGCTGATTCCTTCGATCAATCTACCAGCTGTCAACCCAACTTCACCCGACCGTTTTACCTGCCAATCCCCAGCAGACCCATGCCACCAACAACCAATCAAGGTTGCCTCCAGAGGATTCAAGCCTTGCGCCAGTAGTCCTCCAATTATCCCACTGAGTACATCTCCAGAACCTGCTGTAGCCATTCCTGGATTGCCTGTAGGATTGATGAAGACCTGCCCATCTGGAGTACCAATCACAGTGAGCGCTCCCTTGAGCAGCAGAACTACCTCCCACATCTGCGCCCAGTGACGCACAGTAGCTACACGTTGTTGCTGAAATTCTGAGACAGGCTGGCCAATCAAGCCGGACAACTCCCCTGGATGCGGTGTCAGTACGGCTGGAATTTCTCTTTCACGAAGCCAATCTGGATCAAGTGCATTCAGTCCATCAGCATCAATCAGAATAGGCAACTCCCTCACTTCCAGTAAAAATTCCTCTAACAATGCTGGGATTCCTTTGCTGGTGCCGATTCCACAACCAACAACCAGCGAATTATAGCGTGGCAATTGAGGTCTCAGTTCGGATAGAGCATTCGCTTGCCAGACGTCTTTTGTCTGAGATGCTGACCAAGTCATTACTTCTGGCGCACCGAGAAGCCGATCTCGCAAAGCACCTGGTACTGCTGCAGTGACTAGTCCAGTTCCCACCTGCAGGGCTGCTTGACTCGCCAGTTGCACCGCACCTGCCATTCCTGCCTGACCACCCAGCACCAGCAAATGGCCAAAAGTTCCCTTGTGGGCTGTGATCGAACGTTTTGGAAGAGCTTGTTGAAAAAAGTTCTCTGTCAGCAGGTGAGTTGACTTCTCCCCAATTGGCCAATGCCGAGGAATACAGACATCGACAACATGAATTTCACCAGCTTGTTCATGGCCAGGATGTTGCCACAACCCAATCTTGGGGACCTGAAAGGTGACCGTAGTCTCACAGCGTGTTGCTGTTCCCAGTATCTGACTGTCATCTGCCGAAATCCCGGAAGGCAGGTCTACACCGATCACTTCTGCGGGACTGGCATTGATGGCTGCAATCCAATCTGCATATAGACCAACAATAGGACGTTGCAGACCAACTCCGAAGATTGCATCTAACACTACCTCTGCTTCCTGAATGGCTTGTACTGCAGCAGGTTCTGGGAACGTCAGAGCAGGACCGAAATTTTGCCAAAGACGGAAGTTCTGCTGAGCATCTGGAGTACTAGGTTCCCGGAGGTAGACTACCAAAACAGAATAGCCTCGGTTGGCCAATAGACGGGCCGCCGCATAACCATCTCCACCGTTGTTACCGTTCCCACAGCAGACACAGATTCTTTTGGAGTTTGGATAGCGTTGTTCCACCCAATCTACGACAGCACGAGCTGCATTCTCCATTAGCAGTAGACCAGGTAGTCCCAGTTCCTCAGTCGCTCGGCGATCCATCGCCTGCATGCTCACAGCATCTGTCAAGCGGTCGCAGCAATCAAGGAGGTTGGCTTCTATCATTTTGGCTTTGTGCGTCTTCAAAATTAACAGGTCGACACCCAGTCTATCCTGAAATGAGCAATCAGAGAGTCTGGTGGATATTTTTCACTGATCACATATCTCAGCGCGCCAGCAAATCTGCTACAGCTTTCAGAACCTGTTTGAGTTCTTTTTCCAGAGTAGCCAATGAATCCGGAACCACGTTGCCTTCACGCAGTTGTGCTTCAGCAGTGCGAGACGCCGTCTCCAGTCCCTTAGCTCCCAGACTGCCGGCAATTCCCTTCAGGGTGTGGGCGAGCCGAGCGGCTTCTACCAGATTTGGTTCTGCAAGCAATTCCTGCATCTTTTCCACCGTATTGGACTGGTTACGCTGAAAAACATCCAACAGACGCAGGTAAAGTGAGGTATTTTGGTTCAGACGATTCAGAGCGGTTGCGATCGCTAGCCCAGGAACATTGGCAGGTAATTCTTTTGGTGGTAACTCCGATGGTTGATTGGTCGGCACCGTTGTCTTACTTTTCTTGGGTGGAATCCATTGGAGTAGTTTGCTCAACAACAGCTGCAACTTAATGGGCTTGGGAATATGATCGTTCATCCCAACCTCTAGCGCCTGCTTACGATCCGTATGAAGAGCATTGGCTGTCATAGCGATGATGGGCAGATCCTTGAATTGTGGTAAGCGCCGCAAGAAGTGGGTTGCTTCATAGCCATCCATCACAGGCATCTGCACGTCCATCAGTACTAGATCATAGGACTGACGTTGTAGAACATTGAGAGCCTCCTGGCCATTCGGAGCTACATCTACCACGAAATTACGCTGACGAAGCAGTTCGGTAGCCAGTTGCTGATTGAGTTCATTATCCTCAACCAATAGAATTTTTGATCCATGAATTTTGCTGAGTTCTGGCTCTGCTATCTTATTACTTTGGAAAAAATCTGTGCCATCAAGTTCTGCATTCGGCTGGAGTAGGTTGTTGAGAGCTGTATACAGGGCTAACTTTTGAATCGGCTTGATCAACATCCCACCAACCCCCGCCTGCTGCGCCCGAGGCCAAAGATCGTCACGACCGTAGGCCGTTACCAGCAGGATCTTTGGCAACTTTTCCAACTCCAACTCGCTCCCAATCAGTTTAGCTGTACGAATACCGTCCATCCCTCCTCCGAGGCGCCAGTCAATCAACACCAAATCAAAAGCTCCCCGCCCTACTCTTAGTAGAGCCTCCTCACCAGAACGCACAGCCTCAGTTTGTAGCTCCAAGGCCCGTAGTTGTTGCTCCAGGATCTGGCACGATGTCCGATTATCATCCACAATGAGAGCACGCAGATTTCTGCAGTTAGTAATCATCTGGCGGGAAACCGGACGGGAAGAAGCCGTTCTCAGACTCAACTCAAAAGAAAACGAAGTGCCTTCGTGTACTGTACTCTGTACACCAATCTCTCCTCCCATTATCTCCACGAGTCGCTTACAGATCGCTAGACCCAGCCCTGTACCACCATATTTCCGAGTAGTCGATGAATCGACCTGAGTGAAGGATCGGAACAACTGAGACAACTGCTCTACGGGAATACCAATACCAGTGTCCCGAACTGTAAAGCGCAACCTGATGATGTCTGTTGCACGCTCCACTTCTTCAACGGCAATGACAACCTCACCTCGTTCGGTGAACTTTACTGCATTGTTGGCCAGGTTTGTCAGGATCTGACCAAGTCGCAAGGGATCTCCAACCAACTGTTCTGGGAGACTTGGTGGCACGTCGAAAAGTAACTCAATATTCTTTTCCAACGCTCGGATCGAGAGCATCGTTGAGACATTCTTGAATACTGAGTCGAGGCTGAAGTTTGTTTCTTCCAACTGCAGCTTATTGGCTTCAATTTTAGAGAAGTCAAGAATGTCGTTAATGATACCAAGCAGTGACTGCGCTGAGCTCGCAATCTTGTCCAGATAGTCACGTTGTTGTGGATTCAGACGGGTTTGAATGCACAGTTGAGCGAGCCCAATGACTGCATTCAACGGTGTGCGGATTTCGTGGCTCATGTTGGCGAGAAACTCGCTCTTGGCCGCATTGGCGGCCTTGGCCACTTCCATCGCTTCGTGCAGGCTTCGCTCATACTGCTTCTGGACCGTGATATCTTCCTGCATCACAACCACACTGCTAAGATCTCCGTTGTCCTCCAGCACAGGAGCCACTAACATTCTTGCCCAGTAATCCTGATTGTTTTTGTGACGAGCCTGAAGTTCTCCTTGCCATTCTTGTCCTGCAGTGACTGTCTCCCAGAGTTCTTCATACGCATTGTTTGTCGAGTCTGTCCGATAGAATTGCACCATCTGCTGACCACAAACATCTTCCTCAGCAAAACCGGTTACTTCAATGAACTTCCGGTTCACATATTCAATACAACCGTTACGATCCGCAATGATCGTCATCGCTGAGCTGAAGCGAACCGCATATGAGAGTTTGCGCATGGTCTGCTCAGCCTGCTTTCGAGCGCTGATTTCCCGCATGGAAACCATGATCATCGTACCCTGACTGGTCTGGGAGCGAATAGCACTGATTTCTACTGGAAGAACGTTTCCAAACTGATGTCTTGCAAAACACTCAACACTCCGCCCCTGACCATCTGGGGGCAACAGTGTGATTTCCTGAATCTTTGGCATTGCTTGTGTTGGCTGAATCAGCAGGTCAGCAAGACTCCGCAGATCTAGATCTTCCCGGCTGTAGCCAAAAATTTCCTCAGCCCAGGTATTGGCAAAGGTGATCTTCCACTCGGTATTCAGGACAAATAGAGCATCCGGTACATTCTCCAACAAAACCCGGTAATAGGAGGCCATGTTGGCCAGAGTAATCTCACGATTTTGCTGATCTTGGAAAAATGTGGATTCCTCGTAATTCATGGGGATAACTCCACGAAGGCTAACGAAAAGTCACAAAAGTCACCATCATCTAAGCAGCACTAATTGAGAGCAATATTTTTGTGGCAGAAGCATGAAATGACCAAAGAATATGGTTTGTAAATGAGTAAAACAAACTTTCGCCAACAAATTGAGTTGTCAGCACCTTGAAATCAGACCGATTTTCTTTATTTTGAAAACCACTTATTGGCGTTCACAATGTTTCATAACGCTATATCGTTGTTCCGTCAAAACCAAGCAAAACCCTTTAAGAACCCAAGACTGACGAGACTGTGATCATTCTCAGTTAAGAGCAACCAAGTTGGGATTTTCTTAATAAATTCTTGGAAGCATAAAGGGGGCGGGGGCACAAAATTCGGCCTCTACTGTCTGGAGTAGATTCATTTCCCACTCACGGGAGGAGCTGCTAAGAGCAGAATTCACTGAATTGGACGCTTCTGTAGCGGAGATAGAGAATTCTGACAGGGCCAACACGCAGAGAAACTACGTGTTAGATCTCGGAATCAAAGTTGTTATTTGGCTCAGTGGAACATGTTTTTGAAGCAATAAAAAGAGAAAGGAAGTACATAAATTAAGAAAAGCTAAATATCTCTTTTTTCATAAAGAATAGTGTCGGTCAAAATTATATTTTATTGTTTTATATCAGTTATTTAGTTTTTTTCTCATTGGCATGATTTTCGGAACCTGTGGCTTTCTACGATGTCATATCCAGACATTTTATTCCAAGAATCATTCTACAGGATCACTCCAATGAAAAAGTCTTTGCTAGTGCTTTTCGTACTAGTCGTAAGTAGTGGAATCGCTATGGCTGGTGGCCATATGAAAAATCTGGTTGAAACGGCAGCAGGCAACGATGCCTTCAAAACTCTGGTAGCAGCAGTGAAAGCTGCAGGATTGGTAGAAACTTTGGCTGGCAAAGGGCCGTTTACAGTCTTTGCACCAACAGATGAAGCGTTCGCCAAGTTGCCTGACGGCACAGTTGAAAGTCTTTTAAAGCCTGAGAACAAAGACAAACTGATCTCAATCCTCACCTATCACGTTATTCCTGGCAAAGTGATGTCCAAGGACATTAAGCCAAGTCAAATGGTCAAAACTGTCAACGGACAACAAGTCTCTATCAAACTTTCATACGGCAAGGTGAGTGTAGACGGAGCTAACGTGACTGCAGCTGACGTGGAAGCGGATAATGGTGTGATTCATGTCATTGACTCAGTAATTCTTCCTAAGAACTGACTTCTCATCAGAGCAAATGAGCCGCCACTGGTTCAATGAGATCAGTGGCGCTCTTCCAGGACATCATTTGCAAAAATGATAAAAATAATTAAAGAAATCATCCAACCTGAGTGGCTTATGTCTGAACACACCAGTACCTGGCCTGAACTAGCAATTGGGCTTTATGAGGCACTAACAGAAAAAAAAGCTGAAATCACTTATCACTTTGAAGATATGAAAGTCGAGATTCCTTCTGGTACAGGTCCGGAAGCTCAGCATGCTCTTTGGAAATTAGACGGCAAATTGAGAATCAGTACTAAGCCCACAGAATAGCTCCTAGCAGGATCGCTGCCTAGAGCCCTGAACTTCACTGGTCGCTATCTTCCAAATCATTCTTTCAGTAACTCTTTGACTTTTTGTAGTATTTTTGAGGTTTTTTTCTAGTTGTTTGGGGCGGTGCAGTTTTTTCAGGGCATCCAGATAGGAACAATGCACTGAAAATAACCAAAAAAGAATCCTCATATTTTGCCTTGTTTGATTGACGCCCAATCAGCATAGATTCTCACAATTTCAAGTTGGTAATTCATACACAATTAGTAAATACCAGATCAGCTTTTTTAGGATCATCTATTTCTCCTACTCAGTTCTCACAAGTCACTCATAATCTTCCCAGTTCCAGTCCCTGTCCTCACTAGGGTCGAAATTCAAATCGCTTGAAACAGTTTTTTGCGAGATGATTTTGCCATCTTGATAGCTCAAAGCCGTCATCATAATTCCGTATGAGGGATCATTTATATTGAATTGACGTTTTGCAAAGCCTTCAACATAAACAAAATCTTCTCCCTCAAAAAGTGCTTTGCAAGGACCAAAGACAACTGATTCGCCTAGTGTTGAGACAATAACTTTGTCGTCTTCAATATTTGCCTCAATGCCAGTTCTATAATCTATAGATTTGTAATTCAGATGATAAATTTCATCTACTAGAGAAAAATGACCTTTGCGGCCAAGTCTCCACGCTTTGTCGTAGGCTTCTGCTTTCGTCATTCTCTCTCCTTATGCTGGTATCAATGATTTGATTTCTGCGACTGTACAGCCCACCAACTGCTTGCTGATCACTCATAGTCTCCCCAGTTCCAGTCCTGCCCTTCGCTGGGGTCGTAGTCTAGTTCTTCTCTACGACTTTCTTGGGTTATTATTTTTTGGTCTTTGTACGAAACAGCAGTGATAGAGGCATCGAAAATCTCCGCATTTCGGAATTTGCTGTATCGATGTACACAAAGAAATTTATCAGCTTCATAAATCACTCTAAATGGCCCTATTATTATCGACTCGGTCAGTGCCTTGATGATGCCTTTGTAAGCTTCAAGATCTACAATTATTCCCTGTGATTTTGCTTGAAAACTTGGGTCTGTTATCTCTTCCAATAGGGTAAAATCACCCCTACACAATTGCCTCCAAGCTGTCTCAAACTGCTTCGCTTTTGTCATTCTCTCACCCTAATTGGATTCAGTAGATTGCTTTAAAAAGAAGCTCGGCTGATCATCTCTAATAAATAAAATGTTATTCATAATCTTCCCAGCTCCAGTCTTGGCCTTCGCTAGGGTCTGTTTCGATGTTCTCTCTCACACTTTCTTGGGTAATTATTTTTCCCTCTTTGTAAGAGACAGCACTTATAATTGAATTGTAATCAGACTCCTCATCTTCTTCACTCAAAATTCTTCTGTATCTATGAATACATAGAAAGTGATCATCCTCATAAAACGTTTCAAATGGTCCCCAAGTAATGAGTTTTGCAACCGTGAATTCAATAACCTTGTCTGAATCAATAGTTACCTCAATCCCCCATCTGTGATCGATTGCTCTGTAGTCAGGATGATAGATCTTATCCACTAATGAAGTATCTTGAAGGAATGCGAGTTTCCATGCCCTATCAAATTCTTCTGCTTTGGTCATTCTTCCACCTTATGCTGGTCTGTTATATGATTTCTGCGATGGTGTAACCCAGCAACTGCTTGCCAGGTCGATCACTACCTCTTTCAGTTCATTCATTTTTTAATTTAGACATCCTTTTTGGTAACTCTTTCAGAAGAATGTTTTTGGCGTAGGGCTTCATTGACTTCCACTGTTGGCATTCCTGACGAGTACGACCACAGCTCAGACACCAATTGTTCTGACCAGAAAATTTACAGACATCAATACAAGGACTTTTACTTCGCTTCATAAATGCTTATCCCATGTTCTCTTAATTAAATTAGGCTTGCATTCACCCAGTAGCAAACCGAGCTGAAAAAGCCATCAGACAAGCGATCCAGAAGACAGCTTTACGTACAATAGGATTTTTAAAAAATTCTTTTATACGGAGAAGTGGATGTTTAAGGACTATGAAAGCCTCATCAGTCAGAATGAGATTCTGCAGGGAAAGGGAAACTAAGAATCCTCCGGTAAGGGACTAACATTTTTAATTTTAAACTTTCACCCACGGAGATAAAGATTCAGCAGTCCTCGAAGATTCGTTGTTCATCAGGCATGACTATGTAGCAGAAATAACGCAGGAAGAGGCTGGCCAATCATAGGCCAGACTGAAAAGGGGAACTCCAGCAATTGGTCTCAGTTGACCAGTAAGCCACCGTATTCTACGAAGAAGGGAACAAAGACCAGACTGAGAATCGCTGACAGCTTGATCAGAATGTTCAGCGAAGGGCCAGAGGTGTCTTTCAAGGGATCACCCACTGTGTCACCGACCACAGCAGCTTTGTGAGTGTCAGTTCCCTTACCACCCAGATTTCCGGCTTCAATGTACTTCTTGGCATTATCCCAGGCTCCTCCGGAGTTGGCTGAGGAGATTGCCAAAACCCCACCGGCCACCAGTGAGCCAGCCAAAACCCCAGCCAGTGCAGGAATACCAAAGAGGAAGCCTACAATGATTGGAGTACCTAAAATCAGGATACCAGGGGGAATCATCTCACGGACAGCGGCCTTGGTCGAAATGGCAACACATTGTGCGTAGTCTGGCTCGGCCTTACCCTCCATGATTCCATCAATCGTACGGAACTGACGGCGTACTTCCTCAATCATGTCAAAGGCTGCTTTTCCAACAGACTTCATAGTCATTGCTGAGAAGAGGAAGGGTAGCATGGCACCTACGAAGAGGCCGGTCAGTACCAATGGATCCAGCAAGCTGATACTAGACATCAGGTCCACATCTGGCTGCAGATAGTCAGCACGGGTCAGGAAGGCAGCAAACAGAGCTAAGGCCGTCAAGATCGCAGAACCAATTGCGAAGCCTTTGCCAATCGCAGCGGTCGTATTACCAGCAGCATCCAGTACGTCGGTACGCTTTCGCACACCCTCTTCCATTCCACTCATCTCAGCGATACCGCCAGCATTGTCAGCCACTGGGCCGTAAGCATCAATTGCCAGGCCAATGATCAGCGTGCTGAGCATACCTAAGGCTGCAATCGCCACTCCGTACATTCCACCAAAGTAGAATGGCACATAAATACTGACTGCAATTGCTAGGATTGATCCAACAGAACTGTGGTAGCCCAGTGCCAAGCCAAAAATGATGTTGGTGGCGGCTCCAGTTTCTGAAGCTTTAGCTACCTCCCTAACAGGAGCAAAATCATGGGACGTGTAGTATTCCGTTAGTAGTCCTACCGCCAGACCAGCAACTGCACCAGTGAAGTAGCACCAGTAGATACCAAGATTGGTGTACTCTGAACCACTGATCACGAAAGTTGCGGGCAGGGCCCATTTGGTCACGAAGAACATTACGACCACACTGAGAACCGTGGAGACGATCAACATCTTCTTAAGAGTTGGAGCCACGTCCTTCTCTTCCTGCACCCTTGCTGTGAACATCGTGGCTAGCGCTAATGGAATGCCAATCGCGGTGATCAGGATCGGGAAAAGCAAAGCTTCCAAATTTGTGGCAAAAGCAACTGCACCAATCACCAACGCAGCACAAGTGCTTTCAGCACAGGAGCCAAAGAGGTCCGCACCCATTCCAGCCACATCGCCAACATTATCACCAACGTTATCTGCAATCACTGCTGGATTGCGTGGGTCATCTTCTGGAATTCCTTGCTCCACTTTACCAACTAGATCCGCCCCAACATCTGCTGCCTTGGTGAAGATACCTCCACCTACACGACCAAACAGAGCAATTGAGGAACCACCCAGGCCAAAGCCCGCAATGACTTCCATCAGGATGTGTGTGTCTACTCCGGAAGGTAACAGGACCACCAACATCAAATATACACCAATCAGTCCGAGCACAGCTAAGCCAACTAGGCCAAAACCCATTACCGCACCAGATTGCAACGCAACTTGGAATGCCTTAGAAATTGAGGTCTTGGCTGAAACTGTTGTACGTGCGTTGCCGATCGTCGCAATCTTCATCCCAATAAAGCCAGAGACCATAGACACACTCGCCCCAAGCAGGAATGAGAACGCTGTATATATGCCCTCGTTCAGATTGGCAGTGTGTGGATCATCTACTAAAAATGAGATCAGGACTGCAAATGCTACCATGAAGTAGATCATGTAGCGGTACTCTTGGGTCAGGAAGGCCATTGCTCCCTTGGAGATCGCATCGTGAATCTTGCGCAGGCGCTCTGCTTCAGCAGGGTCAGAGATGCCTTGGGTTAATGGAATTTGTGAGACCTGACGGGCATAATATAGCGCGATCAGCAGTCCAAAGACCGACAGGACCAAAATGAGCGAAATGGTCATGAGAGACTTACTCCGTTAAGAAATGAGGTGGAAATAGAAGGAAAGGAGTGAAAGCTGGCCGCGCGTGTAGCGTGTTCCAAACTCCTCTAATGCAGGCCACGCCTCGGGGCTCCATGCTTTTTCAGAAGAGGAGTCGCTAAATAGAAATCTGCCAATTCTAAAAAACTACTATTGAAATTGCAAGGATTGATTTGTTGCATGTACGGGCAGACCGCAGTAGTAAAAGCGGTCTGCAGAAGATAGGTCGATCAGCTCATGCTGTCTGTCTCAAAATCATAGTTTACAAGATTCTAAAGGGCTTCCAGATACTTTGGGTGAGCGTCATAATAGTCGATATAGTAGGCATGTTTCCAGACACCACAGGTCAGCAATGGTATACTCGGTTCAGTCAGAGGATTTGCTGCATTACCGATGTTCTCCAGCGCCGGCTTACCATCGGAACTCTGAACCAACCAGATCCACCCAGAAACGAAGTTGTTGACCACCGAATTGGTTAACTGCTCTTTGAACGCATCAACGGAGCCGAAGGAACCCCGCAGCGCTGAGGCTAGTTTGTCATTAGGCACTCCACCTCCATTGGGGCTTAGACAGTTCCATTAGAAGGTATGATTCCAAACCTAGGCTGCACTGCTGAGAACACTATCATCAAGACTTGCCAATGGCTTTGTGTAATGAGCGTAAATGCAATTTTAATTTACATTTTTAGGGTTGTTTGATAATTTTGTGCTGTCTTTTGAAAAGTAGAAGACAGCAAATTTCGATTAAAAAATTTCTGCTGCAGTGCCTCTTTTCAAAAGCTTTTCTTTGAGTTTATTCTAATATTTAACACCCTCAAACTGAGTGTTTCAAATGAAATATTTTTTAACTATCATGCTGATCAGTGCACTGCCGTTCAGTCTGCTCGCTCATGATAATGGTACATTTCACTTCTTTGAAAGTGTGATAGGCATAATATTTTTTATTGCGTTTGCTACTGCGACGTACGTTTCATTAAAGAGGCAAAAATGAAAGAAATTATTTCAGGTTTTCTAAATTCAAATTTCGATATAGAAGCTGTATCTGCTCACTGCGATATCCCCTGCAAAATATATGATCCAATCAGTGCGCAGATTGCAACACTAACCATGATTCGGATAGTCGATTTGATTGAGGAATTAGACACTTCAGATTCTGCTTCCCTTGAAAATAAGGCCCAATTTGTACGATTAGTCCTTCAGAAGGAAGAGCACGGTCTCAAAGTGAAAGAAGAAATAAGAGTTATATGGGGGGACTATTTCAAAACACCACAATTTGAGTCATTTCCAGAGATCCATGATCTTACTCATTCTATTATGCTTGAGTGCTCTAAATCAAAACAAAATTTGAGTAAAGACTCTACACTTAAACTTTTAGAAAAAGTTAATCGATTTGCTGAAATTTTTTGGCTCTCCAAAAACGTCAAGGTATTTAGAAAAGTATGCCCCTATCCACCCCAGCAAGAACTTATTTATCCTGACTTAAAATAGTTTTTTGATTCATTTCTATTTAAAAGCCTTCAGAGTTACAGGGGCAAGTATGAGCCCCTGTTTGACAGACGGTTCCTATGTAATAGTAATTAGTCCTTGGAATTTTCTATTGGATAGAAAGCCAATTCTTTGTTTCCAGCACAAGCACTATGGGAAAATCGTCAAACGTCTGAAATCATCCAAAAATGATTATTTTTGGTTTGATAGTGATAGCCCAGAAGGTGTAAGTTCTGACCAAATTGGGCCTATCGCCAAAAAAGAAATAATTGGTAGAGTTTTAATCCTTCTAAGAAGATAAATAACAATGTAATAATTAGTT
>JACLAC010020897.1_pt1 | contig 23223 bp, 15 predicted proteins | sample 8027881 | NCBI WGS metagenome assembly JACLAC01 (sample SAMN15725517, study PRJNA655200) | protist metagenome | isolation source: fluorescence activated cell sorting (FACS) single amplified genomes of... | place: Spain: Blaines Bay Microbial Observatory, Mediterranean Sea | collected 2016-01-19 | reverse complement strand
GGGTACGAGGATGGCTTTACGACAGGTGAGCCGATTTCCGCAATCGTTCTCTCAACGTCAAAAAAATCGGGTGATTACACCCAATTCAGTGGGCCAACCGGTGAGGTTCGCCCTGGGCATACCGACTTGGTCAAATTCCATAAATCATCAGGATTTGTGGATGTGCGCGGTGGCGGCAGATCGAGCTACCGCTCGACCATCAGTGATGTGATCGGTGGATCAATCGCAAGATTGTTTCTGGAAGAAAAATTTGGCACTGTCATTCTCTCATCCATTTCACAGGTTGGCTCGCTGCGATCACCCCATTCGCTGGCCGAACACTTTGAGAACATCGTTGCAGAAAACAGGTCAACCAGTATTCCCGCAGACGCAATCGACGATGTCCGCCAGCGTCTGGAGAGTTCCGAGATCTACTCTTTGGATAGCGGATTTGCGGATGAAGCTGCGGAGTTGATCAAGACAACCCGAAAGGCGGGAGATTCGCTCGGAGCCGCGATTGAGATCGTCGCACTCAACGCCCCACCACTTCTGGGTGACCCGCTGTACCGAAGCCTGAAAAGCAAATTGATGGGAATTCTGGGCGGCTTGAATGCTGTCCAGGTCTGTGAAATTGGCGCAGGATCAAACGTAGTCGAGCGTTTGGGAAGTGAAAATAACGATCCCATTCGTACGAGCGGCTACACCACCAATTCACATGGCGGATTGTTGGGTGGCATTACCACAGGGATGCCGATCGTATGCCGTGTGGGCTTTAAGCCAACCTCGACGATCAATTCACCCCAGCAATCAGTTCAAAAGAACCTCCGGGAAATCGAGTTCGAACTGGCCAAGGGACGACATGATCCGTGTGTGGGCGTCCGAGCCGGGGTCACCCTTGAATCACGGGTTGCGATTGAACTCATCAATGCAGCTCTGTCTCACCAAACGCAGCGCATCGACATCGATGCACCCAAGCTGTTCTGACAGGTAGCTGCTGTATCATGCAAAACCGGATCGACTTTCTGATGATCCGACGACGATGATGTCCGCCATCTGGTCAATCCAGAATGCCGAGTCCCTGCCGTTCAATCTCCAAAACCCTGGAAAGACGGCGAGCATGCCGGTCTTGAGGCACATAGCGGGCTCTGAGGAACGAATCAACAATTTCAAATGCCAACTCGGAACCGATAATCCGGCCCCCAATGCAAAGAATGTTCATGTCATCATGCTCGACTCCCTGATGCGCCGAGTACGTATCATGACAAACAGCAGCACGAATGCCCGGAATTTTGTTGGCGGCCACGCTGACTCCCACACCACTGCCGCAGACGACAATTCCGCGGTCAGCACGCCCTTGAATAATCTCCTTGGCAACCGCGACGGCAAAGTCCGGGTAATCACAGCTCTCGATGCTATCGGTGCCACAATCAGTCAATGAGGCTACCAAGGTATTGAACCTCTCGGCGACAGCCTGTTTCAATGGAAAACCTGCGTGATCACCACCGAGTGCAATTCGTAGAGAAATCGAGTCGGACATGACGTGCTACATAGGAATCTGGGTGCTGTGAAAATCTGACAGCATTGTGACCTTTCCTTCCGCTATCTGCACCCGGGGGCAGTCGGAATGCTGCGTACAGCATCAGCACGAAGCCTAACGGTCTGGAAGAGCTACTCGAAGGCGGTCCGGCACAGTACAGCCAAAGGATGCAGAGATCGCATCAAAGTCCTTTACCTTGATGACGGATCCGGACCGATTGTTTCCCGACCATTGAGAGGAGGAATGAGCAGATGGAGCATCCAAAATCGATAAATGCTGTGAAACTAAGGTGTTAGCTGTTGTGACGATTTTTGGGCTTTGATAGGTTACCGAGCTACGCGCGCGACACTGTGTCGCTCAAGAACGACCGTTTCATCCCCCAACCCCCGAGACGTCGAGCGACTGGGTCGTCAGTCATGCTCCGCTCACCTCTGGAATATCACATGGTTAATCGCAACCTCATCCGCAGCTTGGACGACGACGAAATCGTCAATGAACTGGCAGTTCTGGCCCCAGAAGAAGAAGCCGATGAATGGCTGATGGAGTGGCTGGAACAGGATCAGCAAGACTACGCCCAAGGCGAGATCGTTGACGGCCGAATCGTCGAAGTCAATGACGAATGGGCGTTGATTGACGTCGGATTCAAGAGTGAAGGCACCGTCAGCCTCAATGAATGGGGTCCCGAGGAGGAGAAGCCAGTCGTCGGATTGACGGTCAAAGTCCTGATTGAAGAGATGGAGGACGAGCTAGGGGCCGCAGATGACCCCTACGGGATGATCTCGCTGAGCAAGAGCAAAGCGGAAAAGATCATCGAATGGGAAAAGATCATCGGAGAGATCAGCGAGGGCCAAGTGGTCACCGGTACGGTCATCCGGAAAATCAAAGGTGGTTTGCTCGTCGATATTGGTGTCAATGTATTCCTGCCCGGAAGTCAGGTCGACATCCGTCGTCCAGGAGACATTGGCGATTTCATCGGCCGTGTCATTCAAGCCGAAGTGCTGAAAATCGACGATACCCGTCGCAACATCGTGATCAGTCGCCGTTCGCTTATCGAACGTCAACGAGAAGAAGATCGCGCCTACCTGATGAAGGAACTCGAAGTTGGTCAAATCCGGAAGGGTATTGTCAAGAACATCGCCGACTTCGGTGCGTTTGTTGATCTGGGAGGCATCGATGGCCTGCTGCACATCACCGACATGGCATGGGAACGAATCGGGCATCCTACTGAAATGGTCTCAATCGACCAGGAAATCGAAGTCAAAGTGCTTCACATCGACCGCGAAAAGCAGAAAATCGCACTCGGTTTGAAGCAGAAAGACCGCAATCCATGGGAAAATATCGAATCCAAGTACCCTGTTGGCTCCGATCACAAGGGCGAAGTTGTCAACGTGATGAGCTACGGTGCCTTCGTGAAGCTTGAACCCGGCATTGAAGGCTTGGTCCATATCAGTGAAATGAGTTGGACCAAACGAGTCAATCATCCAAGCGAACTGGTCAATATCGGAGACGAAATCGAGGTCAAGATTCTGGGCGTCGATCCTGAAGGCCAACAGTTGTCACTTGGGATGAAGCAGACCCAGAAGAATCCTTGGGACGAAGTGATCGATCGCTACCCCGAAGGTCAAGACGTTACCGGAAAGGTACGAAATCTTACCAATTACGGAGCATTCATCGAATTGGAAGAGGGAATCGACGGCCTGTTGCATGTCAGCGACATGTCCTGGACTCGAAAAATTGGTCACCCCAGCGAATTGCTTGAGAAAGGCCAGGAAATCAAATGTCGCGTCCTCAGTGTCGATGAATCACGACGCCGAATCGCGCTGGGTCTCAAACAACTTGATAATGACCCTTGGGATGGCGATATTCCAGACAAGTACCAACCCGGCCAACTGGTCAAAGGCACCGTCACCAAGATTACGAATTTCGGTGTCTTCATCGGCTTGGAAGACGGTCTGGAAGGCTTGCTTCACATCAGCGAGCTTGCCGAGCACAAAGTGGAAGACCCGGAAGAGGTCGTCAAGGTAGGTCAGGAACTCGAAGTGAAAGTGCTTCGTGTGGATACCGACGAACGCAAGATCGGCCTGTCACTCAAACGAGTCGACTGGGGCGAGGAACAGGAACGGGCGGCCGCAGAAGCAGAAGCGGCTGAAGCCGGTGGCAGCGTTCCGAACGCTGACGGTGGCGATCTTAAAGGTGGCTTGGGAAGCGGCGAAGGTCCGCTCATACCAACCAGCGAATGATTCAGCCTGGCTGATGGAAAAAATGACCCCGTTGGGCCAGTTCCTCCTGTGTGGAACTGGCCTTTTTTGTAGTCGCAAGTACGACCAAAACGACTACGATTCCCAATTCTGGAGTTCGATTCGTTCACGATGATCCCAAGGCTTGACGGGGGATCAGGATTCGAAGAAGCGGTTGGCACAACTTTCCAGATAACCACACTGCGTACAGCGAAGTTTCGTGATCGGCATGACCGATGCCAATTGCTCTTTGGCGACCGTCAGCAGACCAAGAGGCTGGACCCACCCAGTATTCCTGATAGGCCTTGTTAGCCAAGTTCCTGTTAGCCAAACCAAAAACGGAAGCCAAGGACTCGGGTTCGATGGTTCTCGCCGCGGTGGAGAACTAAACCAGATTCTTCCTTACAGCCCAGACAGCTGCCTGAGTCCGGTCACTCACACCGATCTTGCGGAGGATGTGCTGGACATGCTCTTTGACTGTCTCGTAGCTGATTCCCAACATTTTTGCGATTTCTTTGTTGGTCAATCCAAGTGCCATTTGCCGCAGCACTTCGCTCTCACGTTGAGTGAGGGGAACCTCAATGTCCTGACTCAAACGCGGAGTCGCGAGAGCTCCGGTCACTCGACGCAATTCCTCGCGTGTCCAAGCTGATTCGCCAGCCACCGCAGTCTGCAATGCCTCGATCAACCTCTCTCGGGATGCAGACTTCAGCACGTAACCCGAAGCCCCTAAAGCAACCGCCCGGGCAATATAGGTTGGGTTGTCGTAAGCAGAAAACAGCACAATGGGAAGATCGGGGTGATCCAGCTTCATACGGCCCAACGCATTCAACCCATCACCACCCTCCATCCGAATATCCATCAGCACGACATCGGGAACCGAAGCTTCAATGGATGCCATTGCCTCCGAAGCACAGGTTGCTTCGGCCGAAATGTCCAAGTCAGTCGTTTCTAACATGGAGCGAAGCCCAAGACGGATGATCTCATGGTCATCCACAATCAATAATCTTTTGCTCATTGGAGTTCCAATTGTCGAAGCAACAATTCTACTTGTACAACAGCGGGGTTATCGGACAACTGTCCTTGACCGCTCCATCATACGCTGCGTGTCAATTTTAAATTACTTGAATAGACGATTTCTCAGTGCAAAAATGCTGACGTCACGTCATCGAGGTTTTGCATCAGTTCCGTGATTTTGCAAGGAAAAGGGTGAGCGAAGACGGACCACAATACGGGCTACCCTGACATCCCTCACGTTGGCCTAGCATAGCGTAAGATGGCACCCCTTCAGGTATCTATTTGTATCAGCCTGAAAGTTAAATCGGCTGAAACGACAAACAAGCCGACTGCCAAAATGGCGTTTCATTAGGCCCAGCGATCCATGAACCGAGCCGGAATGCATTGAAAAATCTCAAAATTGAGCATGATCACTTCTGCCTCATGTCGGGCTCCAGCACGTCAGTCAGTTGAACCGCTCTGGTTTCCGGTTCGTCAATTCGACGACGGGTTGGAACTTGCCATTCGCTTGGCAGCAACCATGTCGTGGTACTGCAGGCGAAGGTTCTTGAGCCAGAAGATGAGGTAGATGTTGGCAACCATTGAAATCAGTAACAACCCATTAAAAAGAGGCTGTGCAGCGACGGGCCCAGGGGTCATTTGTCCACTAGCTGCGGAGGCGTTGGCTGGCCTCGATCCGATCACCGGATCGATCACCGTCGGCTTCTCGAGAGATGCTCCTGAGTTCGCAACGTTGGCGGCAGGTGCAGAAATAGCAGCCGTTCGCACGTGGGTCTTATCGGTGTGGCTGGCCAGGTTGCTCCCAGTATGACGTGCCAATGAGTCAGACCCGGACAGCGTTGGTAAACCGCCTTGAGGGCTGAGGTCGTGATTCAAGAGTGACGCGTTAGCTGTCGGGTAAGTACTGGAAGGCGGACTCCAAGGATTTCTTTGATACCCTGTGTTTCCAACCGCGTTACCTGCGGTGCTGGCAACCGAAACCATCCGCTGTCCAGCCCGGTCAACAGGGTACCCATAAGCATCCACCGACCAAGCTCCTGCTGCAATTTGAGCAGAGGAAAGGCGTGCATCGGGTCGTGAACCGGATTGGGCTGTCGTGAACGTATCGGTTGCTGGATAGCCGGTGTCTGGAGGTTGCGTCAACGATCTCGACGGGTTTGCGCCAAAACGGCTAATCGGTGGTTGCCCAACCGGCAACACACCAGAAAGCTGCGACCCTGGCACTCCAGAGCCTGTCACAGCAGAGCCTGGCACTCCAACGACTGGAGCAGGTCCACCGTAAACTGGGGTCGGCGCTGCTGCGACCGAACCTGAAACACCATTGGTGGAAGGTGCGTTCGTGTTTGAGTGATCTTCGCCAAGTCGGGTGTTCGGTACAGGCAAGAAACCCGTCCCAGAATTGGCAACTGGCTGGCCGGTGGATCCAAAATTCGGTTGTGTCGAGCGGCCGATGGGCGCTGTAGTCAGCCCACCCGGGACCCGACCAAAAGTATCGGTAGCCAGAATGGGACTACCAACCCCATTGGATCCGCGATTTGTGACCAGATTCGGATTGGCCTGACCGGTCGCGGTCCCCATGGTCGGTGCAGGAGTTGTCCCCAGGGCAGGAATTTGCCCCCAATCTGTAGTGCGGTTGGTGACTGGTTCGGTACTTGGACCACTGAGCCCCGTTGCGACTGATCCCGCTGTCCCGCCCGAATTGGTAAAGGGTGGAACGTTAAACGGCTGAGCGGTTGATGCACTGGTCGATGGCAGGGTACTGCCGTTAACGGCACCTCGGGCTGCAGCGGTAGGGTCAATCGTGCGTCCGGCACGGTCAACTGTCTGCGGGAGCGTTGGTGCTGATTGGGCGAGTGAGGGTGGCGCAGACGGAAAACTGAATCCAGAGGGTGGATTGGGGTTCTGGGGCTTCCGTACGGTGACCGAACGGGAATTAAGTGCCGGGTTGAGCCTGGGCTCCGCCGGGCAACTCATTTGAGGAATTTCAACCGGAGACAAATCGTCTGTCGGTTCTTGCACCACTGCAAGCTTGAGCGAACCCGATTCCGAAGGATCGGGCTGCACCAACCTGGTTTCCTGCGCGACAAATCGGTCGTCTGGGTGGCAAGCATTGGTAATGCCAAGAAACGCCACCATTAACAGCACTGGAACTCCGCCCATCGTTCAATCCTTGAATGATGCTTATGGATCGTGGCGATGCGAACTACCGTTCAGCACAGCAAACCACGAGGATTTTGCTCGAATCGTACCGGCAAGGGTGGACGCTGGTAAAGAGAGATTTTGTCGACACTGGACGACACAGGCCGAAGAACCAACGGTTTTTTCCTTGGAAGACTCTTGGAAGAACTCAATTAGCCAATGCAAGCAATCGTGAGTGACCCTCGATCAGCATGTCGCAACCCGCTTCGATCTCCTCGGTATGATTGAAGCGTCCAACCCCGAACCGAGCGCTCCGCCTTGCCACCGACTCGCTAAGTCCCAAGGCGGTCAGGACATGACTGGGGGCCGAATGAGACGCGCTGCAAGCCGATCCACTGCTAAAAGCGATTTCTGGCACTGCCGACATCCAAGCTTGCCCCTCGATTGTCGGCAAGGCCAGGTTCAAGTTTCCTGGCAATCGTACTCCCTGTTCCAAATCGGGACCATTGAGTTGCAGACCATCGATTTCCCCGGTCAATCTATTCCAAATCCGATTCCTGAACCGCGCCATTCGTTCGTTGTGTTCCAGCATGGAATCAGCACAAAGCTGTATCGCCGTAGCAATTCCGATAATGCCTGCAGGATTCATGGTCCCGCTTCGAATCCCTCGTTGCTGGCCACCCCCGACAATTTGTGGGTTCAGGCGGACACGGCGGTTTGAGTTCCCCACCACCAACAAACCTGTCCCCTTGGGGCCGTAAAGTTTGTGAGCTGTAGCACTCAGCAAGTCGATATCGGCGTCGATGACATCGACAGGAATCCGTCCCACAGCCTGAGTCGCATCACTATGCAGAATCGCACCCTGCTCATGACACAGTCTGGCAATCTCTTTCATCGGCGCAATCGCACCGATTTCATTATTTGCCCACATCACCGAAACCAACGCCGTATCATCATCAATCGCCTCATCAAGGCGTTGAAGATCTACGATTCCCGCGTTGGGTGAACCTGAAGGCAGAACGGGAACATGCGTGATACGAAATCCATCCTTCTGCAACTCATCAAACACATCCAGCACCGCAGGATGTTCGGTCGTCACCGTGACAATGTGCCTTCGTTTCTGTCGCGGATGGGTACACATTCCACGGATTGCAAGATTATTACTTTCTGTTGCACCGCTGGTCATCACCAGAGAATCGGCTGGCGCATTGAGAAGCAGTGCCATCTGGGCAATCGCATTTTCCATTGCACTTTGCGATTCGGAACCGAGCGCATGGCTACTGTGAGGATTGCCATAATGTTCTGACAGCCAAGGGATCATAGCTTCGACGACCCGAGGATCGCAGCGCGTCGTTGCGTGATTATCCAGATACAACATTTAACAGACCTGTAGGATGGCGAGTTGCAACGATGGGTCGAACCAGACCGTTGCCTCAGACACTGTTTTCGTCCCGCCGACGGGACACATGACAACTCTAGTACAGAGCATCAATCGCAAGTTGACTCCACGTTTCAAGACGATCCTTCTGAGCCCGCAAGTCATCAATCGTGACGAAGCCACCCTCTGCAAGGTCAGACTCATTGCTGGATACTTCAGGTTCTTCGAGTACGAACCGGTGCACCACTCCGAGATGCACTTTCCCGACATCATTGGACGGATCGTAAATCAAACCCTCCCGAGTCGCGTTGTAACCTGACTTCAGGGAGACTTCTTCCGCCAATTCTCGCTGCATCCCTGTCGTATACGGATCAGCACCCTCAGCAGAGTCCTCGCGACTGATGTGCCCGCCGATCCCAACGCTGCGTTTGGCATGCAATCGTGATTCCCCGCCACCGCCTCCGCGCGTGTAGGTAAAGAGGCTCGTAACTCCGTTGCCATCAGTCCATTCGAGCAGCACATAAGGGATCAATTGCTTGAACGATGGATCCGTCTCCATGGCCCCACGCGGCTCGAACGAAAGCTTATCACTACCTAAAATTGGGGTGAGGAAGCGATCAACATCGGATTCGAAGCCTTCGATCGCACCAATTTCGAGGATCACGGATTCTGGAATAACAAGGATGTGTTCTTCTGGGACCGACAATGCGTTCTCCTTGGAGGTACCGGGGTTCGGATGACCTGCGACAGTATCCCGCAGCATCATGCAAAGTTGATTCGTATTCGTGCCAAAGTTCAAGGCAGGGGCGTATCGCAATTGGCGAATCATTTATCATTAGCATCGCCGATTTGGTTTTACGATTCACCCCCAAGCGTTTTTTTTCCTCGTCATTTGCCTGAGTCACCCCTCAGATCATCTGATCGGTGCTGCGATGATTGCCCATCCACTCCTGATTTTCCATCCAAGAACCGGACTTGGTAGACGAAACCGTGCAGCAGTGCCGTTTTCGCTTCTCAGTCACGCTGCCGACTCAGGCCCCGGAACACCATGAACCTCAAAACGAAGTCCGCCGTTTCCAGACGATCTTTTGTCCGTACCGGATCTCAAGCCAGTGCTTGCCTACTTACATCCTGCATGCTGCCCGCAGTTCACGGAACACAACCAGGGCCGAAAATCCGGATTGGTCAGATTGGCACCAGTCATCCTCATGCCTCTGGAAAACTGTCCGCCATCCGTGGACTTGACCAGATTTATGAACTGGTGGGTGTCGTCGAACCAGACAATGAACGTCGGCAGGCAATTGCAGGTACCGAAGCCTATCGTGGTATCCGCTGGCTGAACCAGCAGGATCTACTGGACAGTGACGTTGCGGCGATTGCTGTCGAGACCCGTGTATCGAAACTTGTCCCGACCGCGATCAAATGCATTGAAGCAGGTAAGCACATCCATCTGGACAAGCCTGCCGGTCTCTCGATGCCTGCTTGCCGGGAAATGCATCAGCAAGCCAACCAACGCGGATTAACCATCCAGATGGGCTACATGCTGCGATACAATCCTGCATTTGTGCTGCTGTTTGATGTAGTAAAAAAGGGCTGGCTTGGAAGAATCACGGAACTGACTGCAGAGATGGGGAAAATGGGGAATAACACTCTGAGAAAGGAACTCAGCGAATTTCCCGGTGGTGGCATGTTCGAACTATCCTGTCACGTGATCGATGCAATGGTCACCGTGCTGGGACGCCCCGATCGAATCACGGCACACAATCGAACCAGTTACCCAAGCAAAGACTCGTTCGTCGATAATCAGCTTGCGGTTTTCGATTATCCCCATGCCATTGCCACCATTCGCTGCAATCATTTGGACCCTTTTGGATTCACGCGGCGACATTTTCATGTCGTAGGAGAGCAGGGGACCTTTGAAATCAATCCGCTGGAGCCTCCGCGGGCACGCATTGGCTTGGATCGTCCACGAGGCACGTTCAAGAAGGGATTTCAGGAGATCGAACTCCCAAAGATGAGCGGACGTTACGACGCCGAGTTTCAAGATCTTGCCAAAGTGATTCGGGGTGAAAAATCTCTGGCATGGAACTCGGAACACGATCTGACGGTACACGAAGCCGTCTTACGGGGCAGCGGAATGACGTTAACGCCCAAACACCCTTCGTCCCCAAAACAGACACCTGCAAAGTAAAGCGACAATCGTCAGTCAGTACCGGCACCCACAACAGCGATGGCAAGAGGGTCAAAACAACCATCCATCTGGCGGATCGTGCATCAGAATCAAAGACAGAAGTGGACCGTCTCAGGCGTCATTCAGCTGCCCCAGGGGGAAGACGCTGCAGATGGCTGTAGGCTTTTTCGGTAGCCATTCTGCCTCGACGTGTTCGGACAATCAATTCGCTTCGCAGTAAGAATGGCTCGACCTCGTCTTCCAAGGTGTCACCGCTGACGTTCATCGTGTGGGCAATGGCTTCCAACCCGGCCGGGCCCCCTGCAAAAACCCGGATCAGTGTGTCGAGGTAACCTCGATCCTGTTTATCGAGCCCAAGAACATCAATACCGATCATGTCGAGTGCTGCCGTTGCAACAGCCGCATTGACTTTGCCATTGGCTTTGCTCTGCGAGTAATCCCGCACCCATAGCAAACGGTTGTTGGCTAAACGAGGTGTGCTCCTGCTACGTTCTGCAATGACATTGGCTGATGGATCATCAACCGAAATATCCAACTTCACAGAATTACGGCGGACGATCTCACACAATTCTGGCTGGGTATACCAACCAAGGTGCTCACGAATTTGAAAGCGGTCTCGCAGGGGAGCGCTCAACATGCCGGCTCTGGTTGTAGCTCCAATCAAGGTGAAAGGCCGCAACTCATAATTCAAGGTCCGTGCACTGACTCCCTCACCTAGAACAATATCGATCCTGTAGTCCTCCATGGCGGTGTAGAGGTACTCCTCTACCGCTTTGGGAACACGGTGTATTTCATCAATGAACAGAACACTGCCTTCGGACAGGTTGGTCAGATAGGGCAGCAGGTCCTTGGGTGCTTTCAAACCCGCTCCATTGGCCATTTGGACGATTGTTTCCATCTCGGCTGGAATGACTGTGGCAAAGGTTGTCTTGCCCAGTCCAGGTGGACCATCGAACAGAATATGCCCGAGTGGATCGCCCCGTTTCTGAGCAGCCTCAATCGCGATTTTCAGTCTCTCGATCACATCGCGTTGACCCACCATTTCATCCATGCGTTTGGGACGCAGAGAGCCGTCCTGTTCGCGGGGCAGGGGGGCCGTGGCGGTCTCGGGATCAGATTGTTGGTAAACTGCTTCTCGTGCCATCGATGTCTCACTCGGTTGGTTGCGGACTCTTTAGTTTTAGCGGTTTCCAACAGCAATGCGAACCGCAAATGCACCTAAATGAATGGATCAATGACGAACCCAGCTGCCCCACAAGTCGCACACTGGCATGGCTTTACGCAGATGTCCGATCACGATTCGCTGGTCATCGAAAAAGGTGATGGGTGCTGGTTGACCACCACCGATGGACGTCGACTGTTCGATGGCGTCTCCAGTTTGTGGTGCAATGTTCACGGTCACCGCAACCCAAAACTGGATGCTGCCATCCGTGAACAGCTCGATCGCATCGCTCACGTCACGACTTTGGGGATGTCGTGTGAGACAACCGAGCGACTCGCGAGACGGCTTGCGGAAATCACGCCCGGTGATCTGGCGCACGTGTTCTTCAGCAGCGATGGATCATCAGCTGTCGAAGCGGCACTGAAGATGTCATTTCAATATTGGCAGCAAAACAAGGATGCTCGCCCAACCAAGACCCATTACCTTGCACTTGGATCCGCTTACCACGGCGACACAACAGGAGCAGTCTCACTCGGTGGCATTGAGTCTTTCCACAAACTCTTCGCTCCCATTCTTTTCTCTCCGGTTCGAGGCCCGGTTCCTTGCAGCTACAGGCTACCACCAGGCGTGACGTCCGACCCTCTCCAGCATTACACCGACGAAATTGCATCATTGCTTGGTCAACATCACAGCCAACTTGCTGCCGTGGTGATGGAACCGTTGGTTCAGGGAGCAGCCGGAATGATCACGCATCCCCGGGGACTACTGAAGAACGTCCGGGAATTGTGTGACCGTTACGACGTCCTGCTGATTTGTGATGAGGTAGCGACCGGCTTTGGGCGCACCGGGAAGATGTTCGCATGCGAGCACGAATCAGTCACTCCGGACATCCTCTGTCTTGGCAAGGGTCTGACCGGAGGCTACCTACCGATGGCGGCAACCGTTGCCCGCCCCCATGTTTTTGATGCTTTTCTTGCTCCTGTCACCGAATGCCGTCAGTTTTTCCACGGACACACCTTTGGCGGCAATCCTCTGGCGGCGGCGGCGGCCCTGGCCTCGATCGAGTTAATGGAAGAATCGTCTTTCCTTGATCAGGTGGCAGAGCGGGCCCAACAGCTCCGGAATCGTCTCAACCATGCATTGGCCAACCACCCACATGTTGGTGATATTCGCGGACGAGGTATGATGGTCGGCGTTGAACTGGTTGCTGATCGTTCGAATCAGCAACCTTTTTCTTCGACCTTGCAGGTAGGCCGATCGATTTGCCGTCGCACTCTTGAACAGGGTGTCTGGATCCGCCCGTTGGGTGACGTCATCATTCTCATGCCTCCGCTCGTTGCCACGGAGCAAGAACTGGACATGTTTGCCGATGTCGTGATCGATTCAGTAAGAACAGAACTGGCAACCCTGGGTAAACAACCATCAGTTTCACTTCTGAAGCGTGAATGAATCACCATGAACGATGAAAGTCCTGACGACGAAAACCCTGCAATCGACCCTACGGACCCATCCGTTGTCGCACACTACGAACCCTACCTGCGCATGCTCGCACGAACCCAGTTGCGCCGTGCGTTTCAGGCCAAGGTAGGAGCCAGTGACATGGTCCAGCAAGCGATGCTGCAGGCCGTGCAGGGATTCGACGGTTTCCGTGGCAGCACCGAGGCTGAACTTCGCGGTTGGCTCCGACAAATCCTGGCCCATCACATCTGCCATCTGGATCGCGACATGCACCGTGACAAGCGTGATGTCCGCCGAGAGCAATCGATGGAACAGAAACTGGCTCAATCCTCAATGCGACTGGAGGGCTTGCTGGCTGGCGATGGGCCAACCCCCAGCCAGAATGTCGCGTTGGGTGAGAACGTGATAAGGATGGCCGAAGCAGTCGAACACTTACCTGAATCTCAACGTGAAGCAATTCGATTGCACTACCTCGAAGGCATGAAATTGGCTGAGGTCGCAGAGATTCTGGGAAAATCGAGTGGGGCCATTGCTGGCCTTCTCCACCGCGGCATGAAGACCCTTCGTCAACAACTGGCAGACCGCTGATCTGACCTGCAACCGAGATTCTGGTTCGCGATGCCAAGCCACTCTTCGTAAGTCGGTCAGATTCGTATATCTTCTCGGCAACTCGTTCCCCAAAAACTGCGACCGTTTTCCCAATGATTCGTACCCGTTTTGCCCCCAGTCCTACCGGTTACCTCCACATCGGTGGTGTCCGTTCCGCTCTCTTCAACTGGCTGTTAGCCAAACAGAGTGGAGGTCAGTTTATCCTGAGGATCGACGACACCGATTCCGGCCGTAACGTCAGTGAAGCCTTGCAGCCGATTCTGGATGGTTTTCGCTGGCTTGGGATGGATTGGGACGAAGGCCCCGAAATCGATGGCCCACACGCACCCTACTATCAGTCACAACGTGCCAACCGCTATCAGGAAGCCGCCGAACATCTACTGGAAAGCGGTCACGCTTACCGTGATTATGCTACCCCTGAGGAACTCAGGGCAGGGCGTGACGCTGCAGAAAAGAAAGGAGAAAGGTTTTTCTACAACCGCCAATGGATGGCCGAGAACGACGAACAGGCATCAGCTTTCGAGGCCGAAGGCCGCCCACGCACGCTGCGACTCAAGATGCCTCGCCAAGGGCAGTGCGTCATTCAGGATCTGGTGCGGGGAGAAGTCATCTTTGATTGGGCTCAGGAACAGGATACTGTCATCCAGCGTCCCGATGGTAGCTGCCTTTATCACCTTGCCAGCGTGATTGATGATCACGATTTCGAAATCACCCACGTCGTCCGTGCCGAAGAACACTTACCCAATACTCCCCGCCAGATTTTCATTCTTGAATCGCTGGGCTATCAACGACCTCAGTATGCACATCTTCCCTACGTTGCTGAACCTGGTGGCTCTGCGAAACTCAGTAAACGCAAGCTTGCCAAGTATGAAAACAACAAGGACTTCTCTCAACTGTTAGCACATGGAAGGCGCATTGCCAATCGCTGCAACATCCCTGTTGAAGCTGACACGTTCAATCCGGTGATCATCGACTTCTATCGAGAGATTGGTTTTGAACCTCAGGCGATTCTGAACTACCTGTTGCTGCTGGGCTGGTCACTCGACGGCGAAACGGAAAAGTTCACCATCGATGAAATGATCAAGCTTTTCACGCTCAGTCGTGTCAACAAATCGCCTGCTTCGTTCGATCCCAGAAAACTGATTGCCTTTCAGGGGGACGTCTTCGCACAACTGCCTTTGGAAACACGCATCAAGCGGGCAAGGCCGTTCGCGGAGCGAGCCGGGCTCCTGATCACGCCTGAAGCAGAAGATACGTTGGGCAGGGTGGTTGAAGGAGCGGACGACCGCATGAAAATGGCGGGGGACATCCTCGACTTTGACTACTTCTTTTTTGATGATTATTCCTTCAATGAAAAAGCGTTCAATAAACGCATTTGCAAACCCGGGAATGCTCGCGCGTTACTGAGTCAATTGCGGAACCACTTTGCACTGTCTGAGACGTTTGACGCAGAGCACGTGGAAAATCACATTCAGCGTTTCTGCGAAGACTCCAACATCGAGCTCAAAGACATCATTCATGCGATTCGGGTCGCCACAACCGGCCAGGCGGGCGGATTTGGCATGTTTGATACGCTTGCCATTCTCGGCAAAGAAAAAGTGCTGGCCCGAATCGATCTCGCTCTTGATCGGGCCGCGACAATCTGCGCCGATGCCTAAAAAGGCTGGGACGGCTACAATGAGGACAATGAATCGTCCTTCCTGATACGTTTTCACCAAGAAACCATGTTGTTGATCAAGCCAACAAAACGCCTCGAATTGCTCACCGCATCGTGTCTGGTATTCGTTCTGTTGGGGTGCCACGCTGAAGTGGAGCATCCCATCGTGTTTGAACCCAATCTGGTTCACACGATGAAATATCAGATCCAGAAAGACATCCCGATGGACGAGGCCTCCAAGGACTCCACCTGGGTGGTCGATACCATGTTTGGTTCGCCTGATGAACCGAAACTACCAACTGTGGTTACCGAAGATGAGGAATTGGGCGCTCTTATCAGCCAAAGTCGCCTGATGCGTGCATCGGGTTCTGCGACCGCCGAGGGCCGCGGCCTGTTCCGTATGTTGTGCTCAAACTGCCATGGGGTCACCGGAAACGGTCGGGGCAAAGATGCGTCCGCTCAAATGCCATATCCGCGTGATTACCGGATGGGCATTTTTAAATTCAAATCGACGCCTCGAGGTAGCAAACCCACCCGGGACGATCTGGCTCGCCTGATCCAACATGGCATCGCCGGAACCAATATGCTGTCCGTCAACAAACTTCTGGAAACAGAAAAATTTCGTCGAAAACAGAACAACGAACCCCCGATCAATATCTCGGAAATAACCGACGAGGACATTCAGGCACTCGTTGACTACGTCATGTACTTGAGTTGGCGGGGTGAGCATGAACGGATGCAGATTGACATCGGCATTCTCGAACAAATCCTCGAGGATGGAGAACGTCTGATCAACTCGGATTTCGCCGACCAGATGGCCAAAGACGAAATTTTCAAGGAATCGCTGGAGAAAGAAGAGGGGACCGAAGACAACCTGGAACTCTATGAACGCTATAAGGAGGATTGGTCATACGCAGAAGAATACGCAGCTGATATCGGAGATTCGTGGCTTGATGCAGAGAAGGACGTACTGGAGGTTCCCAATCCACCAGACAACTTTCCACTAGCTGAGAGCTATGCTGATGTCGTTTCGTTGCGAAAAGGTGATCAGGCAGAGGAATTTGAAGCATCGATCAAGCGTGGTCAGGAACTTTTCGTTGGCAAGATTGCCTCATGCAGCAAGTGCCACGGCGAAAAAGGACTGGGGAACGGCCAGACCACCGACTATGACGACTGGACCAAAGACTGGACGACACGTGTCGATCTGAAGCCTGAAAATCGGGAAGACCTGATTCCACTTCTCGCACGTGGTGCTCTTCCCCCGGTGAACATCGTCCCCAGAAATTTTTCAGAGGGTATTTTTCGTGGTGGATCGAATTCCAGGGATCTGTATCGCCGAATTACGCAGGGGATCGACGGAACCCCAATGCCGGCAGCAACATTCGTCGAAGGCCAATTCGAGGCAGAGGATGTCTGGCACCTGATCAACTTCATCCGATCTCTGCAGACTCAGGAATCCACCCCAGCGGTATCCGGGGTGAGCGAATCTGCCACAGACACTACGCCCACACTCTGATCCCGGCTCAAATCGCGGTCACTACGAAGTTCACGCTCGATTCGGTAACCTACGCCTGCCGCACGGTGCCGTATCGTTGAATTCGGCGTCTTGGAACAGGTCCGTGGCCAGTCAAAGTTTGAACACGAACCCACCGGAATCATCTGGATGCCGAGAACAGGCGTCTCAGGAGCAAATGAAATGAGCGAAGCGAACGAAAAACGTGAATCCAAGAACTTCATCGAGCAGGCCATTGAGTCTGATCTGGCTTCCGGGCGATTCGAGAGTGTCAACACCCGATTCCCACCGGAACCCAATGGATATTTGCATATCGGCCATGCCAAGAGCATATGCCTGAATTTCGGTTTGGCGGAAAAAAACAGCGGAACTTGCAATCTCAGATTCGACGATACCAACCCTGCCAAGGAGGAGACCGAATACGTCGAGTCAATCATGGAAGACATAGGATGGCTGGGTTTCGAGTGGGACAGCCTCCACTTTGCCAGCGACTACTTTGACCAACTGTATGAGTGGGCCGAGAAGCTGATCGAATCGGGTGATGCGTACGTCTGTGACCTTTCAAGCGACGAAACTCGAGAGTACCGAGGCACCTTGACCGAAGCTGGTAGAAACAGTCCGTTTCGAGAACGCAGTGTGGAGGAAAATCTGGATTTATTCCGCCGCATGCGTGCCGGAGAATTCGAAGATGGGGCGAAAGCTCTGCGTGCAAAAATCGACATGGCATCCCCCAATATCAACATGCGTGATCCGGTCATGTACCGCATTCTACGCGCAACACATCACCGAACCGGCGACAAGTGGTGCATCTATCCAACCTATGACTGGACGCACGGCCAGAGTGATTCTCTGGAAGGAATCAGTTTTTCCATCTGCACGCTGGAGTTTGAAAACCATCGTCCACTCTATGACTGGTTCTGCGACAAGCTCGGAATTCATCATCCCCGGCAAATCGAGTTTGCGAAACTCAAACTCAGTACGCTGATGATCGGTAAACGCTACATGCTGAAATTGGTCAAGGAAGGGTACGTCAGCGGGTGGGATGATCCACGGATGCCGACACTCTCTGGATACCGGCGTCGTGGCTACACACCAGAATCCATCCGCAATTTCTGTGCAGATGTTGGCGTTGCCAAGTTCAACAGCACCATCGACATCATTCGCCTTGAAAGCGCAGTCCGCGAACATCTGAACCGCATTGCCCCACGACGCATGGCCGTTTTGGACCCCGTTCCACTGACCATTACCAATTGGCCTGAAGGCCATGTGGAAATCACCGAAGCGGTCAACAATCCGGGAGAACCAACGGCGGGCAAGCGGCAGATTCCCATGTCGGGTAACCTGCTGATTGAACGGGAAGATTTTCGCGAGGAAGCTCCGCGAAAGTTCTTTCGCCTGAAGAAGGGCGGGTCAGTACGGTTACGCGCTGGATTCATCATCGACTGTCACGATGTTGTCAAAGACGATGAGGGCAATGTGATCGAAATCCTCTGTACATACGATCCGGAAACGAAAAGTGGAGCCGACACTTCGGGACGGAAAGTCAAGGGAACCATCCACTGGGTGAGCGCTGCACACGCGACAGAACTTGAGGTGCGACTCTATGACCGTCTGTTTACCTGCGAGAACCCAGCTTCACCCGAGGAAGGAAAAACGTTCCTTGATTACCTGAACAGCGACTCATTGCGAGTGGTCACCGGTTATGGAGAACCCTGTCTGGGTGAGCACGAACCAGGAGACCGGGTTCAATTTGAACGACTCGGTTACTTCGTTGTGGACAGTGACAGTGAGTTAAACGGAAAACGCGTCTTCAATCGAGTCGTTCCGCTGCGCGATACGTGGGGAAAGATGGAGGCCAAGGGAAAAGCAAACTAACGCGTCGCAGCAAATCAGCGTTATCTGCTTATCGAAGGTCAGGAGGAACCTTTCCCGATCGTCAGGTATTCGAAGCGTCTCGAAGGCCAAGTCACCTTCATCCGCTGAATCGACTCTGAACCGCCCAGGCCAAGATCAATGGCCGACTCATCAGAACCAAGGTACCCATCACCAGCGGTTACCCACTGCGCAAATCGTTCTTGACCGATGATCAAATTCAACACGGGCGCCGATGACATTTCGTTCAGATCGGGTGCCGACGAGACAAATTTGAACTCAGGAATGATGGGTGGCTCCTAAGAGCCACTGAGACATGTAGTGGCAATCGAAAACACCCAATTCGCATCGGAAGATCAGCTGTTGGGTACTTCTGCCTCGAGTGATTCTTCAGCTTCCTCGGCGGCCTCCAATTCGTCTGCTGGAGCAGCAAACCCACCCGCCTGCATGACGCGTTGCTTGATCTCTTCCGCTACATCGCTATTTTCGATCAGGAAATTTCTCGCTTTCTCTTTTCCCTGTCCGAGATACGTTTCACCGTACTTGAACCATGAACCGCTTCGATTCACCACTTTGTGGGTCGTTCCCAGATCGAGCAGATCACCTTCGTAGCTGATTCCGTTGCTATGCATCATGTCAAACTCAGCAATCCTGAATGGCGGCGCCACTTTATTCTTGACAATCTTGGCCTTCACCCGCTGGCCAACCTGCTCTTCACCATCTTTCAAAGCACCAATGCGCCGCACATCAATTCGACAAGAACAATAGAACTTCAATGCTCGTCCACCAGGAGTCGTTTCTGGGCTACCGAACATCACACCGACTTTCTCACGAATCTGGTTGATGAAAACAACAGCACACTTGCTCTTGGCGATCGCTCCGGTCAATTTCCGCATGGACTGGCTCATCAAGCGTGCCTGCAGTCCCACGTGACTATCCCCGATTTCACCTTCCAACTCTTTCTTGGGAACCAACGCAGCCACCGAGTCAATAATGATGACATCAACAGCATTGCTTTTGACCAACATTTCACAAATCTGCATAGCCTCTTCGCCGCTGCTCGGTTGACTGACCAGCAGAGTATCCAGCTCAACACCAATCTTTTTGGCCCAACTGGGATCAAAAGCATGCTCAGCATCAATGATGGCAGCGATGCCTCCTTTTTTCTGAGCCTCGGCCCCGATGTGCAAAGCCAAAGTCGTCTTACCGCTCGATTCAGGACCGAACACCTCGATCATTCTTCCCCGAGGAATCCCCTGACCCCCCAACGCCATATCCAAGCTGAGACTTCCGGTTTGAATACCATCGATTTGAAGATGCTGGGAAGCACCCAAGGGCATGATCGCACCATCACCGAAGGTTTTGTCGATCTGCTCCAACGTTGTCTTGAGACCCGGCTCACGCTCAAGGACCGCTTTCAAACCGGGATCGATCTTGCTCTTTGACGATGCCTTTGTCTTCTTTGCCATTCTCTGGTCCCTTCCCTATGCAATTGTGTGAAGACCACTCTTTCGCGGAATCGGATACCCCCATTCCTGGAGGGTTCGCGAATAGTGAACGTAATTATAGTACCGAGTGAGCCCAACTACCACAAGTGAAGTATTTTGTTGATCTCACCGCGACATTTGTAGTATCCGAGCCAGTCGAGACAAGTCTGGTCAAAGGAGCACCTTTTTTTCGGAACGGATCAGAAACAGAGGTCCAGATCAGGAAACAGCACCCTCTTTGATCAGCTGAATCAGATCCTCGGTATTCATTTTGGCGGCTCGATCCGTTCCGTCCAAAACTCCGGCAACCAGCTCCCGCTTGTCGGCATGAAGCGCCAGGATCTGCTCCTCAATCGTTCGCTCAGCGACGAGGCGATAAACCGTCACCGGTCGATCCTGCCCAATCCGATGCGCTCGGTCGGTTGCCTGATCCTCCACGGCTGGATTCCACCATGGGTCGAGATGGATCACGTAGTCGGCGCCTGTAAGATTCAAACCCGTTCCACCTGCTTTCAAGGAAATCAGGAACAATTCTCCCTCGCCAGCCTGGAACGCATCGACCCGGCGTTGGCGTTCCTTCGCCGGAGTCGCTCCATCCAGGTACTGGTAGGTCACCCCCATTTGATCGAGTTGCTCACGGATGACTGACAGATGCTTGACGAATTGGCTGAAAACGAGCGCACGATGATCACCCTCTCGAAGTTCCTCAATCAAGGACATCAACAGATCCAGTTTTGCTGAACTCTTTTCCCAACTGGCATCGACGAGCCGAGGGTGACAGGCGAGTTGCCGAAGTCGCGTCAGCCATGCCAACGTGCGAATACGTTTCTGGCCAGCTTGCTGTGCCTCTTCACCAGCCCCACTCAACTCGGCCAATGCTGCCAATCGTGTGTCTTCGTAACGTTTGCGTTCGGCAGGACTCAACTCGGCTTGCAGTGTGATTTCAGTTCGTGGTGGCAGTTCCTTCAGAACCGTATTCTTGGTTCGCCGTAGAATGAATGGGCGGACCAGTCGAGCCAGTGACTGCCTGCGTTCATCATCTTTGTGTCGTTCGATGGGGTCTGCAAATCGTGTTCGGAAGCGTTCCCAGGACCCCAATAACCCGGGGCTGATCGTGCGGAACAAACTCCAAAGCTCGCCCAGATGGTTTTCCAATGGAGTCCCAGATAGACCGATCCGCCAATCAGCATCGATCTGCCGAACAGCTTGCGAGGTTTTCGTCTGCGAATTCTTTATGAACTGAGCTTCGTCAAGGACAAGCGTATGCCAGGGGCGGGAAGCAAAACGCTTTGCATCGCGTTGCAAGAGTTGATAACTGACAATCACCAGTTCATGTTCCCCGGCAGAATCGACCAACTCCGCGCGATCAGAATCCCGATACAGCCGGGCCCGCAGTTCAGGAGCAAATTTTTGGGTCTCCCGAACCCAGTTGTCGCCAACACTGGTGGGAGCAACCACCAACGCCGGACCACCACTGCCACGATCAACAAGGACACCAAGCGTCTGAACGGTTTTCCCGAGTCCCATGTCATCTGCCAGCACACCCCCGACTCCCCAGACACTCAATCTGGACAGCCATTGGTATCCGTCCAGTTGGTAATCACGAAGACTGGCATCCAAATCCTCCGGCTTTTCCGGACACCAATCGGCGAGCGACTCCAACCGCTGCAACGAATCATGCCAGCGGGCAGTGGCCTCGAGTGGAACGTCGGTACCAATCAGTTCCTGAACTGCGGGTACAGCAGCATCAGCAACTTTCAAACTTCCCCGTTCCGCAATGACCGTGTCACCCAGTTGCTGAAGCCTGCGTCGAAACGCTTCACTGATCCTTGCGAATTCCCGATCACCTACCTGCACCAGGGAACGATTGTCGCGAACAGCCGCAAGCAGTTCTTCCAGGGGTACATCACGTCCATCAAGCGAAATCGATCCACTGAGTCCGAACCAGTCACGGCCGTCGTCGATCTGCACTTTCAAGGCTGATGGGGTAATTTCACCTCGCACCCTCAGTGACTCGCCCTCGGGCCAGATCATGCGTGGCGTTTGCTCACCACCCCCATAAAGCTTGGCCAGCAAATCAAGAGCCAAGTCATCCGTTTCAGCTACCCAACGATAAAGACCATCACCTGATAGATTCTGCAGGTCGAAACGCTCAATGACCCGCTGAGCCTGTTCTTGCTCATTCGCCAGATCACGTTTCAAACGCACAGGTCCAGACTCGAGTAAACACGAAACCACATCTGGTTTCTGTCCGGGGACCAGTAAGTCGCGAAACCGATCTTCGTGCATCATCATCGCAACCTGCAACCCTGACCCCGGTCGTGGACGCAGTTCAAATACCAGTTCGGCCTGAATGGGCAGGACCGGGCCTGCCAGTTCCGGCGGTAAATCAACCCGGATCATGGAGTCCACCGTGCTACTGCCCACGGAGAATCTGCCAGCAGCATCGCTGTCCAACAGAACTTCACTGAAATCACTCCGCAATAGATGTTGAATCAGTTTTGTCGCGCGAGGATCACGCAGAGTACAAACAATTAGCCGCTGATGTTTCTGATCGGCGATAACGACAATGGGTTCCACGGGACTGGCGTGCCCCAGCACGGTCTTGCACTCCGACAGTTTGACGTTGATTCCGTTGACATGGATCTGGGGTCGAAAAAGCGTCGTACTTTCCAGATCCTGATGCGGATCGGTTTCATTTGTCTTCTGGACAGTTTCCTCAACTTCTATGGGTTCCAATGTCAACACGAGCTCAGCCGAATGAACCGCCAGTGGCGCGGCTTTGGCATCGTCCCATGCGACCACTTGATGTCCAGCCAACACCGTCAATGCCTGAAACTCACCGAAATGCTCATCGTCGAACGAATAACTGGGGTTCGCGACCAGCGCTGCGATTTTCCCATCTAGAGGATTGGACGAGAAATCGCGTCGGAGCAAATCGAAACTGCGCACCTCTTTTCCTTTGGTCCAGCCTTTTCCATTCTTTC
>JACLAC010009034.1_pt1 | contig 23224 bp, 8 predicted proteins | sample 8027881 | NCBI WGS metagenome assembly JACLAC01 (sample SAMN15725517, study PRJNA655200) | protist metagenome | isolation source: fluorescence activated cell sorting (FACS) single amplified genomes of... | place: Spain: Blaines Bay Microbial Observatory, Mediterranean Sea | collected 2016-01-19 | reverse complement strand
ACGATTAAGAGTACAGGAAACGCATTGAAGTGGATAATCTCATCAAATTCTAGGGCTAATCTATTTGTTGATGGAGGCGAGTGTTCCATGATTTTACAATTTTTATTATCGTCATCAATTCAAGATTTTCAATGTAACGATTTGCGTCACGATGGCTACACCATCATGCAAATAACACTATTTCGTGTACTCATGTCGCTCCCAACATTAGTTGATAAGAAAAGCTTTTCAAATGTATGTAAGACTTATGATAAAGTATTTGTACAATCAAACCACTTTTTTTCAACATTCATTGAATATGGATGTCCATGGCAAACATCAGTTGAATGCCTTCGCTTTTTAATTACTTTGACTCAATCAAATATTGCTGGCGCTTGTGAGCGGTTTGCTGAAGTGCATCAAAGTGGTGTACTTGATGAACTTTCTGATGTTGGTGCAATTTACATTCTTTTAATCTCGATGTGGCTTGGTATAGATGTTTGTACATTGGACGAAGAATTGTTTGAAATTGATGGAAGAGACCCTGTTAATTGTGATGGTATTATTAATAGGGAAGTAAAAACTTCCACTGAAAAGCCGCTAACATGTCAACTTCTGGTTGATACATTGCTGTTTCCTTTGGAAGAGGAGGATGAAACTATTGTTTTAAGTGAAAATTTAGATAAAACTTTATGTGAGCTTGCATTAGAAAAAGTTGTAGATTTATTGGAGAACAATATGCGCCGCCAGTATGCAGATACTAACGCTACCACGAAAAGGCGCCGAAATCGTATTAACAACGAAATTGTGTCATTTTTTGTTCATTTGTCCTCATACATTCAATTTGATTCATTTGTTTGCCATCAATTATCAAGAATTGCATTTGCTGCTGCTTCACATTCCAATGCATCAGAGACAAACACAACAAGTGGTACAGGTACTTTTGTATTAAATATTATGGATGATTATGTGCCACAAGCCCAGCTCTCTGAGTTTAAAACGCCAATGGAGGTTCTTAATGCGGAAGTATTGAATGCTGATTTTGGACAAAGTGAATTTAAGGAATTGGGAGAGTTAGATGAACTAAGCAAGAGGAGAGAAAATACAAAATTATCAACTAGATCACGATCAAGTACACTTAGCAATGATGGTCTTGGATTAAACACATCAATCGAATTGTACAGTGTAGATGCACTTATGTTTGAAGAGCCACCTGTAAGCAATGGTATACTGTCCCTTTTTTGCGATTTTATTTGTCGCGATCTATTGCAAACAAAATCTTCATTGCCATCACCTATTTCAACGCCCAAAAAATCAAGTGTGACACTTAATATTCAAAAATTAAACAAAACAATCTATGGTATGACTCGTGGCTCTACTACCAGTTTTGGTAGTGTTAGCAGTTCTGACAGTACTGTGAATGACAGCCACAATCGACCTTATGATTTTTCAAGGAAATGGCCAACAAAGAATTCTTCTCCTTCTCATGGTACACCTAAGTTATCTAAAACACCCAGAACATCTAAAGTATCGAAAACAATCAAAATTTCAAACAAATCTCAAATAATTGTGAATTCCATTCCATCTTCTCTGGCAAGGAGCCGATCTACTTCGAATTATAAAGCGTCTTTCGATGGTAAAAATGTTACTCAAGGGATTTCTTCATCTGTACCCATGGTGTTTGATTCATTTCCTAGTCACGCGGCTACAGATGAAGTACTCTCATTTTCTGCTGCACTCCTTCGTCAAATTCGTAAACGAATTCGCTCAGAGAATAAAGTAAGTTCAGGATTAAAACAAATTGATGCGTCTTCTGATGAAGAATTATGTCATTTGTGTGAATTTTTGTCGAAAAGATGTTACGAAGGTTGGTTTCCATGTGATTCTATTGAAGCGTTAATGGTTGTATTGGAAATATTACAAAATTTAGAAGCACGCGGTCAGAAACGCACAAATTTAAAAGTTCCCTATGAATCTTTGAACAATGCAAGAAGTTCTTGCCATATGCTTCTTGTTTGGATGTTATCAACATATGAAAAGCAAGAAAGAAGAATCAAATTGCAACATGAGGATGCTAAAGGCAAAGGAAGAAACATTAATGCATTAACTTCAGCTTATGTTTCGAACGATAACAAAGTTGATACCAGTGATTCTAGGAGCTATGACAGTATCAATAACATTACACCCGCCAGTCCTTCTTATTCCTCCGACCCTAAAGTTGGTACTCGAGGTATTCTTAAAGTTTTACGTATTATTGAAGTACATGATACGCTTCTTTTTAGAAGTGCAAAATGGAGTTCATCTTCTTCAAAAAAAAAGAGAAACAACAAAGCAGTATTATCTTCTCCAATGATAAGTCGCTCTCGATCTGGTATGTTAAGTTCTTCGGTTGATGATTCAAGCCCTGGTGCAAGAAACCATAAATTGTGTATCACACCAAAAGAATTTTTTCATTCTTTTGTATTCCTGACATTTCCATATTTGGTTTCAGATGATCGCCATTTACGAAGTACGACTTTACAACTTTGGAAATCACTTTTGATTCACGACGAGACGATTTTTAATGAAACAATCACTCTATCTACTTCATTAAGAACACGACTGTTTGGCGAATCACCAAGGGCAACATCATCGTCGTTACCTTCTCCATCAAATTCTAGGGGCAAGACAAAAAGGCAAGGATCTAAATGGTGTATTGAAGGATTTTCTTTACTAAAAACAGATATGAACCGATTTTCTTTGTGGTTAGTTAATGAGTTAGAAAATGTCCGTACTACCGTAGAAGCGAAAGCTGGTAAAACCTTTAAGAAAATTGTAAAAATGGTACCGTCTACTGCTTTATCAAGCAAGTCTGGTAAGACCGAGGTACCTGTCGCAAGATCTATAGAACTTCAGCAACTTCAATGGAAGCAATCGAGAGCTCTCTCAAAAAAATATAGAGCCACTTCGACTAGCTCTTCAGCTACAACTTCAAATCATTCTAATAGATCAGTATCACAGGCAAAAAGTTCTCACATTTTAACATCCCAACAATTAATTGCAAATGCCAAAAATGAAATTATTGTAAGTCATCGAGATTTTCAAAGATCGCTTATGGAATTGTGTGAACAAGGGAGAGTGAAATGGTTAAAATTATATCGTTCTATGGTACATGAAAGATCACCACTATACCGTGGAAATATAACGAGGTGGATGCTAGATGAACGCCAGGGGCCACTTCGAATGAGGACACGACTGAAGCGGCACCATGATTTCTATGAAGAATATGGTTTCACAGATGTTATAACATCTGACTCACATGTTTCAGATAACGAAACCAAATTATCTACAAATGAATCGGCGAATATAAATGAGGAAGAACGAAACAAAACAGTAAAAATAAAAACACGCCGTTTGTCAATAGATGATCTAATCTTCGATACAGCAGATCAGAAGAATGATGTTCAGATGAGTGATAATATTGATAATCACGAGGATAATGCGTTCTCCCCAGTATCTCCATCCTCTGCATCGTCACCTTCATCGCCATCATCTGAAGTAACAAATACAGGGAGACATTTGACAAGGCGTAGATTTTCAATAAGATTATCATCGTTGGAAGAAGATGCACTCTCTGCTGCATCGTTAGATACACCTGTAAAATCTATAAATAGAGCAAGTGATATTGATTTTTTTGATACTCTTCCATCAACACCACCAGGCTCTGCAAAGAAACAGAAAGAAACTGAAGTAAATGTGCAAAGTGAAACTGACGATGAAAATATCTACGATGGACCTCAGCAACAAAAATGGATGTCTTGGGATCCCGAGGCTCTGCTGGGTTCTTTTATTGAACCAGAAGATGGCCCGGTTATCTTAAAATTGAATACTATTTTATCTCATGGAACGATGGAAAACGTTGAAGGGTTATTTGTTCTTTGTGAACATGCGCTTCATTTTGTCGGTCACTTTTCAATTGATGTTAACAACAATGATTCAATTAGTGAAATTGCTAGAACAACAACTCAATGGAAATATCGTATTGCATTAAAAGATTCTTCCAATGGAAAAGTTCGAAGCCTTGCTGTACCACGCACAAAGCTAAATGTATCATCTACATTAGGAAGAAGTAGCATAGAAGAAAAACTGGAGGCGCAAGAGATTGAAAATGAAAAGAGACGCAAAACGTGGCCAAATTGGCATTCATCAATTTGGCATCAAACAACAGATCATGAACATCATCGAATATCGTTATCAAATATAAGAGAATTTCATAAAAGGAGATATCTTTTACGCCATGTTGCAATTGAAATATTTGATGTTAATGGTGGTAGTATGTTTGTTGTATTACCTACACCAGAAGAACGCGATGAATTGTACAATTACTTGTGGCGGATGCCAATGCCATCTTGTATACTTCATACTAAAAAGAGAAGTCGCAGTGTTGGTGGTATAAATCATGGACCATCATCAGAATCACCTATTAAAATGAATGTAACTATTTCAATTATACCGTCACGACATAGAATGGACACAACCCCTCAACAAAGTAGTAATAGTGTATTAGATGATTCAACAACACTTTCAATACCAGTAGTATTTCGCTCTTTTCGAGAACGTTTAACTAGAAGTTGGCTAGATGGTGAACTATCAAATTTTGTATACATTATGTATTTAAATACATTAGCTGGAAGATCAACAAATGACTTAGCTCAATATCCTGTTTTTCCCTGGGTTTTGTCTCAGTACGACAGTGATCATCTCGATTTATCTGACGCTTCGTCATTCCGCGATTTGTCGAAACCAATGGGTGCATTAGGTGAAGAACGTGCATCCTATTTCATGAAAAGATATAAAGAGGCATTAGAATTAAACATGGAAGATATCCCATTAACGTTATATATGACACATTATTCTAACAGCTCATTTGTCATTAATTACTTAATGAGACTTGAACCGTTTTCAAGAATGCATGTTGGTTTACAAAGTGGAAAGTTTGACGGCCCTGATCGTTTACTAAAATCCGTGTCAGAATCATGGAAAACAGCATCTGGTACACCACCAAAAGGCACACAATCCTATCAAGATGTGAGAGAGCTAATTCCAGAATGGTATAATGGGCCTGCTAAATTCTTAAACAACGAAAATCGATTTTTATTGGGTACAACACAATCAGGTATAAATGTTAACCATGTTGAAACACCGCCATGGGCAAGACATAGTACGGCCCCCCATTATGAATTTATAAGACTTCATCGCTTGGCACTAGAATCAGAATATGTATCTCGTCATTTACACCTATGGATCGATTTAATTTTCGGATTTCGTCAAACAGGAAAAGAAGCTGAGGAATCATTAAATATATTTCACCCTGTTACATACGAAGGCGTCGTTGATATTGATAGTGTTGAAAATGAAAAACATAAACAAGTAATACTGGAAAAAATACAACAATTTGGTCAAACACCTGGTCAACTATTTACTGAGCCACATCCACAAAAAAAGACACCAAATTTATTATCTTCAACAGATCAAAATGTTATACACCACCACCATGCGGATAACGCCACTAATATGTATGACTCAGACATGAAAAGAACAATGGCATATCATGCAGGTTTATCGGGGCCATTGATAGTTCCTGGCCTTTATCCACCTGTTGTCATGCTAAAATCGTCATTTGTGTGCTCATCAGTTCAATCAATGGTTGGTGTTGTTTTTGGTACGAAATTATCAAAAACATCAAGTCATTTACGAAAACAGCAATTGCAAAAAAATAGATATAACAAGTCAAAGACTTCCAATGTACCAGTATCGTACCATGGTGGATCAGTTATGGATATGTTTGTAACAGCTAAGCGTGCAGTCTGCGTGCGATCGCACCTAGGTGGATTGTTGACACCACCGACTCGTCGTAAATATGTAAGTTGGGGATATCCTGATGGCTCAGTACGTTTTCATGTCGCAATTGCAACAGCAAGACACCCAAATATTGGCAAAGTTATATCAGTTCATGAAAACTTACACACAGGAGCAATACGATGTGCAATTGCAACAGATGATGGCGGGAAATTAATAACTGGCGGTAATGACTGCACAGTATGTGTGTGGAGTTTTGTAAAGACCGGTCATTTGCGTACTTTGACACGCCTAGGTCATTTATGTGGACACGATGGTCCAATTTTATCAGTAACAGTCTGCCAAGAACATGGTATTCTCGTCAGTGGTTCTGACGATGGCTCTGCTATTATTTGGGATTTACAAAAACTAGAATTTGTGCGAGAATTATCTGGGCATGGGAGTCCAGTCATTACAGTTTCGTGCAACAAATGTACAGGTGATATTTTGACGGTGACAAAAGGAATTGACCACATTTTTGATAGAAATAAAAGTGATGCAGGTAATATAAAAACTAATGAAAAGGGAAAATTCAAACAAGAATTACGAATTTGGAGCATCAATGGCTTTTTGTTAGTTCGAATGGAAATAGCTCCCTCTTGCACTCCAGTAACATCGGCATTGCTTCCTGGAAAAGAATGGTGGCAAGATGGAATCGCAGTTGTTACTGGTCATAAAAATGGACTTGTGCAGTTGTGGCAGCTTGAATTTCCATCCGATTCGCATGTTCGTATGGGAAACGGCATATTGAGGAGATCTAATGGAAGTAAATCTAACACAAAGAATGCAACTGATAAAAGCAACAATCATGAGCATATAAATGGAGATAAGAAAGTTTTAATCGTTGTAGATGGAATTAAAACATTTGTAACACCTCCTTGGAAACTTTCTTTGTTATCGGAGTTAAAATTGCATCAGTCAGCCATCACAGCTCTATGTATTACAGGGACTGGACATCGGGCTATTCTTGGTACCGGAGATGAGCGCGGAGTTTGCGCTAGATGGACGCAAGATATTGTTGGGTTGGAGTATTCGGCAGATGTAAATGAATTGTTTGACGTGTAAAATAATAGTACACTCTACCATGGTACGTTCTGCTGGTGACAAAAATATATGTCAAAAAAATACAAACAGTGGGGTGTACATCATATTTTATACATTACATTTTACTGTATGAATGTACATTACGATTAACCAGTACATTCAAGCATCGTAGTTTTTCTCTTCTTCGTGTGATTCTACCAACGGTGTCATTTTTTTTTCTGGTTTCAAACCTCCAATACGGCTAAGTGATACAGTATTTTTGGCAGGGTCAAGCGAATAAGATTTTTTAAATGCTTTTCGAGTATTCTTCGTGGTGGTCGCTACATTGGTTGGTAACTGCTCAATATCACCATCACTACTATCTGAATCATCATCACCCTTTAACCAAGCGTCTAAATCATCAAGATTTCCACCCATTCCACCCCATGCTTGAAATTTACCCTTACCACCTCCTGATGCACTCTCATTGCCTTTTCCATTATCCTTATCCTTTTTGCTTGTCGATGATTTTATCACTGCTACCGATTTTCTGTTATTATTAAAACCTGATCTATCTCTTGTCTTTACAAAATGTTCATTATCAGCTTCAGAGTCCGTTCCACTTAATTCATCAAGACCTGCCATTTCAGCAAATTTTTTTTTGGTCATAGAAGTAAATGTCATATCACTTCTGCGTCTCCATCTTTTACTTAATGATGATGATGCAGGTTGAACAACATTACGCAATCTAACGGTTCCACATATGTATCCTACTTGTATGCCACGATGTATTAAAGGGGCGTCAAACATTTGCTGAACACCTCCATAAGAACTGCGGCTACTTTTCCCCTTCGTATCACTACGATTGGTCTTACAATTAGCGCCCCGTACATCCATCCGGCGAAGAGATTCAGGTGATGCAGATAATGATATTTCAGCACATCCTATTTTATGAAAGATGGCATCCTGTTCTCTTCTCATTCTAATAGTTATCAATACGCTCTGTGATCGAACATAAGAAAAGTCGCCTGCCAATGGAACGATGGAAGGCACCATTTCATTTGCCCATTCAATTTCCATATTCGTGTGATCTTCTCCAACAACATCTTTAGGAACTAAAATAGTTTCTGATGACACTGGTTCTGCCAAAAAATTAATATCACCGGTAAAACGTAAATTAAATTCAATATTACTACTATTTTTGTCCTTTAACGAATCTTCTTGAATTCGACCTGTTTCTGATCCACTGTTATTAGGCGATGCAACACTTCGTCTACCTGCTGTATTTTGGGCACCTTTCACTGTCGTTATAGCTTTTTTGCCCATTTTTACAGTGCCACCTAATAATTTACTTATTAATCCTTTCTTCTTCTTTTTCTTTTTTTTCTCTGACTTATCTAATGAAGAAGAAGTTGTAGTTGGTATTTTATCACCAAATTCAAATGATTCTTCTTCAACAAGTGGATTTGATGTTTCTTGGTTTCTATTATTCAACGATATTTCACTCTTAATCAAATTATTTTTATCCTCCATTGCAGCAATACTAGCGGATAATGCCTCTGCATCTTGTAATTCCACTTTCAAGTCACTAAACAAAATATCACAACGATCACGATTAACAACAGATTTAGATGCTGATAAATTAATGTAAGGTAGTCCAGTAGAAATAGAATACTGAGCTGATACTGGACGATGATCTGATTGCATCATATCATGATGACCTATATACCCTAATTGGTTTACTTTCGATTCAAAGCCGCACACAGACCTCACTAATATACGATCCGTCCATGATGGTGATTGGAAACGTTTGTTGGAATATCCTTCTTTGTCTTTATTCATGCGATATGTTGGAGCAAAATTAAGCAAACCTTCAACAAAATACGGAAACGCACCATCGTTTCTTTTCATACATTGAGTTAATTGATCGTGTTCTTGTAAATATTCAAATCTTTTTTGATCAATAATGTTTAAAACTTCTTCATATTCACCTTGTGTATCCATGCCTGTACTACCTTTAACACCATTTTTTAAATTAACACGGTAATTCAAATCACCTAACCAAAAAATGTGTCTCATTTGATGCATAAAATCAGTGCCACGATGAGATAGTAAATTTTTCATACCAGCTGAAATATTTTTATAATCGTCACAACGTTCTTGTGTCCTTTTTGCTCTAGCTGCTAAATGTGAAGATATAAATGCTATGTCATTTGATTCATTAAAACAAAATGCACAACCAACACCACCTTTATTTCCAGCAAGATTTGCAAAACCACATGCTACAGAATCTGTTCTTACATCTGATATAAATCTCATCATTGAACGACGTACAAATACTATTAAATGTATACTCCATAATGACACAGAACATATCATATCAACAGCAAATCCACTGCTATCAAATGTGCTTTTACAATCAGCAGTCCATGCTTTAAATCCCTTTGCATCACATTCTTGAAAACCAATTGCATACACATCAAATTTACCCTGAACATCAATCCACTTTGATAACTCTTTTGGACCTGGACTCGGTGTATCACCACAATTCCATGTACCACACCATACTTTCAATTCTTGGCCTTTAATACCACATAAATGTAACCCGCTTCTCCTTAATTTAACAATATCAACATTTGGTATCATAGCTGCGCGTAAATGTCCACAAAATTTTAATTTTAAACTAGGGGATGGAAAATAAAAATCCATATCTAATAAACCCGACGAATAATCTAATGATGGTACCAAAATTTTTGCTTTTGATGGGTTCGATAGAAATTTTGATTGTACACTCCAATTATTTTTTATTAAAATATTTGAAACATCATACCTTTTATGTCTTGATCCCCATATTAATTCTAGCCTTCTTTCTAATAGATGTACTCTCAATATAACTTTAGATCCAGAAAATGCAGCCCCAACTCTTGATGTAACACTACCTTGGTTACGTCTTCCAGCTTGTGCTGCATATTCAACAATTTTTCCTGGTAATTTCCATGTTTCACCTTCGTCTAAGAAATCAATATTTTTATTTGCAGCAAATAATAAACGGCAGCATATATCAGATGCTTCATTTGAATGAAAATTTAAAACTATTGGTTTTTCACTCTTCATGGAACTACAAAAATGTAAGACTGTACCATTTGCTGCTTTCAATATTACTTTTATATTACTAATATTTTGCCTTTTTGGATACTTTGATGTACCGTCATTAATCATTTCTAAAGAATCTGGTTTATTGATAATAAAGGCATCTTCTTTCGTCAATATATGCAAAGTTAAACTTGTCAACTTAGTTGGTCCCAGCGTTGTTTTAGCTAATTTTGTTACTTGAAATGCCGAAACGTAAGAGTTGTTATCTTCATCCAAAGAGCGGTGGAGTTTGATAGTTGCGATTCTTTTCAGTGAATTTCTTTTTTCATCCTCCCTTTGGATATCACTAGTACGTGACACAGTTGCACTTGTTTTCAGTAATGACGGTGCGGTATTAATACGACGATGTATGTTTGAATTTTTTTCTGATGGTGCCAATGTCACCGCAGTGGTTGCTTGCACATCACGTGGAGGTGGTGGAATCATAGCAGGAGGAGGTGGCGGAGACGGTTGTTTGTCTTTTTGTCGAGCAGGTGGTGGTGGTAAATTCATTTGGAAATGATAAAAAAAATCTAAAACCTAGGGTTTTTTTCCGTACAAGAAATAATTTATTTCCCTTTTAAACTGGAAGTGACCTAAGTATAATCAAAGCGGTAATGTTTGGTTATTGAAAGGATACAATCAAATAGAATAATGTAACAGTCCACACTGTGCTTTAGGAACTACAGCAGTACTCGTAAATGAATATAATCGAATTATTATAATCTGTATCCAAGTACTAGGAACTACTCCCTTAAACTCCCTACAAGGTACACAGTATACCCCTGGTTTTTAGGGTTAAAGATGGAGATGTTGGAGTTTTATTTGGTTATTTTCTGAATATTCAATATCCTATATATATACTTAGCCCTATACTTATATATACAGAGATATACACACAGTAGTATCCTTGAACCTTGAACCATCAAAATAGGAACTACACAGTTCGAAGCAAACTTATATATAGGAACTATAAACTAAACTGTGTACAACACACAACACACACACACCACAATAACTCCCAGCCAGGCAGAGGCTTAAATGGAACTAAAAAAATATTTTTACAAGTCTACATATAGGAGTAATCTACTATACGAAAAAAAAAATATTATTCAGATATAAACACTAGGCGGAGACTAAAATCGAACTAAAATTTAAGCTCCGGAACTATTTTTTTAGAAGAAAACTGACTTTAGTGATCACCTGAAATTAGTGATCAAGATGTACCTTTTTGACCCAATATTTCAGTATGGGAGATCACTAGTTAAATTTCAGTATGAGAAGGTCACTAGTTAATTTCAGTATGGGAGAGCACTAGTTAATTATTTCAGTATGGCAGGTACAGTACTGTAGAAGCGTGGGTAGAAGACTTAATTTCAACAAAAGTTTTTGTTTTTACATGTTATTGGTATAGGCAGAGTTACCAAAAAATAGGGAGAGGGGGACCTGATGGTTCCAAAAGTTGAGTGTGGTTAAAAACTGGTCTGAGAAATGTGCTTAAGGACCATAGGTTTGTCACTCTGGTTTTAGATGAAAATTCCTGAATTGGCAGTTTGCCTCAAATACAGGTCGGTTAGTAGAAAAATGGAACTAAAAAAATATTGTTAGCAATTTTATATGGTGAAATCTCTGTAATTATGCTACACTTATTACAGGTGGTGCTCGCTTGGACTGGTGATTCCACTTTGTGCTGTCCTTATGACACTCTTCACAAAGAGCCACTTTACATTGCTTGCAGCCTTTGCATTTTCTTTTAACAGAATTAGCCTTTCCTTTCCGGTGTTCCCATATTTCATTTCCTATAATTAAACAAGCTAAATATTGTTATCAGTCTATATATAGGAGTAATTTACTATACGAAAAAAAATTAGGTTACCAGGCCCGGAGATAATATAATATGATCAAAATAATATTATAATATTGGAGAGTGTCAGGGGAATAGAGCCCTCTCTCCCCTCTCTCCTATCGATACTCTCCTACTCTCCTCTCCTCTCAGTCCTCATTTTTCAGCATGTTATAATTATACGCATATTTAAATACATCCTTTTCTGGATATTTTACCTTATGTACAGACTAGGGATCGGACGGAAACTCCATCAAACACATTTGTAGACGACCACAGCAGTATCTCAGGTCATCCTTCTCTGACAACAACTAAAACAGGGAGTGCCTGTGTAAAGTGTAAACCAGTTCAATTAAGTAAGACCCATTTATTACACAAAAAGAAGATCAAGCTCTCCCTTGCTTCATAGACTATACCACTAGTATTTTACTTCGTGCCTGTATTTCATATTATTTGATTGTAATTCTTAACATGACAACTCTTTTGGTTTCTTTTTTTGGTTTGAAAATTATTTAACAATATTTTAATTTGTTTTTCTTATTTTTTTAGTTTCAAGAACAATACTAAGATGTCACAAAAAGACTTTGTCCTCAAAGTGTTGGTCCTTGGTGATCCGGCTACAGGCAAAACATCTATCATTAAGCGATACGTGTCATCTCTTTTTTCTTCACATCATAAAACTACGATCGGCGTTGATTTTCAGTTGAAACAACTAAAAGTTGATAATACTATGGTACGGCTTCAACTTTGGGATATTGCAGGACAAGATAGGTTTGGTGCAATCGCACGTGTGTATTATAAAGACGCTACAGGTGCGATGCTAGTGTGGGATATGAGCCGACCTAGTACATTTCAAACTATTGCGAAATGGAAGCGTGAAATTGATTCAAAAGTAAAATTAGCAAATGGTAAACCTTTACCTGTTATATTATGTGCAAATAAATGTGATATAGAAACAGCAGAAATTAAAGATCCAGCATTTTTAGATGATTATTGTGAACAAAATGGATTTGTTGGTTGGTTTGAAACATCTGCAAAAACAAATCATAACATTGATAAAGCTGCTCGTACATTGGTTAGTACTATTCTTACACACAAAGAAGATCTTTTTGGAAAACCAAAAGTAAATGCAAATAAAGTCAATTTGAATCGCCAACAAGCCACACTGGAAAAACAACAAGGAAGTTGTTGTTAAAAGGATTAAAAGGAGATACAGACATAAGCGCATCGATATGTTTTTATATAATAAAACACATTTACAAATTTATGTATAAAACATGTACATGTGTGTTGTGTGTTGTAATTGTTGACAATTCATATATGCCATACTTTTTTAAAAGGTCAGAAGGTGCTTTAATTCTGCTCTTCTACAACACCTATCGTATCTTTACCAATAAATGGAATCATTGGTGCGGGTACTTTTACGGTGCCATCTTCAACTTGGTGAGTCTCTAAAATTGCCAACATAACACGAGGTATAGCCATGGCAGTGGCGTTCAATGTTGATACGAATTGTTTCTTCTTACTCTTCTCACTGCGATCAATATATTGAGTATTTAATCTTCGTGATTGATAATCTGTACAATCAGAGGCACTACACACTTCACCATATTCGTTTCTTCCTGGCATCCAAACTTCAACATCTAACTTACGGTGTGCAGATGCACCTAATTCTTCTGTTGGCATTTGTAACACACGTCCATGGAGACCCAATTGATTTAATAAGTCACATTGTATATCAATCATATTTTGTAATTCATTATCTGCTTGATTATGAGTACAATGTATAAACATTTCAACTTTTGAAAATTGATGAAGACGGTACAATCCTTTTGATTGTGCTCCACGTGATCCAGCTTCACGACGAAATGCATGTGAAAAACCAACAGTTCGGAATGGTAATTCGTTTGTTTCAAAAGTTTGATTTAATGCTAAGCCAGCTAGTGGTATTTCTGCTGTACCAATCAAACCCAAGTAATTCTTATTGTCATTGTTGTTCTCATGAATAGTATACACTTGTGATTCGGGTCCACGGGGATTAAAACCACACGCCTCAATCATTTCTACCTTACACACATCAGGTACTAACGTTGGCATAAAACCCCTGGATGACAACATTGACATTGTCCATGATATAAGTCCAATCTCTAAAAGTGCCAAATCCCCACGCAATACAGCAAATTTAGGTCCAGCTATGTTTGTACCACCTTCAAAATCAAGTAAGTCGTGCTGTTGACAAATCTCCATGTGATTTTTTGGTTTTCCTGTTCCGTTATTAAACGCAGGACCAAAAGTACGCCTTTCTCCAAATGTTTTTAATTCAATTGCATTCTCTTCTGGTCCAACGGGTGTATCTGAGTGTGTTATGTTTGGTATTAGCAAAGCTTCTTTTTGTAAATTCATTTTTGCTTCACGTAATTCAATTTCCAGAGATTGAAGTTCAGCCTTTAATATTTTTGCCTGATGTACAGCTTGCATCTTTTCGTTCCCCTGTAATGTTGGTATTTTTGCAGACCACTCATTCCTTTCACGCCGACGCTCTTCCACTTTTGCCAACGTATCACGATAAATTTGATTCAATTGAACAACTTTTTGAGGATTACCTGATACTTTACGTTGTTCAATATTTTTTTCGAGAAGATGAACATTTGAAATCATAAAATCATAGTTAAGACGGGCGTTAAGACTGTTTGATAACGTCTTTGTTGTTGAATATTTGCGTGAGATACGACGGCAACAATAATTTAGTAACATTGTTATTAATACTAATACGTATTATAGGCTTACTTTTGTTAACAGTTACCACCGCACCACATCGCCATCACTATATAATTCCAGTCTATATTATAAAAAAGTTAATTCCAGGGGGCCACAGTAATAAACCAGGCCAGTTTTGGATAACCTTTTTTAAGAAACTATTAATATCTATCTTTAAATCTACCTGGTAGTTTCGTAGTTTTAAAAGTTTAAGGTTTAAATATATATAGGAAAAATCTGGATTAAAAGATTTAGATTTAGATTATAATTTATAAAAGATACATCACATTATAATAACATTAAGGAACGATACCGACTCCTTACATCTCTTACATAGAGCTCTTATACATCACATCACAGCAGTGTTATTATACAAATATCGATAACACCGTAGTCGTTCTATAGGAACTGTAGCTATAGTTCTCTCCATTTCTCCATTCTAATTCACATATTATTATTATTATAATAGATTTTTAATCCTGGTATTATAAGAACCCTTCTATTTGCTTCTAATTTCTCTCTATCGACTTAGATTGTATCGATATTAATATCAACAATTAAATATAGCAGCAAAATTAGACGAATCTGGACTTAGGCTAAGACTCAAACTAAGTCATTCAAAGATGTTAACATTTATAGTTTTGGTACTTTTAAGTGTAACTTCCGACGCAAGTAGTTTTCCAGATGCAAAATCAGCCTGTAATGCATTTAACTTAACGCAAAAAATCGGTCTGATGCATGGTTTTGGCTGGGGTAGCAACGACCCAAAATTTCATGGATACTCACGTAATTCAGGGTGTGGAGGCGCCTGCGGAGCAAGTGGTTATTTTCGTTGGGATAATGGTCCTCAAGGCTTTGCTGATAATGGTGGAGCTGGCTTATCAACACAATGGCCTTCCACACTAAACATGGCTGCAACTTTCGATCCAATATTAGCCTCCCGTTGGGGAAATGCGATGGGCGAAGAGTTTTTCAATAAAGGAACAAACATTCAAGAAGGCCCTGGTGCAAATATAGCAAGAATTGAAAAAAATGGACGTACATTTGAATATATTAGTGGTGAAGATCCCGTCTTAGGCCGATCTCTAGCTGTTCCTCTATTGCGCGGACAACAGCAACATGTGATGGCAATTGGAAAGCATTATATGCTAAACAACCAGGAAACTGATCGCAGTGGAGTAAACGAAGTCGTTGACGAAAAAACAATGATGGAACTGTACTTTCCTGCTTTTGAGAGTATGGCACCCTATGTGGCCGGTTATATGTGTGCATATAACAGGATTAATAATCACTATGCTTGTGAAAACGAACAGACTCTAAATACAATGTTAAAAGGATATGCCAATTTTACTGGCTTTGTAGTTTCTGATTGGGGGGCAACACATTCCACTAGTGCAGCTATTAATGCAGGCCTTGATATTGATATGCCAGATCCAAAGTTCTTCAGTGAGGACTTAATTAAAGCAGCAATAAGTAGTGGAAATGTAACTGAATCACAGATTCATTCAACATGTCTCCGTATAATGTCTCAATGGTATAAACTTCCAATCGAAAAACGATATCCGTGTGGCGGGAAAGCTTGTTTGCATAACAACGTCAGCACATCTGAAAACAAAGAATTGGCAAGAGAACTGGCTGCTAAATCAACAGTCCTACTGAAAAATGATAATGATTTGCTGCCATTGAAACCAACAAATAACAACATTTTAAATGTTGTATTAATTGGTATAGGAGCAAGTTCAAAGGCGTATACAGCTGGCCAGGGAAGCGGTGGTGTTCCAAACTCACCACAGCAAGTATCAGCTTTCGATGCATTCAAGCTAATACCAAATGTCGAAGTTACTTACTATGATGGTTCAAATTTAACAGAAGTAACAACTGCTGCTAAAAATAGCGATGTTACAATAGTCTTTGGTTCAGCGCATTCTGGCGAAGGTTCAGACCGCAAAGACTTGTTGTTTCATGATGATTTCCCTTTTGATTCAACATCCCCAAAAACGGAAGATGTGATTATATCTGTTTCAAGAGTTCAGGCCAAAACAATTGTTGTGGCTGTTGCTCCTGGTCAAATTTTGACAGACTGGCGTCATAGTGTACCTTCAATTCTTTGTATGTTTTTACCTGGTGAACAAATCGGAAACGCAATAGCTGATATTATATTTGGTAAAATTACACCGCAGGGAAAGTTACCAGTTACATTTCCAAACGTTCCAAACGAGCAAAAAATGAGTATTGAACAGTGGCCAGGAGTTCCATCTACACAATTTCCAGGTCATAAGCATGTTGTATATTCGGAAGGGCAGATTGTGGGATATCGCTGGTATGATAAACATTCTATACAGCCAGCTTTTCCATTTGGCCATGGTATGTACATGTATATTTTTTTTCTTATTGTATTTTTTTTTTTAGTTGTATGAATATATTAACCTTCGTATTCTCTCTTAGGTTTAACCTATGGTACCGCAGGAAAGTATACAAATTTGACAGTGAACGAACGTGAAATCGCTTTCGATGTTGATGTTGATGGGTGTGATACTCCACAAGTATATATTGGTTTTCCAAATGCAAAGCTAAACAAAATGACGCCAAAAAAAGTACTAAGATATTTTAAAAAAGTGTGCAACGATGTTCAAAGGCTTCGTTTTATGTTGACCAATCGAGATTTGTCTGAATGGGATGTCGAGCAGAAAAAATGGAAAGTAGTTAATGGAACATTTAGTGTATATGTAGGTTCCAGTAGCAAAGATATTCGTCTTTCCCTCGAATTTCTTGTGGGATGAGAGAAAAAGGAAATGGTGAAATGTTTATTTTTAATTTAGGGACTTATATCTTTGATGATTTCTACAATTTCAAAGTTTTTTTCTTGAACTGCGTAATCCAGTGCTGTCTTTCCCTTTACATCCTGTAAAGATGTATCTGCACCACATGTGATTAACCTTGAAGCAATTTTTGATTGATTGAATATCGCTGCATACATAAGGGGTGTTAACTCCCAAGCTCCCCTTGCATTAACATTTGCTCCTTTCTCCACCAAAAAATCCAACACGTTCAACCACCCTCTTCTGCTAGCCAGGTGAAGAGGTGTTGTATTTGTTCTCCCAGGATCACCTTGATTTACAATCTCAGCAGAAGATGATTTTGAAGAGGATGATTTAAGTAGCTTTTCCAATTCTATTTTCACTTCCTCAAGATTACCATTCTCTACTGCATCGTGAAATCTGTGAGTCTTTGGGGATGATGTATCAGCGCCAGCTTCCGCAGAGAGTTGTGAAATAAAAGAGAATTTTGGTCGTAATTTTGACTGTCTCAAGATAGATATAAACATTATTACATATAGGCGTGTATGATATATTATATATATTATAATATGTGTTATAATAATGTTAATGTGTTAGTGCTTGCTTAACTCTTCATTGCTTAAATCTGTGCCACTGTGCGCGTGTATTCTTACTAACCCTAACCCTCATACCGGTAGATCCTATATATATATAAACTACAGTACCACCTCCAGTATGGTATAATTACGCCTCGTACATTTCTTATTATTACTGCTGTATTCACAACAAGTTTTTAACAACTTTGAAACAAAAGGCAAATTTAAAAATCACACACAATAAACTTGGCAAACCGGTAAACCACAGAGTTATAGAGGAGGAGCTGTATGATACAATATGAAAACTAAGTTTTATACTTCAATAATAATAATATTAAAATATTAAAATAATAATATTAACAATAATTCAATAATACCAAGGTAATATTATTTAAAATATAAATATTTACATTTTATGCACTTCACTAATACTATTGGATCTTGATTTGAATAAAACTTCTGCAACCAATTCCTTGCTTTGTTTTTCTAGATCCGAAGGCAAGAACAACTTGCCCTTTCCAGCTTCTCCAAAAATACAGCTATCACGACTACTCGTATTCCTGCTGCTGCTGCTGCTACTGGATTCACTATTATTACCAATACTTTGAACAACATTTCCTTCCATAATACTATTCACGTTCACAACACGACCACCTTTGTATTCTTTAATATTACGTGAACCATAGTTATTTTGAATAAATCGAAGGTGATTCGGTACATGAAAACAAACTTGGCTTCCTTGTTTTGATACTTTAATCCCATGACCTTCAGTTCCACCAGAACCATTTTCATAAATTTCAGTATTTTCACCATAAATATCGACACGACTTCCAGATTGAACCACAAGACCGGAATATAAATTACAGTAACTCTTACAATTTACTAGTCGGCCCATTGTACGATTACCTGTTAAATAAATACCGTTTGTACCATTATGATGTATTACACATCTTCTCATTGTAAGTAAGGCATCATTTCGCACATAAATACCAGCTTTTCTACATTCTGTAACCTCACAATCTTCAAAAAGTAATGATGGCCCACCATCATTTTGCACGCCAACTTGATCTGAATTTGTTAGAGTTAATCTGTGGAATTCAACAACACTACATCTTTGCTTCATATCATGTTCTCTATTATGATAATTATTGTTTCTATTGTATTTGTACTCCTTACCACCAATATATATAGCCCCTTTAATAATTGTTTGTTGTATACCTTCGCCTATAAAACGTATAGGTACATTCACATTAATTGATCTGACTAACATACCATTTGAATTGGTCGTCTCAAGAATGTGAACACCATGACTAATTCTAATTTCAAATATTGAAATTTCCATTGCCATTTGCACAGCAACATTTAAACTTTTATAATCATTTGGCACATGTATGTATCCATTGTTAAAGCATCTTGTTTGTGTAGGTGTAAAAGATTCCAAAGAAATTTTTGGTGGTAGTGGTGGTCGTGGTGAATTATCTACGAAAGAGTGGCGTGGTGAAGGATTTGTAGACACCATACCAGAGGCTAAGAGTGCAACGATAGCAGATTCGTCTTCTTCATTTGTAGAGTGTGTACGTTTTCTTTTTGGAACAGCACTTATTTCCGATAATGGTACAAATTCTGATGTAAATGGTGAAGAAGAAGAAGAAGACCAAGAGCGTTGTCTACGTTGAGAAATATCTTCAACAGCACGACGTTTTATGAAATCTGAAGGTGAAACATCAGCAAATGCAGAATATGGGTTTTTGTTTCTTAATAAATCAGCTCTTCTTATTTGTATTGCACGCTTCTCTGAATCATTAAATTGAAAACCCATTGATTGTAATGCTGGCCATATTTGTTGCCAGTCGGCAGCTCCACTGGGACTTTTATACTTTGTCGCAAAGTATTCGATGTGATCCCATATTTTGCAATCATCTGAGAAAGATGTAATGTTTGAATCGGAAGAACTGGGCAAACTAGAGGAAGGAGACAGGGGGAAAATAGAAGAGGATAAGATTGCTGAAGTTGAAGTCGATCTTTTTCTATTTTTTCTTTTCAAATGTAATGGCGAAGAAGATAAACTGCCATATATTAAAGGAAATGCTGAGCTTGGCGATGCTTTTGTTGTATTCGGAGTCTTCTTACGAGTAACACGAGCTGATTTGCTGTTACTACTACTTCTACTACGACTGCCATCACTTGCTTTTCTAATAATTTCAGCACGTTTTATTTGAATAGCACGTTTTTCTTGCGTTGTTATATCATGGCCTTCTTTTTCTAACATTGACCAAACAATATTCCAGTTTGGAAAACCATTTGATTTACGATGATTGCGACAACATTGATCCATGAATGTCCACATATTATGATCAAAATTATCAGGTGTTGGTATAGCAGATTTTGGTGTATGAGTACTTATTCGACGGCGACGTTTTTTTGCAGGTGGCGGATGGTCTTCTTCTACCTCCTTTTCCTCATTGGTACTGTCTTCCTTCTTTCCCATCATAAGACCACTGCTTGATCCGTTCATATCAATAGTAGTATTAATAATTTCAACATTATCAACACTTTGTCGGTCATTCTTTATAAGTGCAATCGTCTCTTTCAATAAATGTTGATAAAAGGTTAGTAATATATTATTATTAGGCTCTTTTTTCTTAAAAGATTTAATTCTTTTCTTTAATATATTACTGATCCATTCAATTGCAGGTGTTCCATCAACAGTTGGTAAGCTGCGCTGTTCGTTGATGGTAATTGGTTCGTGTTTTAGTAAGTCTATCAGTTCGCTACTTAACATAGATGCTTTGTAAAGTACAAAATTGAGTGTCCTTTGCAAATTTTGGCACTGTTTCTTTGATCCAAAACAACGTCGTTCCAACTGAAATTGAAATAATTTGTCACCACTTTTCTTATGAAAAAGAGAGGTTTTTCGTGCTTTAAAATGTGAGAGTGTAGATGACATTTCTTTTGTATCTGTTTTTGATTCACAATACTTTTTTCTTTAATGCTAATTGCTATTTCTATTTTGTTGGAGTTAGTTACTTATATAGGTAAAAAAATCTAATTTAAGTCTAATCTTTCTGAAATTTAAAAAAAAAAACAAACCAAAAAATTGAAAGTTGAGTTGATTAATGTACCTTTAATTAATCTCAAAATCTAGGCGAAGACTTTCCGCCTACTTTTGTGGGTTGTTCTTATTCTTTTTCCTTTCCTTCGGTTGTTGATGCCAACTTTTCGGTTGCACTTTAAACTTGCCTTACAAAAGTTAAAGAATAGTAGAGGGGTAGAATAGTAGAAAAAGACACAAATAAGACAGACAGAACACAGCGACAGCAGAGAAGAGAGGATCTTTGAGATTTTAATTTAGTTCCTAGATTTAGATTGAAGATATGTTCATATGGATTTTCAGAATTTCTGAAATTTAGATCTATCTTGGATCTCCTCTCCTATTCTCCTATCCTATCCTACAACAGTCCTACAGCAGTACAGTAGGAACTATCCTATTTTGAAACTGTTTTGACATAATATCCTACTCGTATACTCATGTACTCGTATAATTATATATATATATAGGTTAAGGTCCTAAATAGGATTCAGGTAAAATAGGATTCAGGTAAATAGGATTCAGGTCAGGGTCTTCACGCACACTTTTTTCCCATATTAATTTCGCTACATCTCTCGATACGATACGGCTTCGTATTAAATATTACAGAGTGTTGTGTGTTGTGTGTATAATCAATTGGATATTAATAATATTGGAATTAGAATATGCTTATTCTATAATTTTAGTTCCTTAATCAATAAGTTTTATAAGTGGGAACCTATCTAATAATGTTCCGACATGCTCTGAATGCCTTCTTAATTCAGTTTGAATAACAAATCCACCACAAGAACGGTTAACGTAGAATTTTTATTTAATGGATCGAGAACTATCATTTTTATGTCATTTGACTGGAGAAATTTTAAATGACCCAGTTTGGGGTGCTGATGGTCATCCATATGAAAGAAGAGCTCTTGCAAATTTTCTATCCAATAAACCTACTTCCGACACTGACAATACGGATCTTCATACTTTGCTTTCTTCGAAACCTATTAATGATGCGCCGCAACTGAAAGTGGTTATTCAAAAACTTTTATTTTTAGTGGATAAATCTTTTAGTGAAGAACTTGCCGAAGGAGTAGTTGATGATATGAATAAACAGCTTCACCGCTCACATTTTACAACAGATGCTTGTGTCCGTGTTAAAAATGATATCGTTAATAATATGGAACAGATGAGACGTGAAAGAGATGGATTATTAAAAGGCGCATCTTTAAAAACAGCCCGTGAAAAAATAGAAGAAGAGGAGAGACTATTATTAGAAAGAGAGAGTTCTTTGAGGAAAAAAAGAGAACTATTGCAAAAAAGATACGAAAAAATTTCAATACACGATGAAAAATTGAATGAATATGAAAGGAGAGTATGGTCAGTTGTAAATGAAAAATCAAGAATGAATGTTGAAGAGGATAACGAATATCAATCGTTGAAAAGGCAAGTTCAATGTGTACACCAACGTTTGGAAAGGTTGAAAAAAACAAATATATCAAATGAAGCATTTCATATTTGGCACGATGGACCATTTGGTATTATAAATGGATTCCGTTTAGGTAGGTTATCAAACAATGCAAACGTTCAAGTTGAATGGGCAGAAGTCAATGCAGCATGGGGTCAAGCAGCATTACTATTAGCTACAATCGCTGGTAAACTTGGGTTTACATTTTCTCATTATCGTGTTATACCAATGGGTTCCTATTCTAAAATTGCAAAAGTTGGTCAAGAGCGTTTTAGTACAACATATGATTTATCAACTAATGGTAGAATGGGATTTTTCAGTGGTTCAACGTTTAATTCGGCCATGGAATCCTTTTTAGTGTGTTTAAGTGAATTGTGTAATGATGCAACAAAATATGATCGTAGTTTAATGATGCCATATGAAATGAATCCAGAACGTGGTGAATTAATACATAATGGCGTCAGTGTTAGTATTAAATTAAGTGGTAGTACTGAAGAAAAATGGACAATGGCATGTAAATGTATGTTAACAAATTTAAAATGGCTATTGTCATGGTCAACAAAAACATGGAGAATGAGAAGGTAGATAGAGGACTGCTATATTGTACTAACAAGTTGATATAAATGTATAAGACAGAGGAAGATAAAAAATGGCAAAATATTTTTTATCCACCAAAATATAAAATTTTGCACTTATGGCTTT
>JACLAC010020266.1_pt1 | contig 23230 bp, 11 predicted proteins | sample 8027881 | NCBI WGS metagenome assembly JACLAC01 (sample SAMN15725517, study PRJNA655200) | protist metagenome | isolation source: fluorescence activated cell sorting (FACS) single amplified genomes of... | place: Spain: Blaines Bay Microbial Observatory, Mediterranean Sea | collected 2016-01-19 | reverse complement strand
TACGCGTATCCGTCCGCACAATTCCCCCCGCTTGGAACTCACTCATGAGGAGTTTCGGATTCTCGGGATGGGGCACCACAAAGTAGGCATCTCCAAAACTAATCATGCGCCAGTCGTCGGATAGAATACCAGCGGGTTCTCGGGTCCGGCTCGGCCCAATCCAGGTCCCATTGTCCTGAAGGCCACCGCCAAGGTAGTAGAAAGGCTCACGATTATCGGCGTAAACCTGGTAGAACTGGGCGAGGGGTAGGTTCCGGATCGGCTCCCAACTCATCCCTCGGTCGTAACTCACGGCCACCCCGCCGTCCTGGCCTTGCCAAATCCGGTTCGGATTCTTCGGATCGATCCACAAGGAATGGTAATCCACATGGGTGGTTTTAGATATGCGATCGAAGTTCTTGCCCCCGTTGATGGAACGGTAGAGCCGGCTGGAAATGGCGTAAATCAGGTTCTCGTCCCTGGGGTCTACCCTCATATCCGTATAGTAGAAGCCTCGGGAAACGAGACGCACGTCTTCAGAAATTTTTTGGAAGGTCTCGCCCCGGTCCTCGGAACGGAACAACACACCGTCATTGGATTCCGAAATCACATAAACCACGGAAGGATTGCTCGGCGCTATTTTGACCCCGATCCGGCCCATCAGCTTTGGCAACCCTTTTTCAAGTTTACGCCAGGTCTTGCCTCCGTCCGTCGATTTAAAGACACCGCCCATCTTGCTTCCGCTCGTGTGGGTCCAGGGTTTACGTTCGAATAACCACATGGCTGCAAAGAGTATTTTGGGATTGGAGGGATCCATATCCATATCCGCCACCCCGTGGCGGTCGTCCAGGTAGAGCACTTTCTCCCAATGAGCACCACCGTCCGTGGAACGGAATACACCGCGCTCCTCATGGGGTCCGAAAATATGACCCAAGGCCCCCACAAAAACCGTGTCCGGATCAGTGGGATGAACCAGGACACGCGAAATATGGCGTGTATCAGGAAGACCCAGGTAGGTCCAATGGGCGCCACCATCCGTGGACTTGTAGACACCGTTCCCAAATGATACGCTGTTGCGCACATTGGATTCGCCGCTACCCAGGTAGATAACATCCGGATTGGAAGGCGCTAGGGCCAGATCACCTACCGAAGCGATTGGTAGCTTGTCCGAAATCGGCTTGAAGGTCAAACCACCGTTGGTTGTCTTCCACACCCCACCCGAGGCCGAACCCACATACACGATGTTGGGGTTCCCTGCGACTCCTTCCACATCTGCCACACGCCCACTCATATTGACCGGCCCGAGGTTCCGCCATTCCAGTTGAGCCAGGGGACTGCTATCCTGTTCAGTACCCGCAAAGATTGAGATAGACAGCAGGGTTACGATGATATTTTTTATAATCCAACTATTCGACAAAAGACTTAGACTTTTCACGACAAACCTTCTTTATTATTTTTAGAACGGTTTTAATTATACAAGATTCCTGGGAGTGATCAATAAGGACTCTCCCGAGGCGACCATTCTCATCTTGAACCAAAGGCTATGTTTTAGTGGGTGACCCCATGGCGGCACCTGAGATATTACCGGTGTTCCCCTAAAAAAGCCATATGATGACTCATCCTATCGTGGGCAAGAAACTGGTGTATTGGAAATGCAGGGTTGATTTACCCCCGATTATTCCACCCAACCTCACGATCATCCCTGTTCGGCCTTTGAACAAAATATTTGCAAAACATTTCTTTTTATTTCTCACCCGAGGTGAGACAATAGGGCATGCGGTTACGCCACAGGGCATTTTTCCGGTACATGGACCGCCTAGCGCAGGATGAGTGCACTTTAACATTCGTATTTCCCTCGCCGAAAGTTTTCCTCTGGCCGAGCCTATCGATAGGGTATTGTAACATGAGCCTGTGAGGCGATAATGAATCCTCCTGTGAAAAGAATTGTTACGGCCTTTCCTCGGGTCTCTTTTTATCCGGCTATCGTGCTTTGGTTGTTCCTAATCGTTGATGTCCAGGCTCTAGACCCCAATACAACAGGCACAAGATACGGGGTAAAGAAATGGGGAGCACGTGAGGGTTTACCCCAACTGACAGTCCAGAAGGTGCTCCAGACCAGGGATGGATACCTTTGGCTGGGAACCCAAAGCGCCCTGGTCCGATTCGACGGACTTGGTTTCGATACGTTCAAGGGAGATCGGGTTCCTGCCCTGGGAAACGCCTATATCGAAGCACTGTTCGAGGATAGCCGGGGCAAATTATGGATCGGAACCTGGAAAAACGGGCTATTGTGTTATCAAAATGGGGAATTCAAAGTATATTCCAGGGCTCAGGGTCTGAGGAGTGATGATATTTTGAGTGTGGAGGAGGGTAAAGGAGGTGGTCTTTGGGTGGGGACTCGAGATGGGCTTCATCTCAAGAGTGGCGAGATTTTTCACGCGTTTACACGGGAAGACGGCCTAAAAGGAAAAGAGGTGCATGCCCTTCTGAGAGACAAACAAGGCCGGCTATGGATTGGTACAGAAGGCGGATTAAACCGCCTCACTGAGGGCACGATTTCCGGTTTTCATGACCAAGAGCTCCTGAACGGAAATGAAATATTGGCACTTTACGAGGACCCGGCTGGTGGGATCTGGATCAGTGTAGCCCGCTATGGCCTAGTCCTTTTCAAAAACGATTCCTTCCAATATTTCCCCTCTCCCAAAGGAACAATCCATATCTACAGTATTTGCCGTGGACGTGCGGGTGAGCTTTGGTTGGGTAGTGAGGAAAGGGGGCTATTATTTCTGGCCAATGGACAGTACCACTCGATCAATGCAGAGGAACGGCTGGAACAAAACCCCATATTTACCCTATTCGAGGACCGGGAAAAGAACCTGTGGGTTGGAACCCGATTGGGTTTGTACCGGTATCGGGGTGAAAGTGTCTATCGCTATGGAACAGAGGAAGGCCTGTCGGCAGCCTCGGCGTTGAGTGTTTATGAGGACGATTTAGGGGTGGTCTGGATTGGAACCCAAGGAGGTGGCCTGAACCGCCTGGAAGCGGGCCGGATCCAAGTCTACGGTGAAGAACATGGACTGCCCGGCCCCTCCGTAAAGGCCCTCTACGGAGATGGCTCAGGAGGGTTGTGGGTGGGGACACGAGATGGGCTGGCCTTTTTCCGAAATGGTAGGTTCAAGACCTACACCACGGCGAATGGCCTGGCCGGGAACTACATTCGTGCCCTAATGGTAGACAGGGAGGGCAGGGTCTGGGTAGGCACCAAACACGGAATCAGCGTTGGGAAAAACGGGATTTTCACAAACTACACTACAGGGGAAGGGTTATCCCATAATGTAGTCCGGGGTTTTTTTCAGGACCATGATGGAGATGTCTGGATTGGGACCGATGAGGGCCTGACCCGTTTCCAGGATGGGAAACTGGAGGTATACGACAGGACGTATACCTTTTCCAGGGAAGTGGTAGTTGATATCTACCAGGATGCCGAAGGAGACATGTGGATCGCCACGCTTGGAGGAGGGCTCCACCGCCTGCGGAACGGATCTCTCTTCTCCTTTTCTACAAAGGAGGGTTTATACGATAACTCAATCATGCGCCTGCTGGAAGACGATTCCGGCTTTTTCTGGATGACAACGATGGATGCCGTTTTCAGGGTCCGGAAACAGGATCTCAATGATATTGCAGGAGGAAGGATTCACAGGCTCAAATACGATCTCTACGGAACCCGGGCCGATAGTTTCCCGGTTGAGTACAATGGTGGTGTGTATCCTGCGGGCTGGCAAACCGAGGGTGGACAAATGTTGCTTCCCACCAGCGGTGGACTGATTGTGGTGGATCCGAACAAAATTCAAATCAACCCGATCGCTCCGCAAGTTCACATTCAAAAATTCCTGGCCGATGGCATTCCGCGGGGTGCGATGAGCCTGCCACGGATCCCGCCTCGCACCCATCGCATCGAATTCGAGTACACCGGCTTGAGCTTCACCAGGCCGGAGAAGGTTAGTTTCGAGGTGAAACTGGAAGGATATGATAAGGGTTGGGTAGCGTTGGGGAAAAAGCGGTCGGTTGCCTATTCCCGCCTTCCACATGGAACATACACCTTCCGGGTCCGAGCTACCAATGAGGACGGAATCCGAGATGAGGCAGGCGCCCATTTATCTTTCTATTGGGAACCCTATTTTTTCGAGACCCTGTTGTTCTATTCCCTTGGTTTTCTTGGTCTGGTCGGGATCAGCCTGGTCGGGGTACGCTGGCGTATTCGCAAATTCCAAAAACGTGGGGACCGTCTCGAAGCCCTGGTCCGCAGCCGGACACGAGATTTGGAACTCGCCAATACCGAGATTCGGTTAACCCAGGAGCGCCTGGTCACGGCTGCCCATCTCGAGGGGATGGCCGAGATTGCTGTCAACGTCCTGCACAATGTAGGTAATAGCCTCAACAGCGTCAATGTCTCAGCGAACCTGATCGAGAATCGGGCTGAAAAACTCATGGCTGAACCGCTGAAGAGGGTAGTCCACCTGTTGACCAACTACTCTGGAAACCTCGACACCTTTCTCCGTCAAGATGAACGGGGTGCCAAGGTATTCCCCGCCCTCCAAAACCTCACCACTTCCTTGCTACGTTCTCGGGAAGAAATCATCCGGGAAACTCGGGCCTTGAATGATAAGGTACGCGACGTGACCCGTATTATCTTTGCCCAGGAGGAATACGTGGGGGGTTTCTACCGTGACCTGGACCTGGGAGAGGTGATTCGCGAGGCGACAGATGTCCAGAGACCGGCCATGAAGAAACGAGATATCCGTTGCCTTGTAGAGATCCAAGATTCAGCCATTATTCGTGCCGAAAAAAACAAATTCATCCAACTAATAACGAACTTGATAAAGAATGCTTGGGAGTCGGTGGCCCAAATGAAGGACTCCCAAGAAAAAGTAGTTACCATCAAAACCAAACGAACGGGCACCCAATGGATTCGGGTGGATATCGCAGACAATGGTGTGGGAATCGCAAACGAGGAGATCACCCGTATCTTTCAACAGGGTTATAGCCACAAAGTTGGTGGCAACGGTTTCGGCCTCCATTTCTGTGGGAATGTGATTGCTGAGATGAACGGCCACATCAGTGTTCACTCCAGGGGGGTGGGCCTGGGAGCCGTTTTTACCATCGAGTTGCCCGTTACCAGTGATTGACACGACAAGCCCCAGGCTTCAAACGAGCAGCCTGGGCCTCTGCTAAATCTGGAATGGTTGATCAAGTAAAAAGGGAGGCCTTTTTTTCAAGGTCTTATGGGGTTTTGCCAAAGTGATCAGTCTCCGAAACCCTGGGACAGGGGCACCACCTTGTCGCCGAGTCTGAGATCCGTGTGAACTTCAATCACTTTCATTACCGTGCTCTGGGGTCCGGTCTTCAAGGCAACTCCGTGCCCCAGATAGAGGTCGGGAAGGATGATTTTCTTTTTTAAGTTGTTTGCAGGATTTCCACGATAGATGATAAATAAATCGCCCGGTGCCACATTATTTTCAATGCCTAGATCGATATTGGCGAGATGTCCTTTGCCGAAGGCCTGCAAATTGTCTTCGGAAAAAATGATCGTCCCGGAGCCATCCTTGGGAAAGGCCTGCCAACGATTCGCATTTGGGAGTTCTGTGATAAGAGGGATGGGTTCCTGTTCGTAGGGGACCAGAAAATCACCAACCAGGACTTCTCGGCAGGATTGGGTGACCATGCCGGTGGCATTGCCCTCCTGAACCGCCACAACTCGGATCTGGCCAACCTGGTCGATAGCCATTCCCAAAAATGCCCCTCTCTTTTCAGGATGGAAGACCTTTGCCACGGTACGGCGAACACTGTAGACCTCTCCTGATTGGATACCACTACTCGTCCCCTTGTTCAGATAGACAATATCACCAAAGGCATGACTTATCAGATCGCGATTCTCTCCTCCCATGACCCGTAGGTCAAAGGGGAGGACGTCCTTGTGAGAATCCATGGAATAAAGATAGGTGGAGCATTCCATATCGGAGCGGTCTCCCGCGGGTAGAATGACAAATTCCGTGGAGCCTTCCTCCAGAAAACTGGTTTCCGTTCGATCGCCAACCTGATCCTCATCCCCTTCATCACCTTCCGCTTCGGACATTTCTTCCATTTCTGCAAAATCACCGGATTCCTCTTGGCCCAGCAACTCGTCATCCTGGGTTACCTGCTCGGTATCCAACTCTTCTGCAATACTCGCCTTATCCACGACCACACCCACGTTCAATAGGATGGGATCACCGGGATAGATCAGATCCGGATCAGCGATATAGGCGTTCAACTGATAGAGCTGGGGCCACAAAAGAGGGTCGCCCAGGTATTGAGCGGCAAGATCCCACAAAGTATCACCATCCACGATAATATGATAGGGTACACTTTCAGGAATCTCCTTGGGATAATCGTATGGAGACCAGTGATCTTCGACCGCGACTTGGGAGATGAGCGGCAGGAGCCCCAACAAAACCAGGCTGACCGTAAATCCCAATTTTAAAGCTCCGAAGTGCATGATTTGCTCCTTGTGACCTGATCGTTAACTTTTTTGAGCACTATTTTTAACCATAACTCAATCTCATCATAATGAGGTATGTGGTCTATGTCAAGAATAGTTTAGGCTATTTATGCCATTAACCGGCATTATTCAGTAGTGGTGGGGTCCGGGGAACCAGGGGATGCCTACCCAAGGTGTCTTGTCCCTATCCCGGTTATACTAAGCCAAAACATGGGAAGCCGCTGTTGGACCCAGTTTTCGCTTCATCCTACTTGGTGCTGTGTTTGTAGGTTTCAATAGTACTCCTCTCAATTTTGAATTCGAAAAAAAGTGTGATATAGATCAATAAACAGCATTTTTTTCTAATTTCCCTGTTTCAATTTCTACTGTCCCTTGACCACCTCCATAATTTTCCATTTCCGGTTACCCTCTTTGGCCGAAATCCACGGAGAAAAAGAAAATCACATAAGATCCGGAATAAGTTAGGAAAAAAACGCGCACATGAGCCTCATCTACAGATCAGATTTAGGCCTAATCATGAGATCAGGAATTGATTTCCATGGGTTGGGCGGTTGAGCTGGCTGTTCGAAAAGCGGTGGGCGCTACCTAATTAGGTTTGCTTGTGGGGGGTTGGTTGCAATGGCCAACCCCATTTCCTTTTGGCCAGCCGCCATATTCAATTTCTCCGGACATATTTTCCTTTGACCATCCGCGCTTGGGGTACAATATATAGTTGAGGTACGAACAAACATTCCCCAATCCTTCCCGCAGGGGAAAAACCAAAAACGGATCCCCCATGGATATCTTTATTGCCCGACAGCCCATTTTCAACCGCAAGCAGGAGGTCTTTGGTTATGAACTCTTGTTCCGAAACAGTCGGGAGAACTTCTTCAACTTTCCGGATCCGGACAAGGCGGCTTCCCGCCTTATCGGGGACAGTACCATCACCTTCGGAATCGAATCCCTCACTAGGGGAAAGCGGGCATTCCTCAATATAACCCGGGACTCTCTCATCAATGAGTATCCCTCCCTGCTTCCCATCGAGTTGACTGTCCTGGAGGTTTTAGAATCCGTGGAGCCCGACAAGGAAGTGATCCAGGCCTGCCGGAACTTGAAGAAAAAGGGGTACACCATCGCCCTGGACGACTTCGTTTACCGCGACTGCTATCAGCCCATGGTCGATATCATAGACCTGATCAAGGTAGATTTCCTCACCACCTCACCCGCCGAGCGCAAAGCTCTATACCAACGTTTCGCCCCCAAGGGGAAACGATTCCTGGCGGAGAAGGTGGAAACCCAGGAAGAATACCAGGAAGCCCTGAATCTGGGTTATCACTATTTCCAGGGTTTCTTCTTCAGCAGACCGGTCATGCTTTCCAAACGCAACCTCAGCGGCAACAAGCTCAGCCTTTTCAGGGTCCTCAAGGAAATACACAAGCCGGGAATGGACTTCAAAGAGTTGGAGAATATAATCAAACAGGATCTAACCCTTTCCTACAAACTCATGCGCTACATAAACTCCGCCTTTTTCGGCCTCCACTCGGAAGTTCGCTCCATCAAACACGCACTCGTATTGTTGGGTGAGGCCGAAATCAAGAAGTGGGCGACCTTGGTATCCCTAACGACCATGGGAGAGGAAAAACCCCTGGAACTCATGGTGAATGCAGCCATTCGGGGCAAGATGTGCGAAGCTTTGGGGACCAAAATGGGCATGAAGGACAAGGCTTCCGACTTTTTCCTCATGGGTCTTTTCTCCGTAATCGATGCCATTCTGGACTGCAATCTCGCCGAAGTGTTGAGGGACCTGCCCCTGGCCCATGAGTTGAAACGAGCTTTGATGCGCGTGACTTTCAGCCGCTACCGCGCCGCTCTCGAAATCGTACTTGCCTATGAAAAGGGTGATTGGGCGGCTTTGGCAAAATGGAGTAATAAGATCGGGGCGAAGGAGGCGGAAATCCCCAAGATCTACTTGGATTCCGTCAAATGGGCCAATCAGGTCCACCGTTAATCAACCCTATCGAAAGCCGGAGGTCCACCGGTGATGATCCGGTTAATGCCACTGCCGCAAAGCTCAACCCTTTTGGTTGGCCGACCCGGCCGGGGCCCGAGTTGGCCGATCCGGGCCCCGGCCGGGTCGGCCGAAAAATCAGGGTTGGGATGTGGCCCGGCGTATGGCTCGGGCGGCGAAGACCCGGGCCAGGTGGCGGCGGTAATCCTCGCCGGCGAAGGCATCGCTGTTGATTTCCATACCTTGAGCAGCTTTGGCCGCGGCCGCGGAGATGGTGTCCTCGTCCACGGCCTTGCCGGAGAGGGCGGTTTCCACACCCTGATCCCGAAAACCCGCGTTGGCTATACCGGTAAAGGCCACGCGCACATCGCGGAAGGTCCCGTTCACAACCATTAGGGAAACGGCACAGCCCACCACCGCAAAGCGAGATGCGGGATGAGGGAATTTGAGGTAACATGAGCGCCGGCCGGGGGGAGGTATGGGAATACGCACCTCGGTGATGATCTCGTCCGGCTGGAGGTCGGTGAGGAAGAGATCGAGGAGGTAATCGGCAGCCTCGATGTCACGACTGCCATTTGGTCCCTTGACGCGAATAATCGCATCGACCGCAAGGATGGGCGCCGGATAATCGGCATTGGGATCTGCATGTGCAAGGCTCCCGCCAAGCGTGCCCATGTTCCTTATCTGGGGATCGCCAATTACCGCCGCAGCCTCGGCCAGGGCCGGTGCATGCTGTTGCACCGGTGCTGAGGTCTCGATGGCGTGATGGGTGACACCGGCGCCAATGGTCAGGATATTTTCCTCTTCACGAATGTAGTTGAGTTCGGACAGGCGTCCGATATCGATGAGGGTCCCGGGGGTTGAGAGCCTCAATTTCATGGCGGGCAACAGGCTGTGACCGCCGGCGAGCAGCTTGCCGTCCTCCTCGTGTTCCTTCAAGAGTTCGATGGCCTCATCCACTGAGGTGGCGCGATGGTAGTTAAATCCTTCGGGAATCATATATAGGCCTCCTTCTGGCTCATTTGGCGGATGTTTGCATGGCCTGCCAGACCCGCTGCGGGGTCAGGGGCATTTCGAGATCACGGACACCCAGATGCCACAGGGCATCAACCACCGCATTGACTACCGCGGGGGTAGAACCGATGGTGCCGGCCTCCCCGACACCTTTGGCGCCCAGGGGGTTGTGGGGACAAGGTGTGACAAGCCGGTCGGTTTCGAAGGACGGCAGATCATCCGCACGAGGGATGGCGTAATCCACATATGACGCTGTGATGAGTTGTCCGTTTTCGTCGTAAAGCGCTCCTTCGAGTAGCGCCTGGCCAACACCTTGAGCTATTCCACCGTGGATCTGTCCATCCACGATCATGGGGTTGATGACATTGCCCACATCATCACAGGATACGAACCGCACGAGGGTGACCTTACCCGTTTCGGGATCCACTTCCACCAGTGCGAGATGGGCGCCGAACGGGAAGGTGAAGTTGGCGGGATCATAGAAGCTGGAGAAGTCCAGGCCCGGTTCCAGGCCCTCGGGATATTTGTGGGGAACGTAAGCGGTGAGGGCTACCTCCCCGAAGGAAAGGGACCGATCGGTACCCTTGACGGTCCATTTCCCATCGGCGAATTCAAGATCCTCCTGGGAGACTTCGAGCAGGTGGCCGGCGATTTTTGCACCCTTTTCGATAATTTTATCCAGGCTCTTGACGATGGCCGAACCGCCGACAGCCAGGCTACGAGACCCGTAGGTGCCCATGCCGAAGGGAACGGATTCGGTATCACCGTGAACCAGGTCCACATCCTCGATGGGAATGCCGAGTCGGTCGGCAACAACTTGGGCGAAGGTGGTGTCATGGCCCTGGCCGTGGGAGTGGCTGCCCGTAAAGACGGAAACCTTGCCCGTGGGCTGAACCCGGACTATTGCACTTTCGTACAGGCCCGCGCGGGCTCCCAAGGAGCCGACCACGGCCGAGGGTGCAATGCCACAGGCCTCGATGTAGGTAGACAGACCGATTCCCAAAAGGCGGCCTTGACGGCGGGCTTCCGCCTGTTCACGGCGCAGGTCTTCATAACCCGCGTTGGCCAGGAGCTTATGTACCACGGCATGGTAGTCCCCGCTGTCATAGACCAGGGCGACCTGGGTCTGGTAGCCCTCCTGATTCACCCCATCGAAGGGGGGAATGAAGTTCTTCAAGCGGAGCTCGACAGGATCGACACCCAACTCATGGGCGGCGGTGTCCAACAGGCGTTCAAGCAGGTAGGTCGCTTCGGGCCGGCCCGCGCCGCGATAGGCATCCACGGGAGTGGTATGGGTGAATACCGCATTCAGGTCAATGTAAATGGCGGGCGTAGTGTATAGGCCCTGAAGCAGGGTGCCGTGAAGGTAGGTGGGCACACAGGGTGCAAAGGTGGAAAGGTAGGCGCCCATGTTAGCATGGGTCTTGATGCGCAGGCCGAGGATCTTGCCTTCTTCGTCGAAGCCCATCTCCGCACGAGTAGTATGGTCCCTGCCATGGGCATCGGTTACGAAACTCTCACTCCGGTCCCCTGTCCACTTGACGGGTCGTTTGATCTGTCGGGAGGCCCAGGTAACGATTACCTCGTCCACATAATGGTGTATCTTGCTGCCGAAACCGCCGCCCACATCCGGGGAAATGACGCGTACCTTGTGCTCGGGCAGGCCCAGCACGAAAGCACAGAGCAGGAGTCTGATCAGGTGGGGGTTCTGAGAGGTGGTGTAGAGGGTGTAATGGTCCCGTGCCTCATCGTAATCACCGATAGCGCAACGGGGCTCCACCGCGTTGGGAATTAGGCGCTGATTGCGGAATTCCAGTTTGGAAATGTGATGGGCCTTTTCGAGTGCATCATCGGTTTTCTGCTTGTCGCCCAACTCCCAATCGAAGGGAATGTTGTCGGGCACGTCGTCGTGAACCAGGGGAGCGCCCGGCTGGGCGGCCACAACAGCATCCGTGACCGCATCCAATACCTCGTAATCGAGGGTTACCAGTTCCGCGGCATCTCTGGCAAGGGCCGCGGTTTCCGCAATGACCACAGCCACCGCATCTCCTACGTACCGCACCTTTTCCACGGCAAGGATGGGATGGGGCGGCTCTTTCATCACATCCCCGTTTTTGAAATTGACCTGCCATCCGGTAGGTACGCCCGTTATCCCTTCGAGATCCTTACCCGTATAGACCGCGACTACGCCGGGGGCGGCTTTTGCTCCAGCCAGCTGATAACCTTTGATTCGGGCATGGGCATAGGGACTACGCACAATGGAGGCATAGGTCATCCCGGGCAGAACGATATCATCTGTATAACGTCCTTTTCCCGTAATGAACCGCCGGTCTTCTACGCGTTTGACCGATTGACCGATAAACGATCCCATAATGACCTCCTCTATTCCATTTTCCTGGCCGCGTTTTGAACGGCTTTGACTATGTTGTGATATCCGGTACAACGGCAGAAATTACCTTCCAGGCCTTGACGAATCTCTGCATCAGTCGGGTCCGGATTACGTTTCAAAAGGGCGACACTGGCTAAAATCATTCCGGGTGTGCAAAAGCCGCATTGAAGGCCATGTGCCTGGTGAAAACTATCCTGTAAGGGATGGAGCGAGTCCGTTGCCAGGCCCTCTATGGTCGTAATCTCGCGACCGTCCGCTTGGACTGCCAACAGGTTGCAGGATTTGATCGCTTCCCCGTCGACCAACACCGTACAGGCGCCGCAGCCGCTGGTATCACAGCCCACGTGCGTGCCCGTGAGGCCCAAAGTCTCGCGCAGGTATTTGACCAGTGTCAGCCGGGGCTCAACCCGGTTCTCCCGGACAAGTCCATTCACGGTTACCTTGATCGGTAGTTCCATTATTTCGCCTCCTTTATGTATCCCACCCTCGGGAATTTCTTCTTCCAACCCTTTGAAAAAACGTTTGGCCATCATGCGGGCCACTCCAATCAAAACCCGCTGCCCCATTCGTGCCAGTTTCCCGCTCAATCGGCCGTTGCCGCTGAAGGATATGACTGTACCCTGTCCCTCTCTCCTCAATCCGATCAAGGCTTCAGCCGCAACCATCCCGATTTTTGCATCTACGTTCACGATGAGTTTATAACGCCTTGGCGCTACCTTTTCCCTTACTTCCATCTTGCCTTTGAACGTGCTGTTGATAGGTCCCATCTTGATGTGAAAGACCGCCTCGAAGACGCCATCCGCGATGGGAATCAACTCTTTCACCCCTGGTGTGATCCGGGCTAAAACAATCGGATCGTTTAGTAGGAGCCATAAAAGATTTTGGTGGACACCAAATTTATGGGAACCTTCATAATGCATGAATAACTCCGCATGCCTGTTCCGAGACGGCCTTCCCCAAGGCCTGATCTCGAAACCATGAATCTATTATTAGGGGAAAACACAGTTTCCAAAAGGTGCTATTATGTATAGCAGAGTTGGGATTTCCTTGTCAACGTCCGGTTTCTAACTGGGGTGTGATTAAGGTTGGGTAATGTAGTGCTCAACATTACCCGACCTTGGTCACACCTCCTGCTGGAAGATTGCCGGAAACCTTCCGGAATACTTTATCCGATCCTTTTGTTTGGGAGTTCATGGTCAGGTGATAAATTTTATCATTCCAGAGCCTGGTCATTGTTTCTTGGCGAATTTTCAATTCGTGCTAGAATCATAGGCCGGTATTGCCGGGAACACCGAGCACCCTTTTAAGCCAGGTATTTTCCAACCTCTTGTGTCGAGTAGCCAATTGCCGATAAAAAAACTAAAATCCAAGAAAACTCAGCGTATGCTCAAGGCGCTGGCCTCGTTCTTATACCACCATAACCTCACGGTTCTGGTCCTGTTCCTTATCCTGACCGCGGTGTTCGCCCTGCTGGCCACGAAACTGGAACAAAAAACCACCCTGCGCGATTTGTTGCCTGAGAACAACGCGGCGGTCCGGAACTTCGAAGAAACGGTTCGTGATTTCGATCTCATCGACCGGGTGGTGGTCGTGCTCCGTTTTGAGCCGGAACACCTGGAATCGGCCCAGATTTTTGCCGACCTGTTTGTGGAACAGGTGCTTGCACAGGAAGAGGCGGAAACCTATTTGCACTGGCTCAAGGCAGACCTGTTCAACCAGGAGGAGGATAACGGCAACTGGTTCCAATACCTCCAGTTCATGGCTCGTTTATTGCCCCGTGACCAGATCCCGGCCCTGACCGCACGGTTGACCCAGGAAGGAATCGACGCCCAGGTTCGGGAGAACCGGCGCGAGTTGGAATCAGGATTTGCCTCGAAGGTGCTCATCGAAAAAGATCCCCTCAACCTCCTCGAATTCGCAGGCACCTACCTGAGCGAAATAACCGGCAATTACCAGATCAATTTTACCGACGGTTTCCTGGTCAGCAAGGACCGGGATATGTTGCTCATCCTTGGAAAACCGAAAGAGTCCCCGGAGGATGTGGATTTTTCGGTCGCACTTGACGCCTTTCTGCAAGCACAGATCGAAGAGACTAAAAAGATCCTAGATGAAGAGGAGGACCTGGCAGCCGACGATTTGTTTAAAATCGGCTTGACCGGACCCCATCCCATTACCGCCCACGAGAACAAGATCATCAAGGGCGATGTCATCAGCATGTTCCTCACCTCATTTGGTTTTGTGCTGTTCCTGTTCGTGTTGGCCTATGGCCGCCCCCTAGCTATTTTTTATGTGGGGTTCCCTCTGCTTTGTGCCGAGATCTGGACCCTGGGCGCCGGTTACCTGTTTTTTGGACGGCTCAACCTTTTAACCGCAACCTTTTCTGCGATTATCGTGGGGCTTGGCATTGATTACGCCATCCATATCTTTTCCCGCTACCTGGATGAGCGCATCCATGGCCGAGATGTGGCGTCCGCCATGGAGCTTGCCATCTCGGAAACCGGGCTGGGTACGGCGGTAGGCGGTATCACAACCGCCGGCGCGTTCCTGGCCATGGGGGTGGGTAATTTCTCGGGGCTTCGGGAATTCGCTAGTATCGCCGCCATAGGGATCCTCTTCTGCCTGATCCAAATGTTCGTCATGTTACCCTGTATGCTTTTCCTGAGGGAACGATTTCGCCGCAAGGACCAGGCCGTCCACAAAGCCCAACACGATTTCCATGTGGAGAAGCTCCTAAATCTCTGTCTCAAACATCAGGCCATCACCCTTTCCGTTCTATTCCTTGCCACCCTGTTTTTCTTCTACCAGGCCGTTCACTTGCGTTTTACTTCCGATGTCCGCAGCATCCGGGCACGCTCCAATCCCTCCATCAACCTGCAAAACGAAGTGACTGCCAAGGTGGGCGGCAGCCTTCGCTCGCTTACTTTCGTGTTGAGTGCGGATACGGAGCAAGCCCTCTACAGCCTCCATGACCAGATGGTCCCCGTACTTCAGAATCTGAAGAAAAAGGGGGACCTGGTTCGTTTCGACAGTTTGTTGATGGTGCTCCAGAATCCCCAGGCCCAGCAGATAAACATGCAGGAGTTGGCCCATCTGGACGGGAGCACTGTCATCAAGAACTTCGAAGATGCCATGGAACGCCACAAACTACGGCTCACGTCGGAAAGCCGGAAGTATATCGAGAACCTGTCGGCTGGCTTGGACGCCCAATCTCCGGTCACCTTGGGCAGGATCCTGGAAAGTGACAGCCGTTTTGTGCGCCCCTTCCTACACATCAAGAATGGCCGTTTAAAAACCGTAATCCATGTCTATCCCAGCAAGGGGTTGTGGCAGAAGGACGCCACCCGAGCATTGACTCACCAGCTCATGAGTGCAGTTGTACCTTCCGAGAATTCCTCCGTCTTCGTTACCGGCATTCAATCCATTGCCGAGGAAATCAAGACCCTGGTCAGGACCTCCTTCAAATCCTCGACACTGCTGGCTCTGGTCCTGGTCTTCCTGGTACTTTACATCCACTTCCGCAAGTTATTGCTCATTGCCCTGACCCTGGTCCCCCTCCTGGTCAGTGTGATTTGGATGCTGGGCACCATGAAACTACTCGGTATTGATATCACCATCCTGAACTTTGTTGCCACACCACTCATTATCGGTATCGGCATCGATGACGGGGTCCATATCGTAGAGAAATACCTGCACCGGCAATCTACGGAGATTTCCAAACTGATCGCAGCCTGCGGCAAGGCGGTCACCCTCACCTCGTTAACCACCATTTTCGGGTTCAGCTCGCTCTTTCTCGCCGATTATTCCGGGTTCCGCAGCCTGGGGATCTGCGCCATCCTGGGTGTTTTCTTCTGTTGGCTTGGCTCCGTAATCCTACTGCCCCTATTGATGGCCCTCCTCAAGGTGAAATTCGTTCGTATCGGCATTCAGCAGGACTCGGCAACCAACACCGCCAAGGCGTGAACGGAGCAAACCATGGGCCACGCCCTTTCTCCCGCCCTGGCTGTTTACGCCCGGGCTTTCAAGAATAGGAATGCACCATTTCTCTACCATTACAGCTTCAACCAGGATCATTCGGTTGTGACCCGGCGGATTAGCCGGGGTGACTTTTGGATTCTTGCCACAAAAGCCGCAACGGCCCTTCAGGATTACGGGCTCCGGGCCGGCGATACCCAGCTCCACTGCTTTGGCGCAAACCGGAGCGAAGATCTGATCTTCAGGTTGGGGGCCACCATGGCCGGCTCGGTTCCAGTGACCGTGAACTGGCAGGCCGACACGCCGGAACGGGTTCTCTACAAAATCGATCGTTCCGGCTGTAACTTCCTCATTCACGACGAAAGTTACAACCAGGACCATTTGCGAGTCATTGTGGAAAAAAGACCCGAGCTCCAGATATATGACACCTCCGGTCTTGCCCAATACGAACCTAAGGTCGAAACGTCCTTTGCACCCGAACTCGACGGCGACCATCCCAAGATCATCGTCTTTACTTCCGGTACAACCGGTCTTCCCAAGGGCGTCCGTCACAGCTATGGCGCTTATGAAACCAGCCGGAGCACCTTCGACACTTTTCTCGAACTCAAACATGCCACTCGTTTTGCCGTGGTCGTGGTCAACCCCCTCCACCACGCCAACGCCACCGCCATCTGTGACTGGTGTTTGCGTCACCCCGCTGCCGAACTCCACTTGCTGGAACGCTATACCACCCCCTTCTGGAAAATTCTGGCCGAGATCGTGGACGGGGATTACCAGCGCACCGTGGTTCCCCTCACCGCCAGGCATTTCGATTTTCTGGCGGAACTGGACCGAAGCGGGCGGTTACCTCTCAAAACGGACCGGCTCAAACGGACTATGCACCGGGTAGTCTTCCTCATGGGCTCGGCACCCGTAGGCCCCACCACCGTCGAATGTATCCGCCACTACGCGGGCAGGCTACCCACAGTAAGATTCGGCTCCACCGAAACCTGTCTCCAGGTGATGGGGATCCCACTTTCCCTTTCCGAAAAAAATAAGCTCGAGGCTTTTCAACGGGGTTGGTCCTACCGTAACAGGGAACAGGTGGGTTATTTTATCGGCAGGCCCCACCCACCATTTACCGAGGTCCGCATTTTTAAAAGTATCCGGCCCGGAGAACCCGATTTCATGGTTCCGGTCAACGAGGGTGAACCCGGCTACATCGTCACCAGGGGTGCTAATCTCATGACCGATTACGTCAATGATCCCGAGGCGACCAGGGCCGTTTTCATTCGAGGCTGGTATACCGGCCTCATGGATGTTGGTTACTTCCTCATCAATCCCCAAGACGGAGAACGGGATTACTATTGGATGACCCGTGAATCCGCGCTCATCATTCGCGGCGGCGCCAACTACGCCTGTGAGCAGATAAATCACGAACTAGCGAGCATCCTCAGCGAGGGGTGTGGGCTCGCCCCCGAGAGCTTCGATCTGGCCGTGGTCGGCCTAAAAGTAAAAAAGCGAACACGAAGATTCTGTTTGCGTTACCGTGGCCTTGCTCGATGAGGATGCTCTTGCCAAAAAACAAGGCATCAGGAACCAGCTCGAAGCCGTTACTTCCAAAAGTGCTCGGGTAGACTACATCCGTTTTGGACCCATTCCCCGTAATTTCAAGGGCGCCGTTCGTTTGCCCGACCTGAGAAAAGCCTTCATCGCCCAGTTGAATTTGGACCAGCAAGCGCCAACCTTTTAAGGCCAAACCTCCGAACCTGTACCGCCACGGCACTCTCTGCTTTGTTTTTTCCTATAAAAACAGGTGGTAATGTTTTTGGATTTACGTACAATTAAGGGAACCATCCTCCAGGCACCGGGCAACCAGTGATCCGGCACCTTGGAGCAGCCAACTCATGCTAGAGGTGTATAAGTGAAGAAAGCGGTGAACTTTGTGAAATACAACCTGGCCACGGGTTTAGGCGTGGGTCGCAGTCCTTATGCCCCAGGTACCATGGGCTCCCTGTTAGGTGTCCTCCTCGTCTATTTTTTACTGCCCCAACATTTCGGGCTCCAATTCCTTTTGTTCGCCGTTGTTTTCGTGGTGGCCTTGATTACCAGCCAGTGGCTGGCGGAAGCGGAGGGCACCAAAGATCCATCCGTGGTGGTGATAGATGAAATCGCCGGTCAGTTGGTGACCTTCCTTTGGATCCCCTTCATAGACCTGCACTCGTTCAAGGTGTTGCTCGCGGGTTTTCTCATGTTCCGCGCTTTCGATATCTGGAAGCCCTGGCCCATCCGGAAAGCGGAAAATCTGCCGGGCGGATTGGGTATTGTCCTCGACGACGTGCTTGCCGGTATCTTCGCCAATATAATTCTTCAAGTCTGGCTGCGATGGATTATTTGAAAACCCGGCCCCGCGGCATCCTTCCCGCACGGACCACACCCGAATACCAATCATGCAGAGAAAAGCTGTTAAAATGACTTTGCGGGCAAAGACGGGCCAAAACCCTTCCCGGCCTACCGGGCCCCACCTATTCCTTCATCTCCTGCGCGGTGAGTTTGGTTCATGGAAGTGATAAACCCGGAAGAGCGGAAAATCGAGGAACCTGTCTGTCTGATGATCGGCAACTACGACGGTATTCATTTGGGTCACCAGTCGGTCATAGAGAAAGCCGGGTTATTGGCCGGAAAACATGGTCATAAAACCGCGGTATTGAGTTTTCAGCCCCACCCCCTCAAGGTATTGGCCCCGCAAAAGGCACCCAGGCTTCTGCACACGGATGCTCAAAAACACGCACTGCTCGAGTATTTCGGAGTGGATTACTACATCGTGCAAAAATTTGATGAAGCCTTTTCCAAGATCTCACCCCGTGATTTTGTAGCCCATCTTCGGGATCGCGTGCCCTTCGAATACATCCTGGTGGGCTTTAATTTCCGTTTCGGCCACCGTCGTAAGGGTCATCTTGGAACCCTGCATGACCTGGGCCGTCAACTCGGGTTCAAGGTCATCGAAATCGAGGAACACCGCCATGGGAACGCAACCGTATCCTCTTCGCGGATTCGGGAGCTGGTACAGCAGGGAGACCTGCTCGCCGCGGCCCGTCTACTCAACCGGCCCTATTTCCTGGAAGGTAAGGTCCTGCGAGGCGCCAACCTCGGGAAGAAACTGGGCACGCCCACAGCCAACCTCCTTCCCGAAAACGAGTTGCTCCCCTGTTTCGGGGTTTATGCGAGTTGGGCCCGGCTCGAAAAGTACTGGCACCGAGCCATTACCAATATCGGGGAGGCGCCCACACTGGACCGGGGCACCATTAGGGTCGAAACCAATCTTTTCGACTTCAACGGCTCCCTCTACGACCGCCACCTGCTGGTCTGCCTTGGCACCCGGTTGCGTTCCGAAACCCGGTTCGATAACCTGGAAACACTTAAAAACCAGATTTGTGTGGATGTGGCCAATCGTTTGGCATTGGAAGATACGTTCCCTCCGGATTTCCGGATTTTTTGAGTAAGGAGCCGGGCCACATGGAAACACACCGGAAGCAAGGATTCTAAAGCATGAACCGTTCTCGTTATGTCATCATTCCCGCGGGTGGAACGGGCAGCCGCATGGGACTTCCCCATCCCAAACAGCTCCTGCCCTTTGGCGGCAGGACGGTCCTGGAACACATTATCGACCTGTTTGCCGGCCTGCCGGTATACGTGGCGGTACCCCCCGATTTTTGGTCCCTCTTCCAGGAAAAGATTAGGGAGCGCGCCCACCTGGTACCAGGCGGTGCAACCCGTTTTGACTCCGTAAGAAATGCCTTCGAAGCCATCAGGGATGTCAAGGACGAAGACCTAATCGCCATTCACGACGCGGCCCGGCCCTTCCTGGACACAACGACCCTTGAAGATGCCTGGGCCCTGACCGAAAAAAAAAGGGGCGGTGATTTATGCGAACCGTGCCGTGGACACGATCAAACAGGTGGGGCCGGACGGCTTCATCCAGGCCACCCTAGACCGGGAACACATTTTTCACGCACAAACCCCACAAATTTTCCAGGCTGGTCTCTTGAAACAGGCCTATGCGGCCCATCCCCAGGAAGCGCCCGCGCCCACGGACGAAGCGCGACTGCTGGAAAGCAACGGTTTTCCCGTGGCCGTGTTCCCTTCGGATTCCCGGAACCGCAAAATCACTCATCGGGAGGATATGAACTTGCTCCACACCAAGAACCTGAGAATCGGACACGGGCATGACGTTCACCGTTGCCAAAAGAATCGACCCCTGTACCTGGGAGGAATCCACTTGCCCGAGGGCCCCGGGCTGCTCGGGCACAGCGATGCGGACGTAGCCATCCATGCCTTGATGGACGCTATGTTGGGTGCCGCCGGATTGGGTGATATCGGCCACTGGTTCCCCGACAGTGATCCCGCGCTCCGGGACATTCGTTCCACCCGTCTTCTGGAAAAAGTTTGGACCGATTTGAAGGCTCGAGGTTTCCGCTTCCTCAATGCAGATATCACCATCCGGGCCCAGGCCCCCAAACTGGCGCCCTACATGGAGGAGATGCGTGCCTGCCTGGCTGCGATCCTGGAAACGGAATCGACCAATATCAACATCAAGGCAACAACCACCGAGGGGTTGGGATTTGTGGGTCGAAAAGAGGGCATGGCCGCTGATGCCGTTGTATTACTCGAGATGGGTGTAGAACCGTGAATATCCTTCCATCCAAAAAAAACAGGCTGGCCGACTCCGGGTGTGTTTGAATGAGAAGGTGTCTGTTATCCAAATGCCTGGTGCCTTTCCGGTTTCAAATCCTGTAAAATAAAGTACCCGGTTAGGGAGGGAACCATGTCTAAAACAAATTATGGCTTGATTTATAAAATTTTGAAAACGATTCTTTATCCTTGGACCTCCCGGGTGCGCTCCCTCAGGCCCAACCTCCCGGATGTGGGGAGCCTGCAAAAACAAAGTCAACTACTGTTTGTAGGTCAGGCGGCCTCCTTTATCGACCTCCTGATCATCAATGAGTTACTAGAGGGCAAGGGATTTCAGCCCATTCAGTTCACCCATGGGCTCAACCCGTTCCTGGTCATGCCGTTCGGTAAGGCGTTGCGCGTATGGGCCAAACACCTGTTCAAGGATCTGAAAACCCGGCATGAAATGGAGCTGGAGGAAATGATGGAGGCTACTGCCCAGGGTAGACACGGCTTCGTTTTCCTCAAAAACGGACCCGGTTGGTTCAGTTCGCGCATTTACTACTACCGGGGCTTCTTCGGCAAGGTGGCAACCAGCCTCCAAAGCCAGCCGCGTCAGGTACACTTCATTCCAACCTCCGTGTTCCTATCCAGGATGCGCAAGCATAACGTGAAGCGCACCTTCTTCGATGTCTTCTTCAGCTCTTACGATGTTCCGGGCCCGATACGAAAGATCTACCAACTGTTCGCCAATTACCACAAGGGCGGGGCGGTCTTTTCCCGGCACATCGATCTCAACCTCCAAATGGAGAGTTTTCAGGGACTCGGCGAGGATGGGATTGGCAAACGTATCCGCTGGTCACTACTTTTCCACCTCAATGGTGAGGACCGCGCCTATCGGGGTCCCAACAAGCGGAGCAGGGAACGCATGCTCCGCAAGATCTTCAAGGAGAAGCGACTCACTACCGAACTCGAGAAAGTGGCCGAACGCTCCGGCCGTACCAACGAAAGTGTCTTGAAGGAAGCGGGCAAGACCCTACGCGAGATTGCCTCCGATACCAGTGAACGGACGGTCAATCTGTTGCGTATTTTTTTCGATTATTTTTGGGCTCGAACCCTGGAGGGGATCGATGTGCACCAGGAGGACCTGGATCGCATTCGGGAGCTGAACAAGGCGGGGCCCGTGGTATTCCTACCCTGCCATCGCAGCCATGTTGACTACCTGGTCGTGGCCTATCTTTTCGAGAAGAATGGACTCCATTATCCCCGCACCGCGGCGGGCGATAACCTTGCCAAATGGCCCCTGGGACTGATTCTCCGCCGTGCGGGCGCCTTCTTCATTCGCCGCAGCTTCAAGGGCGAGACGATTTTCCCACTGGTCTTCGATGCCTATCTCCGCCACCTCTTGCGCGAGAAGCACGTATTGATCTTTTTCATGGAGGGTGGACGTTCGCGTACGGGTAAGCTGTTACCCCCCAAGAAAGGGATGATGAGCATGATCGTGGAGGCCTGGCGCCAGGGGGTCGTCTCCAACCTTCCCCTCGTTCCCGTCACCATCGACTACGGCAAGGTCTTCGAAGGGGGCGCCTATCTTCGCGAAAAGAGCGGACAGGAGAAGGAGAGGGAAGGCCTGGCTTCCGTCTTGAAATCACGCAAAGTGCTCAAAGCCAAACACGGTGTCTTACGCCTGCGTTTCGGGGAACCAATCTACCTGGAACAGTACACACGACGCCAGGGCCTGACTCGTGATCAGCTTGGCTTCAAAAAGAGGGTCCCCTTTCTCAACCAATTAAGCTACCACATCATGAATCAGATCAATAGCCGGGTGACGCTCACCGCCGGGAATATCGTGGCCGGCCTGCTATTGGGCACACCCCGCCGGGGCATGACCCTCCAGGAACTCAAGGCACTTTTTGTCATTTCCGTTCGCCATCTACAACACCGCAAGGTGGAACTCGCCTTTACCAGAAAGAAACTGGAGATCGCCCTCAATAATGCCTTGGACACTTTCGTCCAGTGGGAGACCCTGGTTCGCGTAGAAGTCAGCGGCGAGGTGGTGATCAACATTCCTGAGGCGAAACGAAGCGAGATGGAGTACTATAAAAATAACGGACTCCATTTCATCCTGGATATGGCCCTATTCTGCATGGCCTTGAAATGCCTGCCCCAGGAAAAGCATACCATCGAGCATATCAGTAGCTTTGCTCGCGAAGTCTATCTCGCCCTCGAGGAAGAGTTTCTGTTCACCGGTGATTATCCGAGCAAGCAGATGATGGAAGAAGCCTACAAAGCCCTTGAAGTGATTCATGCGCTCCAAATGGAAGACGGAAAGGTAGTCCCAGGCAATTATCCGGTCGGCCATTACCTGGTGAGTATCAACGCGTACATGCTCTTGAACTTCCTCGAATCCTATTTCGTGGTCGCCGAAGTACTGTCTTGCCTCGATGACTCGGAACCCGTGGACCTGAAGGTCCTGCTCAAACAGTGCATGGCCAAGGCCCGGCTCCTCTTTGCCGTTGGCCTGCTCAGGCGCAGTGAATCCCTCAACAATGTAACCTTCCAAAACGCACTCACCAAATTTACCGATGCCGGATATATACGATCAAGGAAAACCAAAGGCCAGAAAACCCCCCGCATCAGCCTCAAACCCAACAAGGCCGAGGAATTCAATGCGACCAAGAACCAGCTTTATACATGGATC
>JACLAC010003239.1_pt1 | contig 23242 bp, 25 predicted proteins | sample 8027881 | NCBI WGS metagenome assembly JACLAC01 (sample SAMN15725517, study PRJNA655200) | protist metagenome | isolation source: fluorescence activated cell sorting (FACS) single amplified genomes of... | place: Spain: Blaines Bay Microbial Observatory, Mediterranean Sea | collected 2016-01-19 | reverse complement strand
TGTGAGTATTGTAGGGTTCTTATTCGTCGCTCTTGTCGTCTGGGCCATCCCAAGACGATTAATCTATCAAGATGCACCTGATCACGCCGCCTGGCGAGACATTCGTATCTGGGCAAGTGTCCTAGTGTTCATACAGTTAGTGCTTTATCTGGTTTTCACTTAGGCTTCGTATAACGCGATACGGAAAGATCATGAAACACCTAACTTCTGCCCTTCTTTTACTCTCAGCAGCTGTCTCCGCACAAGCTGAGGTCAAACTCTATATCTTCGATTGTGGCTATTTCAAATTCTCCGACATCACCATGTTTAGCCTCGACAATAGCGAGACCGATGTCCGCGAAATGTTCGTTCCTTGCTATCTCATCGAACACGATAAAGGCCGTCTACTCTGGGATGGTGGACTACCGATAGCAATGGCGGGCAAGCCGAAACACGAAGACCAACCTGGCGTTGAAGTCGAGTACAAACGTTCTATCGTTGACCAACTAGGCGATCTCGGCCTAAGCCCAGCTGACATTGACTTGGCGTCCTATTCCCATTTTCATTACGACCATGTTGGCGCTGCCAACCTCTTCAGTAGCGCAACCTTACTCATCCAACAAGCTGAATACGACGCGGCGTTCCTACATCCTGAAACCAACCCCGTTTACACACCGTCTCTGTATGACGAACTCGCAAGTTCCTCGAAGGTCTTCTTAAATGGTGACCACGACATATTTGGCGATGGTAGCGTGACGATTATATCTGCACCTGGCCACACCCCAGGTCACCAAACACTTCTCCTTGATCTCACCAACACCGGCAAAATAATGCTTTCCGGAGATCTTTACCACTTCGAGGCCAGTCGTGCATTGCGTCGTGCACCCGTCTTTAATACCGACCAAGCGCAAACGATGCGCTCGATTGACAAAGTGGAGAATCTCTTAAAGGACACCGGTGCCACGCTCTGGATTGAACACAACAAGGCGCTCGCGGATACGCTCAGGAAATCTCCCGAGTTCTACGACTAGGCGGCCGTCAACTTATAAGCGTGGCGAGCGGTATCGTGAAACAGCCACTGCCTGTCTGCGGCAGAAAATTCAGCCGCCAATTTTTTAAACGCATTCCAAAGCACGTGATATGAGCAGCTTTGCTGATCTACCGGAAAATTGCTTTCAAACATGCACCGTTCGGGACCAAAGAGGTCAATGGTTTTCAAATGATAACGTCCGGTTGCTGCAACCAGTTCATCGGACGTCGCTGGACGTTCTTGCTTGTGCCAACCAAAACCGTTCAGCGGCATGACAATTCCGCCTAGTTTCGGGTAGACGTTAGCACACTTAGCGAGTTCTGCGACGCTTGCAGCCCACTCATCAAAGACCAGATCACCCTGGTTGGCGTACGGACCGATCCCCAACGGACCACCGAAATGATCAAAAATAATCGTTGTATCGGGAAACATTTTGGCCAGCGTCGTCACATCAGATATCTGCGGGTGGTATAACCATGCATCGAAAGTGAGGTCTCGATTAGCCAGCTCCTGAAAACCCGCCTGGAAGTCCTCGCGTAAAAAGAGGCTCTGCGGAGGATGTGTATGGGAATTACGAATCCGATCGCTGGCATCCCAGCCTGCTGCGTGGCGAATGCCACGGAAACGGTCTGATAATCGAATATGCTCATCAAGTACGGGGCCGACCTCTGGACCAAGCGTGAAATCGGCGAAACTTACAATACCTTCACAGGCTCTAAAGTCGCCATAGTCACCACTGGCGGTCATTGCCGCGACCCCATTCACAAATTCAGTTTCGCCCACTGGGCGCATCGATGCAGGTCCAGCAACTCGGTACATACTTGAACACTCAACGAACACCGTACTCGTCACATTGTGTCCGCTGTTAATATCACCCAAAAGTTGAGGCAGAAGATACGGATTGGTCTCGTTATCCCAAAGATGATGATGTGGATCGCAAATCGGCAAATCCGGCTCGATAATGTCCTCTTGAACGCGCGCCAACCATTCAGTTCTCATGACAGCCCCCCTCCTTTCTCAAATATTTCCTGTCCGCTACCGTTTTAGTAGACAACCACCGAGCGAATACTCTCGCCCTCGTGCATGACATCAAAGCCTTTGTTGATGGCATCCAAGCTGAACGTATGTGTGATCAAGTCATCGATATTGATTTTGCCATCCATATACCAATCGACAATTTTAGGCACATCAGTTCGGCCCTTAGCGCCACCAAACGCTGTCCCTTTCCATACCCTGCCAGTCACCAATTGGAATGGCCGAGTGGCAATCTCAGTGCCAGATGCCGCAACTCCAATAATTATGCTTTCCCCCCAGCCTTTGTGACAGCACTCCAACGCCTGACGCATCACGTCCGTGTTGCCGATACATTCAAACGAATAGTCCACACCACCATCGGTCATATCGACAATCGCCGCGACAACATCATCGACCTCGCCGGGATTGATGAAGTCAGTCATACCAAACTTTTCCCCAAGCACCTTTTTGTCGGAATTTAAGTCAACACCAATAATCTTGTCAGCGCCCACCATTCTCGCACCTTGCAGGACATTGAGACCAATGCCGCCCAGTCCAAACACGGCGACATTCGATCCAGGCTCTACCTGCGCCGTGTTCATCACGGCACCCAAGCCTGTCGTAACCCCACAGCCGATGTAGCAGACTTTGTCGAACGGAGCATCTGGACGGATCTTCGCGACCGCGATGTCCGGCAATACAGTAAAGTTTGAGAAAGTCGACGTTCCCATATAGTGGAAGAGCGGGGCACCATTCATAGAGAATCGTGAAGTCCCGTCTGGCATCAGTCCCTGACCTTGGGTCTCACGAATCGCGCCGCATAAATTGGTCTTGCCAGACGTGCAAAATTTACACTGTCTACATTCGGGCGTGTAAAGGGGGATGACGTGATCACCTACCGCGACTGAAGTGACTCCCGCCCCAATGTCACGCACAACACCAGCACCCTCGTGCCCCATGATGGACGGAAATAAACCCTCAGGGTCAGCACCTGATAACGTAAATGCATCGGTATGGCAGATCCCCGTTGCCATTACCTCAACCAGCACCTCACCCGCTTTAGGTCCTGCCAGTTGCACCGTCTCAACACTCAGCGGTTCTCCCGCTGCCAAAGCCACAGCCGCACGTGTGTCCATCTCTACCCCGAATCAGTAACGTCTTGAAGATGGTAGTTTTGAACGGACGCGCCTTCGATGCAACCCTTCTCCAAAGGGCTTTAGGAGCATTTATCACTCACGCCTAGTTGATTAAAGATCTCTGCGGCATGATACAGGTCCGCGGACACTTCCAGCTTACACTCATCGTCTTGATCATCAGCCTACTCGCTGGATCGACCGTAATCGCTGATGGATCTGCAATGGCCCTTGTAAATTGCCCCTCTATTGGTTCCGTGCGCAACACTTGGTCGCTAACCACCTTCGCTGCACGCCGTCGCAGCTCAATAATTGTTACACTCTCGCTTCCATTGCAATCGATGTAGTCTGTGCGTCTAAGCCGAAGGTTCTTGTTGGATCTACGTGACTGGCAAAGTTACGTCCCCCTCATTCCCGTATTGAAAAATTACGAGCAAGAAGACTTCGGTCATGATTTGATTGCTGGGTTCGTGGTCGGCATGGTTACCATCCCACAAGCGGTCGCTTACGCGTACCTGGCCGGCGTGCCGCCACAGTCGGGATTGTACGCCTGCTTGGTACCAATGCTGCTGTACGCGATCTTCGGTAGCTCTAAGCAACTGGTTGTCGGACCGGTCGCAGTGGCGGCACTTATGGTCGCGGCTACGGTCTCCGAGCATGCACCTAAGTACAGCGATGCCTACCTAGGAATCACGACAATCATTTGCCTGCAATCCGGGCTGTTTTTGTGGCTACTGCGACTTTCGCGTATGGGCGGTTTAGTTAACTTACTGAGCCATCCGGTCATAACAGGTTTCGTAAATGCCGCAGCCATATTAATCATCATCAGCCAACTCCCAACTTTTGCCGGTATCGATATCAACACTAGCCAGGCACCGTTGCTAGTACTCAGTGACTTCCTAAGACAAATCGCAGGGACACACCTATTAACCGTGAGCGTCGGCCTTATCGCTCTCCTCGTATTGCTGACCTTCCCAACAATAATTTTAAGCCTAGCCAAAGTTCTAGGCATCAGACTTTCCGCCCAAAACGCTGCAACCCGCGTAGGACCTATGGTCGTCGCCGCGATATCCACAGCCATCGTCCTCGCGCTCGATCTGCATGGAGAAATCGACGTGGTTGGCGCGCTCCCCAGCGGTTTGCCGAGCTTAACCCTGCCACCCTTCGATGCTACCCTTTGGCTTGAGCTCTTACCCGCCTCGACGATGATCGCGCTAGTTAGCTATATTGAGAGCTATTCAATCGGCACTACACTGGCCGCAAGACGTCAAACTCGGGTAAATGCTCACCAAGAGTTAATAGCCATCGGCGCGGCAAACATAGGCGCCGCATTCACCGGCGCCTATCCCGTGGCAGGGAGTTTCTCCCGCTCCAGCGTCAACTATTACGCGGGAGCACGTACGCCCATCAGCTCACTAGTTTGCGGTGTGATTATCGTATTTACACTGCTATTCCTAACCCCACTGTTCGAAGCGCTCCCCGTCGCTGTGCTCGCCGCCATCGTCATGGTGTCTGTTGTCGGCCTGATGGACCTCAAGAACGGACCCAAGCACTGGCAACTGCATCGAGAAGACACACTCACGGAATACGCAACCATGTTTTTAGTGTTGTGTATGGGCGTCGAGGTGGGCCTGATGGCTGGCGTGGTGTTGTCTATCGCTTTTTTTGTCCGCACCTCAAGCCGCCCAAACATAACGCAGGTGGGGCGGCTCGCAGACACCGAGCATTTTAGGTCCATCAAGCGATTTGACGTGGAAACTTTGCCACATGTTTTGGCTTTGCGAATTGATGAGAACATTTACTTCGCGAACGCAACGCAGATCGAAGATAAATGTTTGAAACGATCTCAACGCCGCCGAACAACGAAACATCTATTGGTCGTATGTAGCTCCGTTAATATGATCGACGCGACGGGTTTGCAAATGCTCCATCGTTTGAACGCGAATTTGCAGCAAGCCGGGATCACCATGAATATCTGCGACTTGAAAGGAACGCTCCAACCGCGACTCCAAGAAGCCGGTTTACTAGACACCTTATCGGGGCGAAATTTCATCTCTGCAGACCGCGCAATGAAATTTTTTGAACAACTGGCGATAGAAGAACGAGAAGTGCAGACCGAAGAGTCAGTCGGAAAAGATCTATGATGACAACCATTGATCGTTACCTCACAAATCAATCGCTACGAACAATCACTACCGTTGTAGGATCTCTTCTCGCATTGATTACGTTGTTCGCTCTTTTTGAAGAACTTGGCGAAAGCCACGGAACCTATGGACTGCAAGAAGCGGGTTGGTACGTCGTTCAGACCATGCCCCGCCGATTAGACGAAATCTTGGTTTACGGCCTCTTCATCGGGTATTTGATCACATTGGGTCGTTTTGCGGAAACCAACGAATTGACCGTGTGTCGCGTCGCGGGCATGTCACCTATGAGGCTCCTAATCGCACTCACGCCATCTCTTCTTTTCTGGTTGGCGATTAGCGTCAGCATTTCTGAATTCATTGCCCCTGCCAGCGAGCGCTCTGCTGAGGTAGATAAGCTACAAGCCATTCACGGCGAGAACGCTTTGAGTAAACGCAAAACACTGTGGGTACGTACGGGACAGCTGTACATGCAGGTGCAGGCAATCGATGAGAACGGCATTATCCATGGCGTTACACAATACTGGCTGAATGACGCGGATGAGCTTGTTGAAATCGTTCAGGCTGAACGAGGCCGGTTCGATGACGTAGCGCAACAGTGGAATCTACTAAACGGCTCACAAACAAAGCTATCGACGGCTACGGCTCGCGCTGAAACCTTTCATGCCCGTACATGGGATAATCCCATCACCCCAGAGGTTCTCGCGAGCCAAGCGTTTCTCGACGCCACCAAAATGTCCATGATCGACCTTGATCGGCAAATCGATTTCGCACGGACACAACGCCTAGGTACCTCTGAATACGAACTCGCGTTCTGGTCCAGAATACTCAAACCAGCGACCTACGTCGGCCTCACAATGCTCGCGCTCGGAGTGGTACTTGGACCTCTCCGTGAAGTAGGGATGGGGGTCCGATTGACCGTTGGAATATTTGCTGGTCTCAGTTTCAAATACATCCAAGATCTATTTGCACCGGCCGCTATTGTTTTCGAGCTGCCTGCATTTATAGCGATTCTGATCCCAATTACCGCATATTGGCTTGTCGCCATTCACCTAATCCGTCGAAACGCTTAAACTGCGTCCAAGGGAAGTCCAGAAAACTCGGCCTCATGCCTAGATACTCCGGCGAAGAACTATGCATCCCGTTAGAAGTTGTGAAACTGGCAGAAGAACTTCGCTATGACAGTGTTTGGAATGCCACCATGGCGATGGCTACTGTTGACAAAATTACGGGTGGCAATCGAGCAATCTGCATGTTTCAGGCCCTCAAACGATGCTGCGCATTAAGCCAGACATGCCAGTGTTTCTTGGTACCGGTACGGAATCCACAGTCCGGATGAAGCCCGGGATCGTGCTATACGTCGGCGCGTGGGGTACAAAAATCTCAACAGTGCCCGATGAATGCGTTGACTCAGGTGCATTAACTGGGACACGAGATCGTATTGCAGAGCGATACAAAGCGTGGGCAGACAGTGGGGTCACGGGACTGACTATAAGCACCAACAGCGAAGCTATACGGAACATGGCTGGAGTAGCTCGGTTGGAACGTACCAACCTAAATCTCAGCCGCCACGCTGACCACTAAGCAAGCGAGAGAAAGCTATTCGCTCAATTGCATGCGGTACCCACGAGCTTGATAATCGAAGTCGTGTAACTCTTTGTTTTTTGGATCTTGCAGATAGAAGTTGTTGTGATACGACCTGATCTCAGCAATCTTACCGTCACGAAAGATGTACCACTCGCTGCCGCGTAAAATCTCGGCCTCATAGAAGCCTTTTTGAGCGACCGGCGGAAGCCAATGCATACTCCATTCAATAACCGCTTCTGGTTCCGCAACAATGGCATGATCGAGTTGCCAATTGGCCTGAGTCTTGGGGGCAACCTTCGCCCAGTAGTTTGCAAGCGCCTGAGCACCGACAACCGCGCTATGGTCGACGAAGTAGTGCACGATATCCTCGGTAAACGTAGAACACAGGAGATCAACATCGGCCGTATTGCATCCCTCATAGTAGGTCTTGATTGTCTCAATATAGGGATGACCCGAGGTCTTAGGTTGGATCAAAGCTCACGAACCCAGACATTGCGGAAGCGAATATCATTGCCATGATCCTGAAGTCGAACGGGTACCGCGCCTTCGCGCACGGCCCAAGTCGCTGCTCCGCCAGCGACAGATTCCCAGCTCAACAAATCAGCACCGTTAAAAAGAACAATCGCATCCGAAGATGCGCGCTCTTCTTTGTCACTCACGCCCAGAACAATCACTTCAGGATCGGGATGCCAGACTTCGCTGACCTGCATCTGAGCATAAATCGCAACACGCTCCGCTACTGTCGGTGTAGCCGCTAAATCCGGTAATGCGAGGATACTCACAAGCAATGCCATCAGACACGGGCGGATTAGCCGAGCCGTTGAAGTATCTCTATTTTTTCGCAAAGACGAAATTCTCACCCATCTTTTCTCGCACGAGGCCTTGATGATTGAAGTACGTCTGGAATCCGCCGTTATAGTTGCCATCTTGGCGGCGGTTAGATTCACCTTCAAAGTTGTAATACCCAGGCGTGCACTCCGCGTTGCGGTTTGTTTTCCCACGATGCTCAATGACTTCCTGAACCCACCACTCCTCAGCTTGAGGGGTCGGATCCAAGCTGTGGTAGCCGTTCTTGCGTACATAATCTATGCATTCCGCAATATGGTCACCTTGGGTCTGCAACATATCTGTAAGGTTAAATTGGAAACTTGCCTGATAACCACCCATGATAAACAGATTCGGATAGCCTTGAGTGTGGATACCTAACAATGTACGTACGCCCTCTTTATACTTATCGTTTAGCTCAGTCCCTTCCTTGCCAACGATTTCGTTGTAAATACCTGTCTTCTGTACTTCGAACCCAGTCGCGTAGATGAGAAGATCTAGCTCGTACTCTTTGCCTTCGAAACGAGGCCCGTTCGCTCCAATCTCAGTAATACCTTCACCATGCGTGTCTACCAGCGTGACATTGGGTTGATTGAAGCTCGGTAAGTACTCGTTGTGAAAACAAGGTCGCTTACACATAAACATATACCAAGGTTTTAGCGCATCCGCAGTCGCCTTATCCTTAACGGTTTTGTCAATACGCTTGTGAATACGCATCATGTAGTCAATGTTGGCGTTCTCTTGTTTTTTTATTTTTTCCTCGCGCGAAATTGCCGCCATTTTGGCTTTTTCTTCAGGCGAAGGTTCCGACATGGCGAGCACTCGTTCCCTGCGTTTAGCTTGCCAACCCGGCTCAAGTGTACGCGCCCAGTTGGGATCAGTGGGCCAGTCGTCACGTATATCAATCGAACTTGGCGTTCGTTGAAAAACATATAGATGCTTAGCTGTCTTCGCTAATTCGGGGACGGCTTGTACCGCGCTTGCACCAGTACCAATGATCCCCACGACCTTGTCCTCAAGGTTTTCTAACTTGTTGCCAGTGAACTCGTAATCCCAACGAGAGGTATGAAAGGAGTATCCACCAAACAGTTCCATCCCATTGATTTTAGAAAGCTTAGGTTTTGAGAGGGTGCCGTTGGCGCAGATGACGAACTGCGCCTTCATGTGATCGCCGCGGTCAGTACCTACGTGCCAGAGCTGCTCTTCTTCATTCCAGATGGTCGAGGTGACCGTCGTCTGAAAAACCGCAAGATCATAGAGGCCGTATTTTTTTGCAATTGCCTGGCAGTGCCCGAGAATCTCCGGCCCTCTCGAGTAGTGATTGACTGGCACATAGTCCATCTCATCAAGCAGCGGTAAATAGTCATAACCGACAACATCGCAAGCAACACCGGGGTAGCGGTTCCAATACCACGTCCCGCCAACATCACCGCCACGTTCAACAATACGTATGCTCTCGACACCTCGTTCCCTCAACCGCGCGGAGGTTAGGAGCGCGGAGAAACCGCCACCGATAAAGAGGACTTCCACTGAATCATTGATCGGATCACGGGCATCGACGTCCCCGGAATGGGGGTCGACCGCATATTTTGCCAAGTCACCCGCCAGATCAGATGTGAACTGCTCCGTGCCTTCCGGTCGATAGGACAACCGAAGATCTCGCTCCTCCGCAAATTTCTTCTTTATGTCGTCATAATATTGTTGAGACTTACGTTCACGCTTCGATTTGACTTCACTCTCGGCCATCTGTCCCCCTAAAACTCATACAAACTGCTAAATCCAAGCTCCCATTCTAGCAAATATGCCCAGCTCAGTCAGTCGTCCCCAAGCTCGGCGTTAAGCTCGCCAACGCGAAGCTCTCCGTCCCTGGTTTGACCACCGAGTTGCATGAATTTTTTCATGTTGCGCTGGGCACCTGGCGCTCGCAGCGTACGCTGGAACAAATAAGCTTCCTCCACCAGGCCTTCAGCGAGCGGTCGCTCTGCAGCATTCACTGAAGCTTTACCCAGTCGGACGGCTTCGGGTGGGAAACTGGCTATGCGCTTCGCGAAATCTGACACCCAACCATCAATTTCATCTGCGGCAAAGACGCGGTTTAAATAACCCCAGCGCTCGGCAGTTTCTGCATCCAGATCACCACCACCCAAAACAATCTCCATCGCACGGCCACGCCCAACCAAACGCGGCAGTCGTTGAGTGCCCGTTCCGCCTGGCAAAATACCCAAGGGTACTTCCATCTGATTGACTTTGGTCTTGCCAAGCACGCCAAACCGCATGTCCATACTAGCAACAAATTCGCTACCCCCACCGCCCACGCGTCCCTCAATCTGCGCGATGGTCGCTTTGTCCATGGTACGGACTCGTTCACACATGGCGTGAAACGGGCTCAACTCTTCATCTCGTTCTGCCGGCTGATCGATCGGGAATGTTAAAATCGCTTCCACGTCAAAGTGCGCCAAGAAGAAGTCGGGGTCGGCGCTTTTGAAGACAACGACCGTCAAATCGGGATCTCGCTTTAGCTCCATCGTCAGTTCTGACAACTCGTCATAGAGTTGCGGCGTTATAATGTTAATCGGTGGGTTGCTAATCGTCACCGTTGCCAGCCGCCCATCGACTGCCACATCTATTAAATCGTAGTCATAAGCCATCGTTCCCTCCTAAAGTAATCTAGAGATCCATTAACCTGATTTCAGCCGTACTTGTCTACTCTGGCTGATCCCCCGTATTTAGCAGCTAGTAACCGACACGATCACCGCCCTCTTTCGATTTCGCCATCATCACTCCAAAGCAGTCAATCGAACTACCAACGGATATGGTCAATCCGTGCCCGATATTTTGGACCGAACGATCATCGTGGACGCGGAAATTCGCATCGGACTTGATGTGCAACCCTCCGCAGGCATACTGGTGACTTAACACACAGCCCAGATGCATGACCGACACAACAATAACAAACCGCGAACGCAGCTATACGTTGTTCCTATTGGTGATTGTCTTCACCTCAAGCCACGTCGATCGACAGATCGTCGCTATCCTACAGGAACCTATCAAGCAAGCATTCGCTATCAGCGATACTCAACTCGGCCTCCTCACCGGCGTTATGTTCGCTTTCTTCTATGCCACCTTAGGCATGCCGATGGCAATGTGGGCCGACCGTCGCGACCGACGCAATCTAATCACGTTCTCAATCACTGTCTGGAGCGCAATGACAGCACTCTGCGGCGCCGCCATACAATTCTGGCAATTACTGCTCGCCCGCATCGGGGTAGGAGTAGGAGAAGCCGGTAGCAATCCGCCATCACATTCGATCATCTCCGACCTTTATGGACCGAACGAACGTGCGACAGCAATGGCGATCTTTGGATTAGGCGTCAACTTCGGTGTCATGTTGGGCTATCTCATCGGTGGCTGGGTCAACGAATGGCTCGGATGGCGATGGGCTTTTGTCGTCGCCGGACTACCGGGTATTTTGATTGCCCTACTGGTTCGCCTCACGATGGTTGAGCCACCCCGTGGTTACGCCGACGGCATTAAAGATCGTCCCGCCGCGCCGCCTTTTTGGACGGTTGTTGCAACCATGTGGCAGAACTCCACGCTCCGACATCTTCTGTCTGCGAACATACTCATTTCTTTCGCAGGCTACGCAGTTATCGCATGGGCACCAGTTTACTTCCAACGCGTACATGAGATGAGCACCGGCGAGTCCGGCAGCTGGCTCGCCATCATGATCGGCATCGGTGGCGGCTTAGGCACATTTGCGACAGGTTATTTCGCAGACAAATTAGGTAAATCAAATGAAGGATGGCGTGCGTGGGTTGTGACAGCTGTGACCATTATCTACATTCCCATGGCTATTCTGAGTTTCACGTCCGACGATAAGCTGACTGCCTTGTTTTGGTTTGCGGGTCCGGCATTCCTTGGTGGCGCCTACATCGGGACAAACTTTGCAATGCTACAATCCCAGCTCGGGGTAGAAATGCGTTCTGTCGGCGCGGCCATCAATCTGTTCCTCCTCAATATAGTTGGTCTAGGCCTTGGCCCTCTCAGCGTTGGGATCATCAGTGATTGGATGGCACCGAGCGCAGGCATAGACTCCGTTCGTTATGGATTGCTCTTCACCGTCATCATCATGGCCTGGGGCGCGTTACACCAATTTAGAGTCGGCCAACTACTGCGCCGAGCGGCAGGCCAAAGTTAGGAGAAAGCAGATTGTCATCAGCAATATATGATCAAATTAGTGCACGTGTGGACGAGCTCGCAGACGAACTTATCCAAGCGTCACACGACATCCACGCGAACCCGGAGCTGGCTTTCAAGGAGTATTTTGCCTGTGAAACGCTGGTTGCGGTGTTACGTAAACACGATCTCGAAGTAGAAACAGGGGTATTCACGTTAGAGACTGCCTTCGAGACACAGATCAAGGGCAACGAAGCCGGACCTACAGCAGCAATCCTTGCCGAATATGATGCGCTACCAGGCATAGGACACGCTTGCGGTCATAATATCATCGCAACAACCGCCCTTGGCGCGACCCTTGGCTTACAAGCCGTTGCCGACCAACTTCCAGGGCAGATTCGACTACTCGGCACTCCCGCAGAAGAGAAAGGTGGTGGCAAGGAGCTTATGGCCAGAGCAGGCGCATTCGATGGTGTCGATGCAGCACTGATGATTCACCCGGCCGGAGTCAATCTCGCGTCCATGCCTTGCATATGTGTCGCCGAAGTTGAAGTCATCTACCATGGACGTGCCTCGCACGCATCCGCCATGCCACACAAAGGTATCAATGCGCTGGATGGGTTGTTATTGGCCTATCAGGCCATTTCAAACCTTCGTCAACATATACGGCCAACTGAGAGAATCCATGGCATCATCACGGAAGGGGGGGCCGCGCCAAACATCGTCCCCGATCGAACATCCGGACAATTCTACGTGCGCGCCGCCAACGAAAACGATCTTGCCAAACTTAAACCGCGTGTTAGCGCATGTTTTGAAGCAGGAGCCAAAGGATCCGGATGCGACGTAGACGTCAATTGGGCCGGTGTCGACTATCTCGACCTCAACACCAACTGGCCCTTGGCTGACCAGTTTCAAATGCACGCAGAAACTCTGGGGCGAGAATTTGTGCCATTTGACCAAGCCCTCAGCTTTGGTGCAGGCAGCACGGACATGGGTAACGTCAGTCATCGCGTTCCTTCCATACATCCTATGCTTGCGGTTGCGCCGCCCAATGTTGTCATCCACAACGCAGAATTCGCCAAGTGGGCAGGTTCATCTGAAGGAGACAAAGCAGTACTCGATGGCGCCAAGGCGCTTGCTTTGACCACCGCAGACTACTTGCTGTCTCCTGCTCTTCAAGACCAGGCGCGCAATGCCTATGACGTCTCCAAGGGGCTAACCGCCTGAGGACACCAAGCGAGTCAACTTGGGTGTTTGGTTATGGGTCGCTCATCTGGCGACCTGATTTCCCCTATCTCGAACATCAGATAGCATCGATCAATGGCTTCGCACGACGTTTCTGGCAAAATTCCCACGATCACCGCGGCACACCCGACGCGCCAGGCCGCGTTGTCACACTTGTTTACGAACCTGACAGCGTGTGCCTCGGCATGGCTTACCGATTGGATGATGAAATCGTACAAAGCACTTTTGAGCAACTGGACTACCGCGAAAAAAACGGCTACGAGCGACATGAGGTAACACTTCAGTTTAAAGATCAGAGCCAAAAACCGGGTCTTGTCTACATTGCCGCAGAAGATAACTTTGCCTACGCCGGAGAATCTCGTCCAGATGACATCGCCGGAATTATCGCTAAATCGCATGGACCTAGTGGTGCAAATCGCGAATACTTATTTAAATTAGCTATTGCCCTGCGCGAATTGAATATCGATGACCCACATGTCTTCGACTTAGAGCAACGTGTTAAGAATTTGCCAATTCGAAACTGAGGAGGATCCATTGGACATATCATTTAGCGCCGAGCACGAAGCTTTTCGTACAGAGGTTCGAGCATTCCTAGACGCGAGCCTTACTGACGGGTTGCGTCAGGCGAGTGAGTTCTGTCCAGGCATCTTCCTCGACTATGAATACAATATGGCGTGGCACAAAATTCTTTATGCAAAAGGCTGGGTCGCACCATCCTGGCCCAAGGAATATGGCGGTACAGGCTGGGACCTAACCCAACGCTATATCTGGACCACTGAATCCATGCTCGCAGAGGCACCTTCCACAGCACCGATGGGATTGGGTATGTGCGGCCCAATGCTAATCGGGCACGGCACCGACGAGCAGAAGTCATTCTTTCTACCGAGAATCCTCTCCGGTGAGGACTATTGGTGCCAGGGCTATTCAGAACCGACCTCAGGGTCGGATCTAGCCTCTCTCAAGCTAAAGGCAACGAATGATGGTGACGATCTCGTCCTCAACGGCTCAAAGATCTGGACAACCCACGCACATTTCGCTAACCGCATGTTCCTATTGGTTCGGACCGATGATCGCGGCGCACCACAAACAGGCATCACCTTTCTCCTACTCGAGATGGACACACCCGGTATCACGGTCGAGCCCATTGTATTTGCTTCGAGTACCCACGAGGTTAACCAGGTCTTTTTTGACAACGTTCGAGTATCAAAAAACAACATCGTCGGAGCCGAAAACGAAGGCTGGACGGTCGCTAAGTATTTACTCGAGTTCGAGCGTGGCGGTGGCGGCGCAGCCCGCCATCAAGTGGCACTGAGAAGATTGCGTAATTTCGTAGACGAATTTTCGGACGCCGAGTTCGACCTCGCAAGGAAGATCGATGAAACTCAAGTTAAGGTCGAGGCCATCCAATACCTAGAGTTTCGTATCATGGCGGAGATTTCTAAGGGTGGGAGTCCTGGCCCAGAATCATCCATCATGAAGAACCTTGGGGCTGACCTCGGCCAATACGTGTCAGAGCTCATGGTTGAAGCCCTCGGGGCTTACGCAGCTATCCACCAGCCTGAAGCACGTGTGCCTGGTAGTGAGGTACCTGTCATTGGGCCAAGTTCTGCCGCCACTGCATTTTCCCGCTACTTTAATCTACGTGCTTCTTCGATTGCTGGAGGTACTAACGAGGTGCAAAAGAATATCGTTGCCAAGCTGGTACTCGGCCTTTAGCTACGGTGACACCACGACAGGGTCCGCACCCCGCAATTTTTGACGGTCCTGTGCTTGGCTTAATGCTGACCATGGCGACACCAAATGCTCTAGCATTTCTCGTACAAGCTTCCGTAAATATGACCGAGGTTTGGTACGTGGGCCAACTCGGCACTTCTTCTCTTGCCGCGATGGGCTTTGTATTCCCTGGCTTGATGCTCATGCAAATGCTCTCAGGCGGAGCGATGGGCGGAGCCATGGCGAGTTCGATCGCGAGATGTCTTGGCCGCGGGGAACATGAAACTGCACATCAGCTTCTCTGGCATGGTGTGGTCATCGCGATCGCGGCTGGTTTAGTGTTCCTCACCATCTTTTATCTCTTTGGCAGGCAGCTGCTAGAAACACTCGGTGCACAGGGCATCGTTCTGGCAGAAGCCATGACCTACGGCCAAGTAATATTTACTGCAAGCACTTCCATATGGTTGGCTTCTATCCTCTCCGGTGCCCTCAGAGGCATGGGGGAAATGCGCTTACCTGCTGCCATTATGGCTGGCGGTGGTTTGATCCAAGTTGTCTTGTCCGGGAGCCTTGTCCTTGGCTGGTTCGGGGCTCCAAAACTTGGCGTCTTCGGCGCTGCAATCTCTGTCACCACTATCGCGACGCTTTCCGCTCTGGTGGCTGTTGCGATTCTGGCAAAAGGACGCCTACCTGTTCGCCTGCAACTGAAACACTTCAAGCTACGGGCGCATCTGTTCCTAGACATTTTCAGCGTCGGTGCACTGGCTTCTGTTTCGCCCTTTTTCACCATCGCGAGCATCATGGTGATTAACGGCCTTATCAGCGGCTACGGCGATGCGATGGTGGCTGGATACGGCATCGGCGCTCGCCTAGAATTTCTGCTTGTTCCTATGATTTTCGGTTTTGGTGCTGCCATGAACACCATGGTCGGAATGAACGTAGGCGCCGGTAACATTGACCGCGCTGAGCATATCGCGCTCATCGGTGGCGCGAGTGCGGCATCAATAACCGGCTTCGTTGGGGTTTTTCTCGCGCTCTTTCCAGAAGTTTGGATTGGACTATTCACCGATGATCCAGCGACGCTAGCTGCAGGCGTCAGGTACCTTCAAATCTCGGGTTGGGCGTTCGCTTTTCAGGGCATGGGCTTAGCCCTCTACTTCGCCTCCCAAGGTGCCAGAAAGGTCTTATGGCCTGTCCTTTCAAACGTGGCAAGGTTCGTCGTGGGTGCCGGTGGCGCGGTCTTAGTGGTCAACGTTTTTGAGGCGAGCATAGATTGGGTATTCGTCTGCCTCGCACTAGGCATGGTTTGTTATGGTCTCATCACCGCAGTGTCCATCTGGTTAGGTGCTTGGCGGCGCGCGTGATCGCGCCAACTATTCGTTAGACCTGCAAATCAAATTCATAGTATCTTTCAGTGAAGACTAAAGGGTACTGAGAGGGGTCTACTATGCGCTTCGGCATGCTTTACGAGTTACAACTACCTAAACCTTGGGCAGAAGATAGCGAGCTTAACCTAGTCCATGAGGCTATTGACCAGTGCGTGCTAGGCGACAAGCTCGGCATCGATTACGCCTGGTCTGTAGAACACCATTTCTTGGAAGAATATTCCCACTGCTCAGCCAGCGAAGTCTTCCTCTCCGCAATCGCAGCTCAAACCAAGAAAATAAACATCGGCTTTGGTATCCGTCAGGTCATTTCCAACTACAACCATCCAGCACGAACCGCAGAAGCCGTTGGCATGCTGGATCTGGTTTCTAGAGGACGGGCTCAATTTGGTATCGGCGAAGGCGCTACACGCCTAGAGCTTGGCGGTTTTGGCATAGAAGCCAAACGCAAACGAGACATGAGTTTAGAAGCTGCACGTGAAGTGGCTGATATGATGGTGATGGAGCCCTATCCTGGTTACGAGTGCGACGACTGGTCTCTACCCTGCCGCAACGTCTTGCCAAAACCCATCCAAAAGCCGCATCCACCGATGTGGATGGCTTGCACCAACCGGGACACGATACGTGTTGCGGCTAGAAACGGTTTAGGCGTACTCGCGTTCAGCTTCCTTGACCCTGAAGAAGCAAAAACTTGGAGCAAGATTTACTACGACACCATAAAGTCCGAAGAATGCGTACCACTCGGTCATGCGGTCAATGCAAACATCGCGATGGTCTCAGCATTCTCTTTGCACGACGATCACGAAGAGGCGAGTCGTCGTGGAGAAGATGGATTCCGCTTTTTCGAATATGCCGTCGGTGCACTTGTTACTGATGATGTCCTGCCTGGACGAAGCGAACTTTGGGATAAGTACCTTGCGCGCAAAGAAGCTAAGGCGGCGGGACAGGAACTCAAGACCGTTGCCTACGGCGGCCGCGAAGCGAATCCTAACCGTTCGATGACTCGCTCGCCAGGGATCGGTACACCCGCAGAATTCCGCGAACACATGCAGAGTTTTGCCGACGCCGGAGTCGACCAGGTGATCTTTCTGCAACAAGGCGGCAAAAACAAACACGAACATATCTGCGAAAGTCTGGAGAAGTTCAACGCCGAAGTTTATGACGAATTCGCAGAAGGTCGAGACAACCGCGAAGCACGGAAGCAAGTAGAGCTCGCGCCCTACATCGAAGCAGCGCTCACCCGACGCCAAAGTCGTGCCACGATGACCGATGCCGACATTCCCGTTGTCGGGGCATCGCGTCCTCGCTCATAGCCAATCTATTATCGGAGAAAAAATGACACAAGTCCTACGTGAAGACCTTGAGGATGGCATCGCCGTCCTTTCATTGAATCGACCTGAAGCGCTAAATGCCTTGAGCCCTAAGCTGTTCGAAGAGCTACGTGCTCACATTGACGCTATCGCCCAACAAACCGAACAAGTTGGCTGCGTCATTATTCGCGGTGAGGGTCGTTCGTTCTCTGCGGGCAACGATTTAAAAGCGATTCAATCAGGAGAGCGAACGCCATCCGCCTACTTCCAGGCTGAAACGTTGGAAGCCATTGAACGATTACCACAGCCCGTAATCGCAGCTGTTCAAGGTCACTGTTATACCGGTTCTCTCGAACTTGCGCTTGCTTGTGATCTGATGATCACCGGTGAGTCCGCAAAACTCGCCGATACACACGGCAAGTGGGGTATGGCGCCAACGTGGGGAATGAGTCAACGACTCCCACGCAGAATCGGTCTGGTCAAAGCCAAGGAAATGATGTTCTCCGGCCGAACAGTTTCCGGTCCGGAAGCGGTCACCCTTGGCATCGCCAACCAATGCGTACCTGACGAAACTTTACGCCAAGCCGCAATATCGATGGCGCAAACGTTTACACAAAACTCTTGGCATACGCTTCGCGCCGACAAAAACCTCATCAATATGGGGCAAAATAGTTTACTCAACGCAGGCCTTAAAGAAGAGCGAGAAAACGGACCAGGTGTCGCGAGCGACATGGCCGAACGGATCGCGTCAGGGTTCAAAAAGTAACAGCAACTATCAATAGCGAGGGGCACATTGGCGACGGTTGGCACTTTTTAGAGTCAGGCGATGCGAGCACCAACTTGGCGCAACACGTGAATTGCTAACGACCGTGACCACGCCAGCGGTGGAGTAGCGCGCGTATGTCGTTCAATTTGGCATTCGCAGACGACCCCGGACAAACTGCTTACCCTGGCATCGACTCAAGCGTCGTGTTGATTTCACACCACGAAGGCGCACTGTCCAATCGGAGATTGGCGGTTGGGCGAAAGTGATTACGATCGTCAAGGGCAAGGCCGTTGACGCTCATGAACCCCAACTCGTCTAATTCCGCCCACACTCGGGCACCACAACTAGAACAGAACCGTCGCCTATTGGTGCGACCAGAATCCGCGCGCACTTGGTAGCTCGCCGGGTCACCTTGGGTGACCGTCAATGCGTCGGTGGGGACCACATACGCCGCGTAGGCGGATGCCCCACTGACGGTCTGACAGTCAGTACAGTGACAAAGCACTTGTAGCGCAGGTTTATTGGTTGTTTCAAAACGGATTTCTCCGCAAAGGCAGCCACCGGTTACCGTTCCAGTCATTGCACTCTCCACGTTCTGTAAGTCATCTAATTTAGCGAACGAGAAAGGCGCCCGCTACCACGATTTACACAGCCTGGGGCTAAACCAACCTAACATTCCAATCCGTTACGGCATAAGCGCCCTCACGCGTAAGACAGCCCTGAACATGACGCCCTTTTGGAATGTCTCGCCACGTGACATGAATCTCGCCCTGATGTCCGACTCTGGCTGCCTCTAACTTAACCGGTTTCCCCAACGTCATTGCGCGTTCACGATCAATAAACCCAAGCCACCGTTGGTACTGATACGTGCCATCCTTACGTAGAATGCCAATAGTTTCACCTTGGGTGTTCGGGTAAAGCTCAATTAAACGTTTATTAAGATAACGAGCAAGAACAATGGTCACAGGGCGTACAACTTGAGATAACTGTATATTTGTACAGTACTTTAGATTATGTCGTCAACAAAAGACCGCGCGGTCTGCCCGATTTCACTAAAAATATCCAGCGGGTTCGTTCGGCTCCGTTTTAGGATGACGTAAGAGTGGTCGCCCGTTTCAAGCCAGTGCACCTTCGCCAGGGGTAGTTCGCCTGTGACCGTCTCGAGCAAGTCTCGCTCCGCTAAGCGGTCCCGGGTGCCGCTTAAAAAAAGCATCGGCTGAGCGATATCAGCGAGGTGTGCCGCTCTCTTTCGATCCGGCTTTTTTGGCTGATGTAGCGGAAAGGAAAAAAACAGCAATCCCTGCGGACTGATTCTGCCTTGAGCTGCAGCTAAGGAAGTCATCCGCCCGCCAAAACTATGTCCGCCGGCAAAGAGGGGCAAATCGAAACAACACCTCGCCCGTTCGACCGCCGCTTGAATCGTATCGACGGCAGTTTCAGATTTATCTACCCGCCTTTTGCCCGCTTGCATATACGGAAAGTTATACCGAAGTGAGGCAATCTGATTCTCCGCCAACGCTTCAGCAATCGCTTGCATGTTGCCATGTAAGTGCCCTGCACCCGCACCATGGGCGAGCACAATCACGGCGATCGGATCGTCTGGCCGCAGCCAACAAGCGTCCAACGGGCCGTCAAGGCCATCTACTTGAACAGTTGTGACTTCAGTGGTCAGCCAGAACTGCCTGGCAACCCGTGACGCTTAAGGTAACTCATCAACATTGTTGATTATTTTTCCAAGCAGACCGTAAGCCAAAGATTCTTCGGCACTCATCCAGTAGTCGCGATCCGTATCTTCCGTTACACGATCGATGGACTGGCCAGTTTGTTCCGCGATGATGCCGTTGATGCGTTCGCGGGTTTTCACAATTTCACGGGCGTGAATTTCAATATCAGAAGCGTCTCCACCAAACCCACCGTGCGGCTGATGGATCAAAAAACGCGTATTCGGTAGACAGAAACGATGTTCTTTATCCGGTGCCAAGTAGATGTGCGTTGCGATGCTTCCCACCCAGCCGGTACCTACCGTACGCACTGTGGGTTTGATGTAGCGAATCATGTCAAAAATTGTGTCCCCAGACTCCACATGCCCGCCCGGAGAGCTAATGTAAAGCGTGATCGGATCATCCGACTCAAATGCCAACGCAAGTAACTTTTCAGAAAGTCGTCGCGAGACATCCTGGTTAACTTCACCAAACAAGGTCAAGGTTCGATGCTTCATGAGCGTCGAATCCATTGGGTTTAAGGTCTTCGCTACATCCGCAAGTTCTTGCTCACCGTCCAATGACGTCATCGAGTTCTCCGTTTGTTATCCACGCGTTCAGCCTCAAAGACATTCAGTCAGAGACTAACTACAAGTTCCAGATTGCATAGTGTAGCCTCAATTCGAAAGTTGATCGTAATTTATTGCGTCTACCTCTATCTCGTCTTATATGGGGCTAATCAGGAGATTTTTCAATGCCACTCGCACCAGAATATGCGGCAATGTTCGAACAGCTTGCTGCGCAAGAACCCGCACCACCTATTTATGAATTGTCACCCGCCGACGCGCGCGAGCTTTACCGCGCCATGCGACCAGTGGTGCCCGAATTGCCTGTCCACAAAATCACAGATCGGACCATCGCCGGCACTCTTGGCGACATACCGGTACGCATATATACCCCAGCAGGCGATGGCCCACACGGTGTGTTAGTTTATTTTCATGGAGGCGGATGGGTTATCGGTGATTGCGACACCTGCGATGCCGTTTGTCGAGAAATATCAACACTGGCGGGTCTTGTCGTGGTGTCGGTGGACTACAGAATGGCGCCGGAAGATATTTATCCGGCGTCAGTGATTGATGCCTACAACGCCACAGCTTGGGCGAATAGCCACATGGCGGACCTAAACGGCAATGGCAAACTGGGTGTCGCCGGCGAAAGTGCTGGGGGCAACCTCTCCGCTGCCGTATGTTTGAAAGCGAGAGATGAAAACGGTCCAGCAATCGCCTTTCAATGTCTTCTCTACCCAGTTACCGATAGTGATCTCTCCAGGCCTTCATACGCCGCTAACGGCGAGGGTTACATTTTAGAGACCGCTACCATGGCTTGGTTTTGGAACACCTATTGCCCTGACCCATCTCTGCGCACGCAAGCGCTTGCGGCACCATTGAACGCAGACAACCTCACCAACCTCCCTGCAGCCCTTGTGGTCACTGCTGAATTCGATCCTCTACGGGATGAAGGCGAAGCTTATGCCGACGCCCTCAAAGCCGCGGGCAATCAGGCAGAATGGGTCCGCTACGACGGCATGGTGCACGACTTTTTTGGCACTGCCGTTGCCTTCGAGAGTGCCAGAACCGGATTTCTTGAAACGGTAGACGCGTTAAAATTACACCTCAATTAAGGACAAAACATGTTGTATGCCATTATTTGTGAAGACAAAGCAGAGAGTGAACCGCTGCGTAAGGCAACACGCGATGAGCACCTAGCCTACATCGGGAACTTTGACGTTCGTCTTGCCGGACCAATGTTATCCGATGACGGTGAAACCATGATCGGTTCAATCATCCTGCTTGATGCCGAAAATCTTGAAGCCGCGCGAGCGTTCGCCGCAAGGGATCCGTACAAATTGGCTGACTTGTTCGCAAACGTCACCATACGACCATTTCGCCAAGCAATACCGACGCCCTGACGGAGACGTGTGAGGTTGTCGAAAAACTTTAGGACATAAAAAAGGGCGGTCACAGACCACCCTTTTTGCACCAAAGAGCCAACCTATCAATCAACCCTTGCCGCAGCGTAACCAGACAGCACGACCGCACCATCCTGGTTTGTGGTTTTAACCTCTAGATTCACCACCCCGTCTTCAACACTCTCAACAGTCGCTGTGCTGTTGAGTGTATCGCCAGGCCAGACCTGGTTGGTAAAACGCACACCGTACTTAGTTAAACGGCCATCACCCACATAATTTGTGAGCATGCGTCCCGTCATGCCCATAGTGAGCATACCGTGCGCAAACACAGACGGGTAACCGGCCACTTCGGTCGTAAAAACTTCATCCGTATGCAGCGGGTTGTAGTCACCCGAGGTCCCTGCATACTGCACAATCTGCGTACGCTTTAGATCTTCGACGAGACACTCTGTGTAGGTATCGCCGACGCTTAAATTACTCATGCTAAGTGCCATTTTTGCCTCCTAACTATCAACAGGGCGTTCAGTGCGAACACCAACACCACGAGCCGTTATCACCAATTCACCATTCTGATCACGATACTCAGTAACAGTTTCAGAAAATACAAGCTTTCCTGCACGCTTGCTTGCTTTTTCCCAGGTCTCCCCAGGCTTGGTGGTACCAGTTAACACATCACCTGGTTTCGGATGTCGGTGATACTCAAAGTGTTGTTCAGCATGCAAGCCACCACCACCACCACCACCACTGGAAGGCTCTTTTTTAATACCGGTCGGCTCTTTGCCAGAACCAAACCACGGCTCGCCGATCTTCGGACGCAAGAAATAGTCCGGATCAAACTGCGCACTGGCCTGAGCAAAGGTTGGTGGTGCAATAACGCTACCGGGTTCAGTCCCAGCCGCATAATCTGCATCGTAGTAAATCTGATTATCGTCTCCGATCGAACGAGCAAACATCAAGATGTGGCTCGCTTCCACGGGGAATTTATCAACCGCCATTCGTCTCCCCTTTATTTTTCAGTCAAGTTTGAGTATCCACCATGAGCGTCATTAGATTCAAGCGCGGGCTGAACTGATTATTTGCCTTTGAACTCCGGGTCGCGCTTTTCCAGGAAAGCGTTGATGCCCTCGACCTTGTCTTCGGTCTGAACCAGCGCCCCCTGCGCATACTTTTCAAACATCAGCGCGCTGGCAAGGCTCGCCTCCATACCAAAATGGACCATGGCTTTCATCGTACGTGGTACAAACGGTGCGAACGTTGCCAGGTGCTCTG
>JACLAC010018343.1_pt1 | contig 23243 bp, 23 predicted proteins | sample 8027881 | NCBI WGS metagenome assembly JACLAC01 (sample SAMN15725517, study PRJNA655200) | protist metagenome | isolation source: fluorescence activated cell sorting (FACS) single amplified genomes of... | place: Spain: Blaines Bay Microbial Observatory, Mediterranean Sea | collected 2016-01-19 | reverse complement strand
ACTTACCTAGCCGGAAAATATTGGCTCAAATCCTGATACGACTTAGCCTCAGAATAAGCCAAATGAGCAACAAAACAAGAGGCTCAGTTCGTATTAGGAAATAGGAATACGCAGACTTAGTAGAAAACTATTTTTCACAGCTTCACTTCATTTATAGCGAAGCGAATAGGCATAAGATTCAACAAACATGCCTGAAAAACGACGGCCAAACTGAGTAGCCTGATTTTGGTTAATACCACTAGAACACACGGTTCTAAAGACCTTTATCAAGCTTTACAAAGATTTATAGTCAAACGGATAAGAACAAATAGCCCAAAACAAAATCGACGCCTAAACTCTAATCACTAGAAACGAAAAAGATGAATTTTTTCTCAGAGACAAAAAATGACTGAGCAAACAGCATCACCACACACAAAATATATCATATACCATACGATTTCAGTCAAGAGGTATTGAAAAATACTAAGCTCTCACTTCGTTAGGAGGCTTTTCAGACGTTAGGAAATTTTTGACACCACTCAACGTCCATGCTAAAATCCTGCCATCAACCATACAGAATAGACATGGCTTTCACCCCAAATCAGATCAGATCCTTTCAAAAACTAGATTATCCGACCGATCTATACCATTTTGACAAAGCTGCACGAGGAGTCGATGGCGGATTTGGTAAAGTTGCAACTGGTCATATCCAACACTTCCAGGATCACGGATATCTAATCGTAAACGATGCCTTTGATACCAATGAAATTCAACAAGGTAAAAAAGGAATACGGAACCTAGTAGGCCAGAAATACCCTGACTTTAGTGGCCTAGAGATTGAACCCCAGCTTATCAAACGACAAGAAAAATTGACTGTAGACGAACGCATTCATTCAACCCGAAAAGCCTTTAATTTTTTACAAACGGAACCATTACTCAAAGACTTATTTTACGCTCCGAAATTACTAAAAGTTGTGTCAAATTTACTGAATGATACCCCTGTCCACCTGCAAGACATGGCTTTGCTAAAACCTGCTAATTTTGGCACTGAAAAACCATGGCATCAGGATTGTGCCTACTTTAACTTTTCGTTGGACGTTACTGTTGTCGGTGTTTGGATAGCTCTGGATGAAGCTAAACCAGAAAACGGCTGTATGCATATCATTCCTGGATCACACAAAAAGCCTAGGATTCACTTTAAAAAGCGAGACTGGCAAATATGCGATACAGATGTTGATCGAAAAAACGACTTTTTCGTTCCTCTCAAGCCTGGTGGGGTTTTGTTTTTCCATGGTTTGATTCATCACGGAACACCATCTAACCAATCTGACCAAAGTAGGTGGGCACTCCAATTTCACTACCGTCCCCAAAATGCCTGTGAAATTTCGAACGATGATCGGCTCTCAATTTTTGGTAGCCAAGGTAAAGACGCAGACTGCTAGTTTACTATGCATCGTCATACCTTTTACACTAACACACCTGCAGAAACAGAGAAAATTGGCCACATAATAGGTCAGACTTTGGTGAAACGTGATATAGTTGCCTTGATAGGTGATCTTGGTGCTGGAAAAACCTGCCTCACACGTGGTCTAGCTTTGGGCCTTGGTATGTCTCTCCCCCAAGAAGTCACCAGCCCATCGTATACCCTGATCAATGAATATGAGGGGTACACTCCAATCTACCATATCGACTTATACCGAATTGATCAACGTGAGGAAGTTTGGGATTTAGGTCTTGATGAGTACTTGGAAGGCGAAGGCGTTTGTATTATTGAGTGGGCAGATATAATTCTACAAGAACTACCTAACCATACGATTGAAATAAAGCTAAGTTGGCTGGATGAAAATCGTAGATCTATTGAGACAAGAAATACCGTTGACCTAAGTACTTACACTTCCAACTGAACCCGCTAACATCCGATAAATAGAGGTTTGATGATCAGCAAAAAATTGATTCCCTTGAGCCGCCCTTGGATAGATGCAGATGGGCCCGAGATCCCTGCACTTAAAGAAGTATTCTCCTCCCGATGGCTTAGTACTGGCCCAAAATGCCAAGAATTTGAGCAACGTTTTAGCCAATACATTGGAGCTAAACATTCAATAGCAGTTAATTCCTGTACCGCTGCGCTCCATCTATCCTTACATGTTTCAGGAGTAGGACCTGGAGATGAGGTAATCACTACCCCATATACTTTCACTGCAACTTCTGAGGCGATTGGTTATACTGGAGCAAAGCCCATTATGATCGATATCGATCCTCTTACACTCAATCTGGACTCATCTCAAGTCGAGGCAGCTATTACGCCTCGTACCAAGGCTATTGTTCCTGTACATATGGCAGGACACCCCTGTGAAATGGATGATCTGGCCGAAATTTGTAATCGTTACAATCTGGTGTTAATTGACGATGCCGCCCATGCAATTTCCAGCCAATATCGAGGTACAATGATTGGCAATACAGGCAACCTTTCTGCATTTAGTTTTCATGCCACAAAAAATTTGGCGATTGGGGAAGGCGGTATGATAACCACAAACTGTGATGAGTTAGCCAAACGATTGAAAGTCGTCAGACTTCACGGTATTACTAAGGATGCTTGGAAAAGGCAAAGCCGGAAGGATTCTTGGTATTACGAAGTCGTCGAGCAAGGATTTAAGTATAACCTTAGTGATATCCAAGCAGTTCTCGGATTATGCCAACTTGCTAAATTAGAAAAACAGTTTGAAATTCGGAACATGCTTGCTAAGGTTTACCAAAACGAGTTGAGTGCAGTAAGCCAAATTACCTTACCTAAAGTTCCTGTCGATGGTAAACACGCTTGGCATTTGTTCATTATCCAATTGGACTGTCAGCATCTGAACACCGACCGAAGTGAAATGATCAGGCAACTACGAACTGCAAATATTGAGTGTGGAGTACATTATATTCCTCTGCACTTATTCCCTTATTACCAGGAAACTTATGGTTATCAAATTGGGGACTTCCCTTCAGCTGAATCGGTGTATAAACAAGCCATTAGCCTTCCCATGCATGCCTTGCTGGATTCGGATGACGTTCGTACAGTTGCCAATGCACTCAAACAACTCATTGAAGATGCTTGCTAACCACTTGATTCCATTGCCAAATTGATGTTGACTGTTAGGCGTGCTTTTCGACAAGCTGGATCACCGAAAGCAAAAGCTCTATTCCTCGTTATTGCTCTTGGCTCTTGGTTTCTCTACTTTTTTTCTCACAGAATTTTTGACCGAACTGCACCGAAATTAACTATTAACAATTTAGCTGATGGCGAAACTTTGACAACTTCATTACTACTCGAAATTACAGCCAATGACCAGAGAGCTGGTATCAAAGACCTATACCTGCAGATCAACGATGCGCAACCTCAAAAACTGCAAAAATTACCAAAGCAAACAATCAAACGTGTTCGTGAATATAACTATGACCTATCTAGCTTAGAGGATGGGCAATATCAGCTGACAGCCACCGCACTAGATAGAGCATTCCGAACAAACGAGAGTTATTTACATATTAATTTTTCTGTAGATCGAAACCCACCCCAAGTTCATTTTACGACCAAGCCAAAAGTTGGCCTTCAAGGCAACACTATAGCAATCTTTATTGTTAGTAACGAACTACTAGGATCAATTGAAGCTAATATGTTTGGAAAAGTACAGACTTTCTACCCACTGCCGATGTCAGAAAAAAGTTCTGAATATTACTGGTATCGTTGTTTAGTGGGTGTTAGCGTTACACAGCAAATTGGCTACCATTCCCTTGATTTGATAGCTACTGACAGGGTCGGAAACCAAAGTACAGCGACGTTTGTTGTGGAAATCGAAAAAAAAGAGTTTGAACGAGGTGGTTATATCAAACTATCACCCCAAAAACAGAAACTTATGTTAGACAAAAGCAAAGGTCGCTCGGATAATGTCAAACGGAGTCAGGCTTATACGGTGTCTGAAAAGACCGCAAAACAACTGTGGGACAGCCACTTCATCCGTCCCGCTTCTGGCATACTAACTTCACCCTTTGGTAAATATCGGGAATATAACACAGGTATCAAAAGGCATCATCTTGGTACCGACATTGCCAATCAAACCGGTACTGCTATCTACGCCAGCAACGCTGGTGTGATTACGTTGGCCGAAAGGCTGTACATATACGGTTATAGTATCATAATTAATCACGGGCAAGGTGTGTCGACTAGCTATAGCCATCTCAGTAAAATTGAGGTGGCCGTGGGTGATAATGTTGAAAAAGATCAGCTAATTGGTTTAATGGGAGCAACTGGACAAGTTACGGGCCCCCACTTACATTGGCATATGGCTGTCAATGGTGTTGCGGTAGCTCCTGAGCAATGGACAGAAGTGAACTTTTCGAGCCCTAAGAGTAAAGACCCGAATTAACCCGTTAATCACCCCCCCAACGTTTCTACAGCAGTTTAGTCGAGACCTAGAGAACCTTTTACCAATTCACTGAGACTGGCGGAGAAACGGCTCATTTAATCTAATGATTACTTAGCGAATTAGTCGTTCAGAGATTCGTAGGAATCAAAAGCAACATGAAGAAACTAAGGTATCGAATAGTACCAGCGAATCGTAGCGACAGCCTTGATCACACTTGCAATTAGCGACGAAACATTATATTGATACTACAATGTTTCTTTGTTAGTTCTAGGTCTTTCCAATCTGTTCAATTCCTGAGAGGTAAGGCTGTAGCACCTTAGGTATACGAATTGTACCATCGGCCTGTTGGTTATTTTCTAGTAGTGCGATCATTACACGAGGCAAAGCTAAGCCAGAAGCATTTAGCGTATGGACGAATTCCGGTTTTGCCCCTTTCTCTGGCCGGTAGCGGATATTAGCTCTTCGAGACTGAAAATCTTCAAAATTACTACAAGACGAAATTTCTAAGAATCGCTCTTGTCCTGCGGCCCAAGCTTCTATGTCATAACATTTAGCAGCAGAAAAACCAAGATCACCTGTACATAGAGAAATTACTCGATAGGGTATCCCTAATGCTTGAACCACATCTTCAGCATCAGCCAACAAGGATTCATGTTCATCATAGCTACTCTCAGGTGTAGTGAATTTCACCATTTCCACTTTGTCAAACTGGTGCAATCGGGTTAGTCCACGTGTGTCTTTTCCGTAAGATCCTGATTCTCTGCGAAAACAGGGGGTGTAAGCAGTGTAGTAAGTGGGGACTTGTTCTGGTTGCAAAATTTCGTTCGCTAATAAGTTGGTTACTGGCACTTCAGCTGTCGGAATTAGGAAGAGGTCGTTATCAGGGTTTTCGCCATCAGTATCACAACGATACATATCGTCCTCAAACTTAGGTAATTGCCCTGTTCCTCTCATAGCAGTTCGGTTAGCAATAAATGGAGGTGAGACCTCAACATACTTATGCTTGTTAGTATGCAAATCAAGCATGAAATTAATTAATGCCCTTTCCAACCTTGCTCCCAAACCAGTAAAGAGCACGAAATTACTTCCGGAAACCTTAGCACCTCTTTGAAAATTGATTAGTTCATTTTGTTCAGCTAATTCCCAATGTGGTTTAGGAGTAAAATCAAAACTTGGTATTTCCCCCCAGCGTTTGATTTCAAGATTTTCGTTTTCATCCGAACCCACAGGCACACTTTGGTGAGGTACATTAGGTAGATACATGAGAACCTGATTAACTTCTTTTTTCAGTTGGCGAGCCTCTTCACCTATTTGCTTTATTTGGTTGGAGACTTGCTTCATCTCCGTGATTAGGCCTGATGCGTCTTGGCTTTGTTTTTTAAAATGTCCAATTTGCTTCGAAACATCGTTTTGTCGATGACGCAGATCTTCGACTTTCTTTTGAGCATCTAACCATTGTTGATCCGCAGCCAGCAGACGATCCAAGTCAACTTCGGTACCACGATCACTTAGCATCTGGCGAACGACATCAGCATTCTGCCGTATGAACTTGAGATCTAGCATGGGAAGCACTCCTTGAGAGGGTCGGTAATAATTAAACTGAAAAATTGGCAGGTGAAGGAAAAAGTAAAAGACACGGGTGAGGAAGGTACCTCGCCCGTGTTTTCTTGACGACCCCGACGAGATTTGAACTCGCGACCTTTTGCGTGACAGGCAAATATGCTAACCAGGCTACACCACGGGGCCACTTTCTTGCTTGGTAGGCGGAACAGGATTCGAACCTGTGACTTCTGCCTTGTAAGGGCAGCGCTCTAACCAGCTGAGCTACCCGCCCGAAAAGCGAACCACAGTATATGTCACTGGCTTTGATATTGTCAAGAGAAAATTGTTTTTTTTTCAGTAAAATAGCAAAGCTAACGAAAAGTAGAACTATGATGAGAGAATAACTAGAAACCATTTAAAGCACTAATCATTTCTGTTGTCAGCGGTGTCTTAGCTTGTGTATAATTGGCGTTCTCAGGTGGGAGGTTGTTAGTGAGGATTCTACTCTATACTGGGAAAGGGGGAGTTGGAAAAACCAGCATTGCGGCATCTACTGGTTTAAAACTGAGTCAGAAAGGTTATAAAACGATAGTTATTTCTTTGGATACGGCTCACTCCTTGGCTGATGCTTTCGACTTGGATAATGAGTTAATACAGCAGTCTGAAGACCCCGTTCGGAAAGTTAATGATCAATTATTCATACAAGAAATCGATATTCAACGGGCTTTAAAAGAATATTGGTCTGAAGTAACGTCTTACCTAGAATTGGTGCTTAAAGTTTCAGGTTTGGACCAAATTGTAGCCGAGGAAGTCGCAGTCTTTCCTGGAATGGAAGAAGTTTGCGCCCTGCTCTATATTAACCAGTATTATCGTCAGAAAAAGTATGACGTAATTATCCTGGATTGTGCTCCAACCGGTGAATCCCTGAGATTTGTCAGCATTCCTACTGTTCTGGACTGGTATATAAGACATGTATTCAAAGTTGAACGACAGCTAGCTAGTGTAGCACGTACCTTTGTTAAAAAAATTGCTTCAGTTCCTCTGCCACAAGACAATTATTTCCGTAATTTAGAAGATTTGTTTGACCGTATAGAGGGTGTAGATCAACTGCTATTAGATCCCAAAGTGACCACTGTTCGCTTAGTTACTAACCCCGAGCAGATGGTAATAAAAGAAACTCAGCGGGCATTTATGTATTTCAGTCTCTATGGTTTAACGGTCGATGCAGTTATCATCAATCGTATACTGCCACCGTCAATTGACGATTCCTTTTTCAGGAAATGGAAAAAAACTCAGCAAGAATGTATTCGGCAAGCAGAACTTTACTTTACCAGAGTCCCAATCTGGAAAGTTAACTTGTTTAACGATCAGGTCGTGGGTGTGGAGGGACTCAATAAACTGGGCGATCAACTATATGCAGAAGTTGATCCTATTATCATTTATCAGAATGAAACAGCTTACAAATTTAGTAAAAACGGTGAACAGTACCAAATTTCTCTTCTTTTACCTTTCGTACAAAAGGGAGAGATTCTTCTGGCGAAACGGGCTGAAGAAGTTATCATTGAAATCGGTGGGTTTCGTCAACATATTCCATTACCACGTTCGCTAACAGATAGAAAACCGTTGACGGCCAAATTAGTAGAAGATCGACTGGTAATCATTTTCGATGATAAACCGAATAATGGTGATCAATGAGGATTTGTATTTTTGCTGATGTTCACGCTAATTTTGAAGCACTAAAAGCAGTCTTATTCGATGCTCAATCAGAAATGTTAGATGGTTATATCTGTCTGGGAGATTTAATCGGTTATGGTGCTACCCCCAACAAAACCATTGATCTGATTCGAAGAATCCAGCCTAATCTTGTATTACGGGGTAATCATGATCGAACAATCGTTGATCTACAATACCGTAATCCTACACGCTGGCACCGCCACCAGAAATTAGAACGATTCAGTCTGATTTGGACACACAATCAAATTACCCCTGAGAACCTGATGTACTTACAACGTCTACCCGAAGGTCCACAATGGCTCGATGAAATACAAGCTGTTCAGTTTGTTCACGGTAGTGCATTCCAAATTGACGATGATATTCTTACCCAAATGGATGGCAAGCGCCACCTGAAGAGATCACTGAATTGGGTTACATTCTTTGCGCACACACATATTGCTGCCATTCATTCGACTAACCAACGTTTACCGCTTATCTATCCCGAACCTGATTTTCCTTATCCTTTGAGTACTAAGAATCGATATTTAATCAATCCAGGTTCGGTTGGTCAACCTCGTGATATGGATTCAAGGGCTAGCTACGCTATTTTCGACTATGAATCTCGTACTGTTCACATTAAACGAATCGTATATAATATCAAGGCTGCGCAGGATAAAATTAGGTTGGCAAAACTTCCTAAATGGCATGCCGACCGCATAGCGAGCGGTCGATAATATAAATGAAGTATAGAGAGGGAAAGATGTTAAAATCAACAACGATACTAACCGTTCGACGAGGTCATAATGTAGCGCTTGGTGGAGATGGGCAGGTCACCTTAGGGCATACGGTTGTCAAGCATGGCGCTAGAAAGATTAGGAAAATACATCAAGATAACGTCATGATTGGTTTCGCAGGTTCAGCGGCAGATGGTCTCACTCTCTTTGAAAAACTCGAAAAAAAGTTAGGGCAACACCGGCACCTGCAACGTGCGGCCTATGAATTGGTTCAAGACTGGCGTGGCGATCGGGTTCTACGACGTGTTGAAGCCCTCATGATTGCTGCAGATCTTGAAGACTCTTATTTGATTTCTGGCAATGGCGATTTAATTACTTCTGATGACGGTATATTGGCAATTGGATCTGGTGGCAATTACGCACTTGCTGCAGCACGCGCACTCCTAGAAAATACCGACTTTTCTCCGGCACAAATCGTTTCTAAGGCTCTAAAAATTACCAGCCAAATTTGTATTTATACCAATGATCAAATTGAGATTATCGAGCTAACTTAATAAACCATCGTTACTAATGAATAAAATAGGAAACTCAATGAACGAAAAACAAACGACTTTGCATGCCGACCCCTCACCGATTAGGGACCTGACAAATGCATTAACACCCAAAGAGATTGTGGCTGAATTAGACCGGTACATCATAGGCCAAAACGAAGCAAAAAGGTCAGTTGCTATAGCCTTACGTAATCGTTCACGTCGACAAATGCTGCCTGAAGATATGAGAGATGAAGTCGCACCAAAAAACATTATCATGGTTGGTTCAACGGGAGTTGGAAAAACAGAAATTGCCCGCCGACTAGCAAATCTTGTGGACGCACCATTTATCAAGGTTGAAGCTTCTAAATACACCGAAGTTGGCTATGTAGGTCGTGATGTGGAATCCATGATTCGAGACTTAACAGATCTAGCAATCAACATGGTTAAGTCAGAACACACAGTTCGGATGAAAAGTAAAGCTGACCGAAAGGCTGAGGAACGAATCCTAGATATTTTATTTCCTCCACCTCGTTCTCAGTCTCCATCCGATTCAGAAGATATAAGTCAGGCTCAATCAAAAATAGAAGAAGAAGGCGAAGCCGTCTTGGAAATCTATATCGGTGACACCTCAGATGATGGAGTAGAGGTTACATCATCTACGAATACTGATATTGAGGTTAACCCAAGAGTTTCAGAGGCTGATCAAGCAAAAAAAGCACAAGAGCGGTATCAAAAGACACGAGATAAATTTCGTCAAATGTTACAAGACGGAAAATTTGAAGACAAAGAAGTAGAAGTAGAAGTCAAAACACGTGGCAACACGCCTTTAATTGAAATTTTTTCATCCAGCGGTATTGAAGAAATGGATATCAATTTCAAAGATATGTTCGGTAGTATGATGCCCAAAAGCTCTCGTAAAAGGCAAGTGAGCGTTAGTGAAGCTCGAGAAATTTTGGCTCAAGAAGAAGCCGAGAAATTGATTGACGTCGACGCAGTTGTAGTAGAAGCAGTGGATCGGGTAGAAAATTCTGGTATCGTATTTCTAGATGAAATAGATAAAGTCGCAGGACGAGAATCAACCGCGGGCCCTGATGTTTCGCGTGAGGGGGTACAAAGGGACATTTTGCCCATTGTCGAAGGTTCAAATGTGATGACAAAACACGGAATGGTAAGAACCGACCACATATTGTTCGTGGCCGCAGGTGCGTTTCACACATCCAAACCGTCAGATCTAATTCCAGAGCTCCAAGGACGTTTCCCGATTCGTGTTTCACTGAAAAGCCTAGACCAAAAGGATTTTAAAAAGATTTTAACTGAACCTAAAAATGCGCTGACAAAACAATATATTGCTATGATGAAGACAGAAGATCTCAATGTGGATATCACAGAATCTGCCATAGATACTATTTCTGGTTTGGCTTTCCAAGTCAACGAATCAGTGGAAGATATTGGAGCCAGACGATTGCATACCATTATGGAAAAGCTATTTGAACAAATATCATTTGATGCACCGGATATTGAAGACAAACAAATCTGTATTGATGCGGAATATGTAGATGAACAGTTGGCCGAAATTGCTCAAAATCAGGATCTCAGCCGTTATATCCTTTAAATCTAATTTTCATTTGTCCAATTTGGTTTATTTATCTTGCTTTCCAAGATAATACTTCCGTATGCAGGTTGTGCGAATTCGTCATTAAGCATCATCGCTTTCAATCCATATAGTTCTAGGAGCTAAATCATGAAAATTCCATTCGGAATTCTAATTGAGTTATCAAGTTGCTAGATCTTAATATAGAACGATGCCCGATCTAATTTCTTTTGCTCAGTGAATTTTAGGTTTGTCAATGTACTACCCTGCCTGTGAAAGAAAATTTAGGTGGTAGATTAACGGTTTTAAATGTGACATTTTTCTGATTAAATCTCGTGTTCATTGTTCATTCTATCTCATTTCTGATTAGAGACCGTCTATTTCGTTTTTTACTTCAAGGAAACGTTCAATCACGCTAGAATGGGGTAAAACGAGTAAAAAATTAGGTAAGGAACTATAATGGGAGTAAAATCAGCGAACTTGACCATACGTGTGATGACTTACAATATCCATCATGCGGAGGGAATGGACGGAAATATAAACTTGGATCGTATTGCCAACCTGATTAATTCTTATCGTACCAATTTCGTTGGGTTACAAGAGGTCGATCGGCATGCCAACCGGTCTAACAATCTCGATATGGTGTTAGAACTCTCTCGCTTAACCGGTATGTATTGGGCATTTGGAAAAAACCTTGAACTCAACAACGGCGACTATGGTAATGCTATCCTTTCTTCTTATCCTATTTTAGATCAAAAGAACAGAAATTATAAAATGGTTGAATCTTCTGAGCGCCGTGGCCTACTTCAAGTGCTGGCAAAATTTGGAAATAAAGAAATTGTATTCATGAATACTCACCTTGACCATTGTATAGACGATGCAGAATCAATTTCTAACGCTGAAGAGATAAAAGAATCCATAAATTCCCACGGAAATACCCCTGTAATTGTCTGTGGTGATTTTAACAAAACGCCTGAAAGCCCAATGATCAAAGAAATGGAGTTCGATTTAACAAACGTGTCAAATTTTGGTGATCAATCATTTCTAACATATCCATCTAGCAATCCAGAAACTCAAATTGATCATATTTTCACGTCAAAAGACTGGAAAATTCATTCTGTAGAAATACCTCAATCTCTTGCGTCTGATCATCTTCCTCTTGTTGCTGAAATTTCTTTGAACGGACAATAATCGTGATAATTGACTTTAGCGACCACATATTAACAAGTAAGGAATTAGCAAAATAGAATCATTATCAAGAAAAAGAGTTTGGTTCGTGGCAATACTTTGATTAATGGCTTGGCTTTATTGGAAAGGTATACTCTCAACAGAATCATACAGAATAGGCAAAGTTGCTTAGAGTTAGGCTGTATATTGACATAAACTATCGATTATAGAATTTTCTGATAAAATAAGGGTGAAGATGACCTATTGGTTGTGAAAAGTCATAAATTGAAGGAATGTAAACACCTACCAAAAGCAGTTAACCTAGTCTGGAAGTTAGCCGGTGAGCTTTATGTACACGAACTGCAGATTCTGTCTCGGAGGTGTCCGCGAACCGAAGAGTAGCAGTCCTATTTTTCAGTGATAAAGAAATAGGAAGTAATGTCAACCATTCTAACTCACGACCACTTTGCAAAACTAGAAATAGATAGCTATATCATCATTCATAATTTTTTGTCTGAAACAGAGAGGTCAGAAATCGCTTTAGCAATTCGTCGTATTTTGCCACCTTGGTCAGATTTGGAAGACAAAACAAAAACTAGCGACGCCGCTTATTTCCCTTACAAAGAACAATGTCTCAACCGGGCTATTCTCAACCGTGAATGTGTCCGTTTTGCACAAAAATGGCTTGGCACTAAAAAAATTCACTACCGGCCTGGTCTGGCTTTAGTCCGATATCCTGGGTTTAAGGGATATTCAAATAAACCACACATGGATAATGGAAATAATTCCCTTCTGCCCCCAAACGAATTAGACCAAAGTCATGGCCAACTCAATTTTTGGTTTTACCCAGAAGATGTGGCTGAAGATCAAGCACCAACTTACCTGTTAAAAAAGTCAGACGGTCAAGATATGGGACGCGCAAAAAAATTCGTTGCACCAGGGGGATCGTTAGCTATTTTCACAAATTACAACTGGCATTCAGCTGGCGATTACTTGCGGGATGACGGACAACGATATGTATGGAAATTTGCCTATGGAAGGGCAGACCATCCTTGGGAGGGGGTACTTCACTATACCAATGTTGGCCAAAGCCCACATTTTCGTCACTTCATTGGTTTGTTAACGCCTAAGGAAAGAGAATTCTTTCGCTTTCCACCAGTCGGACATCCTTATTATACTTTACAGACCCTTGAAGCCTTGTCGAAACAGTATCCAGGGTGGGATAAAAAAGAATACCTAAAATAATTCGGGGCGAGTGTGAGGTTCACTGACTATAGAGAGTCTCTTCATCTCGAAAACACAGTTTAATTCAACAAAAATCAATTATAACTCGGAGGAATATATGTCAGAGACTTTAAAATTTATCTTAGATGAAAAAGAAATTCCAGAAGCCTGGTACAACATTGCTTCAGATTTGCCAGAACCACCGCCACCAGTTCTCCATCCTGGAACGGGACAACCAATTGGGCCAGACGACTTAGCTCCACTTTTTCCAATGTCTTTGATTGGTCAGGAAGTTTCAACAGAAAGAGACATTGAGATACCGGACGAAGTCCGGGAGATCTACAAACAGTGGCGCCCAACACCTCTTCATCGTGCGAAACGACTCGAAAAAGCTCTCGATACTCCGGCGAAGATTTACTACAAATATGAAGGAAGTAGTCCTGCTGGATCTCACAAGCCAAATACGGCTATTGCTCAGGCCTATTACAATAAAGTAGAAGGGGTGAAACGATTAACTACTGAAACTGGGGCAGGGCAATGGGGATCAGCATTATCTCTAGCATGCTCCTTTTTTGAGCTTGAATGTAAAGTTTTTATGGTTCGTGTGAGCTATGAACAAAAACCTTATCGAAGAGCCTTTATTGAGTCTTATGGTGCCGATGTCACTGCTAGCCCCAGTCAGGAAACAGACTCAGGTAAAGCCATACTAGCAAATGACCCCAATACCACAGGCTCTTTAGGGATTGCTATTTCTGAAGCTGTCGAGTTAGCCGCGAAGAATGAAGATACGAAGTATGCACTTGGTAGCGTCTTAAACCATGTTTTAACGCATCAAACAGTAATTGGCTTAGAAACCATGAAACAGTTAGAAATGGCTGGAGACTATCCCGACGTGATTGTTGGTTGTACCGGTGGGGGGTCGAATTTTGCAGGAATAACATTTCCATACATTGGACAAAAACTAAGAGGTGAAACCAATCTAAGAATTATTGCAGTTGAGCCCGCTGCTTGTCCGTCGTTGACTAAGGGTAAATTTGCCTATGATTTCGGCGACACAGCTCATATGACACCACTGGTCAAAATGCATACTCTTGGTAGTATGTTTGTACCAGAAGGTATCCATGCTGGTGGGCTACGTTATCATGGTATGGCACCAATGGTCAGCCATCTCTTGGACATAGGTCAAATTGAAGCTATTGCAACACCACAGTTAGAAACCTTCTCTGCTGGGCTCCAGATTGCTAAAGCGGAAGGTATCATCCCTGCACCAGAAGCAAACCATGCAGTCGCAGGCGCCATTCGTGAAGCTTTACGTTGCAAAGAAGAGGGTCGGAGCGAAACAATCCTATTCAATTTATGTGGACACGGGCATTTCGACATGCAGGCATATAGTGACTACAATGCAGGCAAGTTGAGAGACTATGAATATCCCGAGGAAGAAATCGCAATGGCATTGTCTGGGCTACCCAGTATTTCTTCTTCATAATTTTTGTAGATTTTGACTAAACATGTGAGCTAGCGTTTAACGAATTACTTTTATGCTAGCTCACAAAATGGAGAAAAGTTTGTGAGCCATCGCGAAACCGTTAGTGATTCTGATAGTTTTCATTCATATTTTTTACTAATTGCTCCTAGGCTCTAACCTACCCAAAGTCATCGTCTGGTCAGTTGATGATCCCACTTAGGTCGTAAGCTTTTTACTTATTAAGTTTTCAGCACATCAGTATAAGCACAAAATTCTTTCACTCTCCACCTAATTTCTCAAGTTACTGTTTTGCATAAAATTCCTTTAAGTAAATAGCATATAAATGGAATTAAATAATTCTATCAAAGAAACTTGTTCTTATCAAAATAGCTCAGAGAGCCAAGAGCCCCTCTTCTCCTCTCAAACTACTTCTAGTAACAATAAACAACTCAAACTCCAAACCCTTCAACTCCGCTGGCAGGATCAACAACAAAAATTGGGTAACTTACTACCTCCCAACGCTGATCTTTATCAGATCATGCGACAGGATCACCCTCTCGGTATTGATGCTTTCGTCTCTCAGGCCTGTCAGTTAAGCCCTCATGTCAACCCCATTCAAGCCCTTCAGCTGCTCCAGGAATGTGTTAAGATCATGTCCAAAACTGGTCCCGTTGGACGCTCCGGTTGGTTCCTGCTCTCTATTTCTGATTCCTTCTTCAAGCGCGCCTAGGCCAATACCTTCGACTTTCTGCCCCTCTATTGGCAACAACATCAAAATACCGCTCCTCATCCTCGTTCGCTCAAACTCATTAATCGACCGAGTAATCGCTCGGGCAAACCTCGTTCTTCTCACTTTTAACCCACTATAGCTTGATTTGTTATTCAACTTAAATTAACCACTAAAACCATTTTATAACTGTTTTAAAACCCGTTTGCTTCGTCCTGTAATTTGATCTTCAAACTCAAAGCATTCAAATTTGATCTCTACTTAGGATCACAACTCTCTTCGCCTGGCTGGGCATTAGTACCCTTTTTGTCCGCTAAATCCCTCCTGCCGAAGATTTAGATCCTTATGAAGATGGTGTTTGGGGTGATGACTGGGATTTCGGAGACGATTAATATTTTTTAAAACCCAAGCTGGCAAAAGCATATGTAACCAACGTAACATACATAATCGATTGAGTAGAGTTTTAAGACTCTGCCCAGTTATCTAGAATTGCTAATATTTGCCATCGAAGGAGTATCTAATGAAATTTTTATCCACCTTTAAAATTACCCAAGGATTTGATGCTTGGTTAAAAATGTACAAAGAGATTGAACCCGATTTAAACGAATTAGGAATAAAAGTTCTCTGGGCAGGAACAAATTCTGACGAAACTAAAGTATTTGATGTTACAGAAGTCAAAGACCCATCGAAATTCGAAGTGCTTACGAAACGTGATGATATTACTCAAAAGAGAATTGATGCTGGTGTTGAATTGGAAAGTCAGGAAGTAATTGAGACAATAACTAGAGATTATTGGGCAACAGACTAATTGATTTAATCTTACGAAAATATAAATGGTCAATTATGTCTAAAAGGATGAAAAGATTAATCATCTTATTTTTGTTATTGGCAGGGAGCCTTTGTGGTCTCGAGACAAAGGCTCCCTGCCTGTTTCCACCTTAACTGTTACTGAGGGACTCAATAAGTGGGCCCTGGCGATTGGCATTTTAGCCCCCTCGACTTCGCAGCCCGAGCTGATCGAGGATGATTGGGCTGGTAATTCGGACAGGCTAAAGGTGAGGGGGAAACTTTCAGCTAACTTCTGATTTTGCTGGTTTTTTTGTTTTGTTTACATCACAATTTATTACTAACAGCTCAAAGCAGAAAAGCCTGAAATTGGCGATTTAAGGGCAGGGCGTCAGTTTGCCTGTCCAAGGGCTGATAATTCAATCTGGAGTAGTTTGGGATTGTTGATTGGTTAAATAGGGGCAGGTTGCTTAGCTGGTTTGCTTGCTTCTAGTTTTGTTTTACATCTCATGTTCTAAGAGGCTGTTTTTGTCAACAAAAAGGCGGTGGTGATTAATGAAAAAGATTAGTTGTTGTTTTTTGTTTCTGTTGGTTGTTTCTGTTTATAGTCAAGAAAAGGGGTCTTTGCCCGTTGTCTCCGAGGTTAAAGAACTAAAAAATATTCAGGCTAAAAAGATCATTTGGCAAAAGGATAAATCCGTCATGGTGACTATCCCGTCCTCGGATACCACTCAACATTTTTGGATGGACACTACCGAAGTTACAATTGGTCAATTTAAGAAGTTTTTAGCTGAGTCAGATCACCCTTTTAGTGCTGACTTCTGGAAGAGAATTTACGAGTTTTCGCCCACTGATGATTATCCAATGATTTATGTCAATTGGTATGACGCGACAGCTTACGCTCAATGGGCCGGTAAACGTTTGCCAACCGAAGAAGAATGGGAATTTTCCGCTCGTGGTGGTTTGATAAATCAAGAATATATTTGGGGGAATGATGAAAGTTTAGTTCGTGATTATGCCAACTTTCTTGGCATAGGTGGTAGGGATAAGTGGGATAGAACTACTGCGCCAGTAGGTAGTTTTAAGCCCAATGGTTATGGCCTATCTGACATGGCGGGTAACGTTTGGGAATGGTGTCAGGATTGGTTTCTAGCAGATGATACTGATCAAAAACAGAAGGTGTTGCGCGGAGGCAGTTGGCTGAGTCCTAGCGATAGCTTGCGTCTGGATTACCGCGACTACGGCAGCACTCTCAATGATAGGTGCCGACGCGGCGGGTTTCGTTGCCTGCTAAGATCAAATTAATAACCCTTTATCCCTCCGCAGGAGGGCCTTTTACTGGCGAATATTATAGAAATTGATCATGAAAAAGATTAGTTATTGTTTTTTGTTTCTGTTGGTTTGTTTTGGCTGTGGTGATGAATCTTCCAATGAAGATGAAATTGTTCAAGATTCAGTTAAAGATGAGATCGTTGTTGAAACAGAGCCAAAAAAAGATATTGTTTGGAAAAAAGATGGTAAGGAGATGACACTGATTCCCGCAGGATCCTTTGAGATGGGCGATCACTTTAGTGAAGGTGAAAATGATGAGTTACCAGTACATAAGGTGAATTTGGATCCCTTCTACATGGATACCCATGAAGTGACGGTGGGTCAATTCAAGCAGTTTGTCAATCAGACTGGGTATGACTGGTCGCCTCGAGTAGGTGACATGTGGGATGCGGTGGACCGGTTGTCGCCGGGCGATGACTATCCGATGGTCTATGTCAATTGGAATGATGCCACGGCCTATGCCGAATGGGCCGGTAAGCGACTGCCAACTGAAGCCAAGTGGGAGTATGCGGCCCGAGGAGGGGTGGTCGGCCAACGGTATCCATCGGGAGATGACATAACGCGGAATGATGCCAACTATAAGGGGGCGGGTGGTAGGGATAAGTGGGATACAACTACAGCACTAGTAGGCAGTTTTGAGGCTAATGGTTATGGTTTACATGACATGGTTGGTAATGTTTGGGAATGGTGTCAGGATTGGTATGATGAAAATTACTATAGTAACTCACCTGCCAACAACCCACCAGGGCCAGAGACTGGCTCGGATAGAGTGTCGCGCGGGGGCGGTTGGGCTTACGATAGCGATTACTTGCGTCTGGCTGACCGCTACAACTATCCCAATGATAGGTACAGCACCTACGGGTTTCGATGTGTGTCAGGATCGATCCACAGGAGGGGCTTTTTTCTCCAACATTAGGATATGATTCATCTAAAAGCAGTTTATAAAAAAAGAAGTGCTAAGACGGACACGTTCCCTTTTAATATCCCAGCTATCAAAGCCCTTGAACAGGTCGAGTTTCATCAACCTATTACTTTTCTGGTCGGCGAGAATGGTTCTGGTAAGTCCACGTTTCTAGAGGCTCTTGCCGCTGGTGTTGGTGCAATCACAGTTGGTGGTAAAGACATTAAGTCCGATGAAACCTTGGCATATGCCTGGAGATTAGCGGCTGAATTGAGGCTTGTGTGGTATATGAAAACTAAGCGAGGTTTTTTCATGAGGGCAGAGGACTTCTTTAACTTCGCAAGGCAAGTTAACAGAACTCGTGGGGAACTAACCGAGTTAGCCACTAGATATGAAGATGAACTACAAGAAAAACCTAACGATCCTGGTGTTCAACGTGCACTGAGCATGGTTCTTGGGGAAAAGTCTGCTCTAATTCAAAAATATGGTGAAAACGCAGATGCTCTCTCTCACGGAGAAAGTTTCATGAATCTATTTCAACAGCGTATAACTCCGAGAGGTCTCTATCTAGTTGATGAGCCTGAGGCGGCTCTCTCACCATTACGACAGTTGGGTTTGCTATCTCTCCTTAAGGAAGCGGTAGAGGAGGATTGTCAGTTCATAATTGCAACCCACTCACCAATCTTGATGGCATTTCCAGAGGCGAGCATCTTGAACTTTGATAACCTGCCTGTTGCAGAGACTGAGTATCATGAACTTGAACACGTCAAATTGACAAGAGATTTTCTGAACAATCCAGAGGCTTTTTTAAGACATTTGTGATAGATATTCTTACCTTTTGTTTTATCTCGCGAGAATAATGTGAATTAATTTCGCTCAAGTGCTTATCACTTATTGACAAAATGTTTATAAAAAGTGGACATTAATTCCGTCAAAAAAACAAAAAAGAAAAAATATGGATCCAAAAAAGGAGGATTTAGGGTTGTCTGCTGTTTTTTTTTTACAATAATACTGCTAACTTGTGACTATTCATTGTCTGTTCAGGTATAGTTTGGTATGCTGAACGTGAATTTAATCGAGGAATTTCAAAATGTATAAAATTCTCACAACCATAACCTTAATTCTTTCCATCACAGTCGTTTTATCTGCTCAAGACGTTCAAGAATCTAATCAAAAGAAAGTTAGTATTGGAATAGATGTCTTACCATTGATTGGTGGTTTCGCCAATGCCCAGTTGGGATTTCTGCATAACAACGGAAAAACTGAGGCTGTTATTGCTGGTTTTACTGGTCAAGACCCAGATGAAAACCTGGGTTTTGTTGGCATTTGGCCGTCATATCGATTATATCCAATCGGTGAAGGAATCCTTAAAGGTATATTTCTTGAGGCTGGATTTGGTGTAGGTTTTATCAATTGGGATTATGGAAAAGAAGAAATATCTGCAATCACATTTTGGCCGGGTGCTAATCTGGGATATAAATGGAGTTCGAACTTCGGTCTTAGTGTATCACCTTATGTAGGGGTTAACTATGGAATCGGAGAAGTAGCAGCCAGTGATGGAACTGTAAAAAAGTTCGAAGATGGTAGTGAATTAACAGGTCTTTCGCCATCTCTTGGACTCCAAATTTCATCCGTTTTCTAAGTAACAGAATAGAAATAGTATATCTATCGCTATTCATTTGATCTTCTCTGATACTTTTATAAATTTAAATCTTCTACAAGACAGAGGCCAGATACTCTATTAATTGTCTCTGTCTTTCTTTCGTCAAACAGGTCTTCGGGCGTAGGCCAATTTGTGGCCAATTTGTTCGACAGTTACAAGTGACATAGCTATCTAGCCTTGCCGGGTAGTTTCTCACTTACATCACCATAGCGATCTTTTAAAGTAATCAGACCATCATTACCAGTACTAGATCCAATAGAAACAATTTTTTCATCGTGTTGATTATAGATTCTTATCGTAGCACTGTCATTATCAGTAGGCACTATCTCCAGTGAGTGTAGATAAGTACGGCCCATCGACTCACCACTTTCAGAGTATTCAGTTTTAAGCTTCCCATTGAAAATTCTTATCCTACCAGGTCCATAATAGGAGTCTATTGAAAGAGAGGGTTTATCATTAATGTCTTTTAAATCTATTCCTTTAGGAGAAATTTCTACAGATCTTTCCCCCTTGCCATCTAGCTCTGCTTTAAAACTCTTTATCGTTAGGAGTTCGTGGACATATAAATAATCACAGCTAATAGTGTCAGCACGTATGGAATCTCGATCAGACGATTGAGCATTAACAGAACTAAACATAAACTGGCCTAATATCATGCCAGCAATAACCAAAACTCCACCTAAAGTCATATAAGCTAATCTTTCTTTTATCTTCATATCAGACCACCTAAATTGATATTCAAAAAATCCCTTTGTCAAAATTAATCATAAAATAAAAGTTATGCAAAGATTAAACACCAAGATAACACACCACAACGCAATCCACGCATTACGATTAGCCCGTTAATACTCTTTAATAGTAGAGTATTTCCAAAGTGTGCCTAGCTGGACTTCTACCATGCTTAACCCCCCAGCTAGGCATTTTATCACTTCACTTGAAAACATAATGAATCCCCCTTAACGTATTACCCCCTCGTGTAACTTCCCGTTAAGGGGGACTTCCTAAAGACAAGTACCTGGCTTTGGTATGAGCCAGGTACTTGTCTTTCTTTTATGATCCTCCTCTGCCCCCTGACTGATTACTTTGCGCTTGTTCTAGCTCGATGCTAGGGAAAACAGTCTTGTTAATTGAAACGGGTTCTAAAAGATTCTCGTAGGTTCTCACTGTATTACTCCCGCTAATATCGGGTCCTAAGGGGTGCCAATGGGCTCTTAAAAAAAGTTCAGCATTAACCTACCAATTGACGTATACGAGAAAGTTTGTGAATCATCAAAAAACAATGACAAAACAATAATGTCTACCATCCGGCAAATAATCACCCAATGTGTGAAAACAGGTAAAAAAGAGAACCCAAAAGAAGATCAAACCAACGAGAACCAAGCACTAATCAATCAACTTAAAGAATACAACAGGATCCTGAAAACCCTTTTAGAATCCGCTAATAAGGCACTAGACCAAGAACAACAACTTCACGCTGTTAGCCAAAAGAACGTAGAGAATTTATCAAAACAGATGGAAGCTCAGCGGCTACTGATAGAAGAATCACAACGTCCCAAACCATTACTCACTAGATTAAAAGCTGTGTTCGCCACCAATTAACCTTGTTAGCTTTTCAAGCACCAACTTACTTCAGAATCACCATCTTCTTAGAAGATGAATTAAATTCCTGAAATCAATCTTTTTTATAGTCGTTTCTGTGCGTAAGGTTTACAAAAACTCCTGTAAGGTTGATACATGACTTCACACACAACTTCACAAGAATCTGGTTGGTATTCAGTCAAAGAGGCTTGCCGGATATTAGACATTTCTCGACGAACTCTATATGACAGGATAGAGTTCAAAAAGATTGACACTAAAAAAGAAGGGAAGCGTAGGTTGGTATGGTTACATTTGCCACCACATACAACCACACACACAACTTCACAGACACAAGAATCACCTCTGGAATCATCATTTGATATTGATAGAGCCAAAGAACTGGAACAGAATTTGAAGTATTTCCGAGATAAGTGCGATAGATTGGAAATCCAAATTTCTGAACAATCGACTCGACATGATGCCGTAGTATTAAAACTCTCAAATACTATTGAGCGGCAACAATTGATAATTGGTGAATCAAAATCATCAGGACTATTTCAAAAATTATTCGGTTGGATGACTGGATAATTTTACAGTGCAATCTAAACGAACTTGGTTCCAACGGTTGTTGAGACTAAATGAAAGAGGAATTTTATGGACGAAAAATGCCATCGTGAGCAACTATCAAAACGAGATCAACAAATAGAGAAGTTGCAATCGGCCCTAGACCAATCCCAACAACTGCAAGCAATGACCGAGAAGAGATACGAAATGGAACACCAGCAGCTAATCGAAATGAAAGCCCGATCGTTTTGGCAAAAGCTGACCTCAGTATTTGAATGAAGGATATCTGGGACAAATTGACATTATGATTTATAGAAATCCACAGATATTCGTACGTTAACTTTTTTACCAAAAACAAACAAATAGGTCTTGATTTGTGGTTTTAGATCTATATTGAAGAAGTATAAATTTGGCGTTGCATATTTACTCCTTGTCTTATGTAACTAATAAAACCACGCTGGGTAGTTGAAGCACTCATCATCTATCCAGTTTTACATCGACAAAGTGCCTAGTTTTTAGCATCCTAGGCACTTTTTTTTGTTGACAATAAACCTCGTCTAGAAGATCAACTGGCAACAAGAATCTAATAAATCTATGAGTACCAAAAAGATCAGACTGATGCATTAGACGCGCCATCGATCTCAGCCTGTAATTCTTCCATCAGCAATCAATCCTAAAAGAGAAAGGTTGGATAACTGTGATACTAATCTTACAAGTGCGACAAGAGAACAGCATGTGGTGCCTAATCGACCAAAATCTATTTGAAACCATCTAACAGGAAGAAAATCACCACAACTACAAACGAAATAATCAAGGTTACCTTTATCAAATCCCCGTCCTTCAACCCCTTACTTTTCTCCTCTGCTGGAGCAGGATAACCACATTTCGGGCATAATTCAAACACCTTACCTACCAAATTCCCACATTTTTCACAGATTCTCTGGGTGGGATCTATTCTAAAGTCTACATCCTTCTCCATCATGGCTGAAACTAATCCTTTTGTGCGTACTTTTTTATATTGTCGATCGATGAGTTGCTCAAGCAGAAGAAGAACTTGGATCGATTAACTGAGCAAAATCAACTTCTACTGCAAGCTAGTCAAGAGAAAGAAGAAAAGAAAGTCGGCTTCTGGGGCCGATTAATCGGTCAACGGGCCTAATCCGTTTCTATTTCCGGCTAATTCATCACCTTTGATGGTTTCCGTTTGATTCTTGAATTAATCTTAATCCTAGTTATCCTATTATTCGGCTAATATTCGCCTCTTATAATCTAAAATATTCTACCCGTAAAACCGGCTCAAATCTCCATCTGCCACAAATACCCTGGCTGAATTAGACTCAT
>JACLAC010007919.1_pt1 | contig 23260 bp, 18 predicted proteins | sample 8027881 | NCBI WGS metagenome assembly JACLAC01 (sample SAMN15725517, study PRJNA655200) | protist metagenome | isolation source: fluorescence activated cell sorting (FACS) single amplified genomes of... | place: Spain: Blaines Bay Microbial Observatory, Mediterranean Sea | collected 2016-01-19 | reverse complement strand
CAGCTTTTCACGATTCAAAGACTGGATGTAATCCAACTGTCTGCGCTGCTGTTTTTCAGTAAGTCTCGGATTCTTAATGTCCGGAACGGACTCACCACTGCCACCCCGCATGAATCGTTGGGCACTACGGCCACCACGGCCTACTTTTGTTCCAGCATAAATCGCAGGCAGAAATGAATTGCCATAGTTGCGGGATGATCCTGAGGGTGGACTCAGCGACACAAACCCGGGCAAACTGTCATTTTCCGTTCCCAGCCCATACAGTGTCCACGCTCCCAATGACGGTCGAATGAACTGAGCTGTTCCCGTGTGCATCTGCGTCATCGCTCCGGGATGCACCGGTTGATCACATTGCATGGATCGAATCAGGCACAAGTCATCGGCATGTGTTGCCACCTCCGGAAAGATATCCGAGATCCACAACCCACTCTCGCCTCGCTGCCTGAACTGCCATGGCGATTTCAATAAGGAACCACCATATTTCCCTTGTTTCCCGTGGTCTCTCGACAACTGCGGCTTGTAATCAAAGGTATCCACATGAGATGGCCCGCCTTGCATGCAAAGAAAAATCACTCGCTTGGCTCTCGGAGTAAAGTGTGGCAACTTGGGAGCCAGTGGGTTCAGACTCGATGCCGGTTCCTGAGCATGGGCGTGATTGGACATACCAGCAAAAGCAAGGTATCCAAATCCTGCTGACACTGTTTTTAGTAAATGGCGACGGGAATGCATGGGAACGATCCGGAAAAGCGGTTGCGATATTTGTCGTTACGGGAGAGCTGGATTTGCTCGGTCAATCGATATAACGGAATTCAGCGGAAGCAAAGAGGCTCTGGCATAACACTGCCAAAGTTGATTCGCTCAATGATCGTCCAGCACCGCTGTACGATCTCACGAGCGCTGCTGTAGCCGCTCGTTCACCGGAAGTGAGTGGACGTCCATAGGCCAGCAAGAACATCAATTCAATCTCGTTCGCAGACCCCTTGCTATCCTGCTGAATGCGTTTCGCGAAGCCCTGACTTTGCCTGATCACAAAGGGATTGTTCATCATGTAGAGTGCCTGATTCGCGGTGTTGGAGGACTCCCTGACTCCAGTCACTGTATTGGAATCGGCAAAATCAAAAACATCCAGCGATCGTGGAACTTCATCCCGTACGATTGGCAGATAGACGCTGCGGTATCTGGCCTGTTCCATATCGAGTCCACTACCGACGAGTGAGCTAGCTTTACGCACGGCAGCTTCGATCATTGCTTGCTGACCGCTGCGATCCCCCGGTAAATTATTTCGTCCATTGAGACCTCCAAACCGTGATTTCGATCTGGCGTTATTCTGTTGCCCGAAGGTTCCGGATTTCTGTCGCGCCCTATTCCTTAAATCAGTCAAACGCGAGTTTGATCCCGAATTGGCACGAGATCCCGTACCACCTACAGCGGACCTTCCACGTTGCTGCATCGACTCCATCACATTCTTTCTAGCCAAATCCGCAACCTGCCGTGCTGTGGCCCGTGGATCACCTAAAGTTCCATCACGTACCCGCAAGTAGCCAGCCTTGGCGACCTCTGAACCACGAGGGCGTTCAAGATCCATTTCGCCGCTGATACTCAACATCGCATCACGGATTGCCTCCGCATCAAGCCGCCGTGGATTGGCTCTCCAAACCAAAGCGTTCTCTGGATCATATTCGTGGTGGTGGGCATCATAGGATGTGCTCATCCGATAAACACGCGAAGTGGCAATCTGTCGAATCAGGCTCTTGACGGACCAACCTGATTCCATGAATTCGACGGCAAGATGGTCCAGCAAAGCAGGATGGCTGGGCGCCTGTCCCGTAACCCCAAAGTTCTCGGTTGAGCTAACAATTCCCTGGCCAATCATATGCTGCCAAATGCGATTAACCATGACACGCGCTGTCAATGGATTATCAGGACTTCCCAGCCATTTCGCAAAATCAAGTCGACCGCTTGACCCACCTGCAATGGAAACGGGTTCCGAGCACAGGACCTGGGGAAAACCACGCGGGACTGTCTGAGCAGGCTGGTCGATCTCACCACGGACCAGAAGTCTCACATCGACCGGGTTCTCCCGCTCTTGTACGCCCATGCAATAGCTGTGTGGATTTCCATTCTCGTCGACCACTGCAAGTTTTACGGACATTGCAGACAATTGGTTGGCGGTCCGAAGTCGATCCCGAATCGCCTGCTGTGGTTCAATTCTCCCAGCAGCCCGGTCGCGTCGTGATTCCGCAGCACTTTCCATCGTGGACTGGATTTCGGATCGCAGGTCAGACAATTCCGCTGAGGTGTAGCGAGGGTCAAACGGATTGGGATCATCAATGGGCAACAGCAAGAGACTGCTCGTTCGTTTCGTTTGAGCGGTGTTAAAGGTTCCATACTCAGATGGAGGCGCTCCCCAATACGTCTTGGAATTAGCAAAAATACCTGCGAGTGCGTAGTAGTCCGTCTGGGGAATCGCATCGAACTTGTGGTCGTGGCAGCGAGCGCACGCTACCGATGTACCCAGAAAGACTCGCGTTGTCGCGTCTATTTGCTCGTCAACCTGATCGGCCGCAAACTGAACGCGATTCCGTTCGTTTACGTTCTTGGGTCCCATCGCAAGGAAAGTTGTCGCGACAAGATTCGAGGACCAGATCTCATCGGTTTTTGCAGGCAGCAGATCTCCTGCAACCTGTTCCCACACAAATTGATCGAATGGTTTGTCGGCGTTGAAGGAATCAATAACATAATCTCGATAACGCCAAGCATGAGGGTAGGTCTGGTTGACTTCTCTTCCTGTCGATTCAGCAAAACGGGCCACATCCAACCAGTGCCGACCCCACCGTTCACCAAACTGTTCGCGTTGAAGCAGACTGTCCACAACATGCGCGATCGCCTGCTCCGGGCTGGATTTCCATCGCGAGCCAAAGTATTCAATTTGCGCAGGGGTCGGTGGCAACCCCACAAGATCGAAACAGAGCCTCCGTAATACCTTGTAGGACTCAGCATCCTTGGCTGGTTCAAGCCCTGCCTGTTCCAGTTCAGCAAGAATGAAGTGGTCAATCGTTGTTATGGGCCAGTCGGTATTGTCGACCGTGGGTGGCACCTGCTTCTCAGGTGGCTGATAAGCCCAAAATGTCTCTCGCGCATGATCAATATCTTCACTCGTAATGGAGGATTGGATCTTCGTGATTTTATTGACGCGTGGATCAGGCGCACCCATTTCAATCCAGTCCCGAAAATCCTTGATCACAGCATCAGAAAGTTTTCTCTTAGGAGGCATGACAAAATCTTCATGCACAATCGCATTGAACAGCAAGCTCTCCTCCAAATCGCCTGGCACGATTGCAGGGCCACTGCTGCCGCCAATCAGCATCAGTTCTTTGGTATCCAACCGCAGTCCACCCCGAACATTGCCGGATTGATTCGAGTGGCATCCATAACACTCTTTGATCAGCACCGGACGAATCTTGGTCTCAAAGAATTTCAATTGATCGGGCGTCAATTGCTGTGCGTGAACTGGCACAACAACCACGGCAAAGACGATCAATATCAGGTTGCGCAAAAAGAGCATGGCTGGAATCCGATGTTATCACTCGTCAACAAAGATGGACTGCAAGTAAATCTACCTTAAAATACTCTGCAGGGCGGAGTTCATTTTGCGTCCACACGATTAGGGCGGTCGCCACCGGGTTTTTGTCCCTGTTCCTCGTCAGAACCTCCCCGCTGGCCCTTCGGGCGTCTCCTGCGATCGGCGTCAGGTCTGTCCTGTTTGCCTGATTCAGCATTCGGGCCCCGTGGTTTATCTGGCCGACCTGAACCGGGTCTTGCAGCGGTTCGCCCTTGTCCTGAAGGACCATTCCTCGCCCCAGGCCGTCCCTTTCCTGAGTCACTCCTGCCCTGCATTGAACGCTCTTTCATTTCAGTGAACATGGCAGTCAGTTCCTGAACATTCAACATTTTGTCGCCGTTCCTGTCGAATTCTGACAGCATTTTCGACACCATGGCTGCTGGATCTCGCCCTTGTGGCCCACCTGCCCGCGATCCATCAGCCCGTCTTTCTACTCGCTGTGGGTTCTCCTCTGCAGAACCCGTGTTTGTGCCCATACCCAGTGCGACACAAGCTAAAGTCAGGGTCAAATACTTCATCTGATTGCTACCTTCCTCAGGTTTTTTCCGAATCTGGCAAGAAACGTTGCCTATAGAGTCAAACGGACCGACCTGTCCAAGAGGACTGAGAATCGTCAACTTTCTCATAAATGTCGGCGTCAATACTATTCCTTGGTGGATCATCCCCTTAAAAGGCGGAACTCGGACCCTACCTGCGGTATTACATAATAAGGTCCTACTTCTCTGCTTCTTTTTTTTCCGGCCTGCAATCTAATCATGACCGATGCCTCAACCGATGCCGCTGATGACCTGGTCGCTCGCATGAGAGCCGGAAATAAGGATGCCCTAGCTACTGTTTTTTCTACCTATCGGGAACGCTTGAGACGCATCATCCAGTTTCGAATTGACTATCGAATTGCCGGACGGGTTTCCGATTCGGATGTGCTTCAGGATACGTTCATCGCAGCAGCAAAACGTCTCCCGCACTTTTCAAAACAGAGTGAGATTCCTGCATTTCTATGGCTACGACTACTGGTCAAACAGCAGTTGATCGATGTTCATCGCCAACACTTGCAAGCCGAAATGAGAGACGTGAGAAAAGAAGTGTCTTTGCAGCCAAAACACACATCGCCGCACACCTCGATGGCCATTGCTGCCCAACTGGCAGGAGCAATGACATCTGTCAGCGAAGTCATGGCCCGAGCTGAGCACATCGCGCAGTTGGAATCAGTACTCAATCAAATGGATGATGTGGACCGTGAGGTCATTGCACTGCGACACTTTGAAGAGCTTACGAACCTTGAGACGGCCAAAGTGTTGGAATTACAACCGTCGGCAGCCAGCAAACGCTACCTTCGTGCCATGACGCGACTTTCCCAATTGATGGTGAAGTTTGAGGAATCGCAAGTGGGAGAAGATTCGTGAATCGCAAAGACACCCAGCAAGACGCGAACACGTCAGAACATCATGGTCCCGCACCTACCCAAGGTAACGAGATTGATCTGGACCGCATCGCTGAGGAATTTTCCCATGCCATACGAGAGGGTAATGCCCCCGACATCGAAGAATACGTATCGCAATATCCTGAGGATAAGGATCACATTCGAGAATTGCTTAAATCCATCTCGTTGATCGAAGTGATGAAAAGGAAAAACACCCCCGTCGTTGAAACGGTGGCCAGCCAACCCCCTTTGACTCAACTCGATGACTACAAAATCATCTCTGAAATCGGCCGTGGGGGTATGGGCATTGTCTTCGAAGCCATCCACCAGTCGCTGGGCCGCAAAGTTGCGATCAAAGTGCTCGCCAACAACCTTTTGGGTGACACAAAACACCTGACAAGATTTCGTCGCGAAGCTCGTGCTGCGGCAAAACTGCGTCACACAAATATTGTTCCCGTATTTGGGGTTGGAAGCAGTGGAAATCACCATTACTACGTGATGGATTACATCGACGGCATGAGCCTCCACCAGTGGTTGGGGTGCATTGGCCAAGATGACTCAGCCGCAGCGCCGACTGTCGATACATTCGCAGCAACCACCGCCGCGGGTACTGAAACAGAAGCCTCGCCGATCCCTGGTGGCACGATTCCACGCGAAAGTGACGTCCCTCGCTTTGAAGACTCGACGGCCTACCAGCGATGGGTCGCGCGACTCGGTATCTCAGCAACTGACGCTCTGCACTATGCTCATACGCAGGGAGTGCTTCACCGCGATATCAAACCTGCCAATCTGCTGTTGGACAGCCAGGGCACACTGTGGATTGCCGACTTCGGTTTGGCGAAGTTTGTGGAACAACAGGCGGTCACCGCTACGGGGGATATTGTTGGCACACCGCAATACATGCCACCCGAGTCTTTCGAAGGTACTTATGACATACGCAGTGAGGTCTACGCACTTGGTCTGACGCTGTACGAGTTATTGACTTTGCAGCCTGCCATCGACGGTAACGGAACCGCCGACATTATCCGCAAAGCAACCAAGGGAATCTCGGCATTACCCCGGAAACTAAATCCACTGATTGCACCGGATTTGGAAACCATCCTGCTGAAAGCTCTGGCCCACGACCCAGACAACCGCTATCCCGATGCACAGCAACTACGAAATGATCTTCAGTGTTTCCTGACAGATCGCCCCATTACAGCCCGCCGAGTCAGCACTGCCGAGCGTGTGATTCGATGGTCACGACGTGAACCCAAAGTAGCAGCATTGACTTTCACCACATTCGGGCTGTTAGTGGCTTTAGCTGCCGTCTCTGCCTTTGGGTTTTGGCAGACCAGAGAAGCGCTCAACCGTGCACAAGCCTCGGAATTGACGGCTCAGCAATCGCTCAAGCTCCGCACATCCGCTCTGGAAGTCGCTGAGGAACAACGGGGTTTGGCTGAACAAAACCTGCACGTCGCTATCGCCGCACTCAACGAGGTCATGGAAAACATTTCCAATCGCGGAATCGAAGCGGGTGCAGAGTTTCTTGGCGAAGTGACCGACACAACGTCGCCCAACGTGACCCCACAAGATGCAGAACTGCTCAACTCACTACTCGGTTTTTTTGATGAACTGGGAAGAACCAATAGCAAGGATCTACTGGCAGAATCCGCGGTCGCAGCAAAGTATGCCGGTGACATCTGCTTGCGTTTCGGTGACTTACAAAAAGCTGAAAGCTCATTCAATGAAGCTCTGAACAGAACCGTGGAGCTCGCCAAGTGCGATCCAAACGAAACAAAACATGTGGTCAACCAAGCCGCCATTCTGAACGAATTGGCGATGATTACCGGGCTCCGGGGAAAACTCAGAGATGCGGATGCAATTTTTGCGAACACAAGAAACTTGCTTCAATCCTGCCCCGATGTCATGAGCACCAAAGAAGGAAAATTCCACTATGCCATTGCACACCGATTAGTGGCGTCCCATGCAACGCGTATTGGCCTCGACGAACCCAATCTGTACCAACGAGCGGGTCGCCCATGGGTGGCACGCCGTGCCATGAACAATGATCCACCACCTCAGATCGAAAAGGCATGGATCGCTTTAAAAGAATGCATCGAAGTATTGGACGGGTTGGTACAAACGCATCCTCAAGAGCAACAGTTTTCCGCGGAATTGGCAAGGGCCTATCGCGACAAAGCCGTCACTGCATCACTTGCGAGGCGAAGAACTGAGGCTGAAACAGCCATCCGTGAGTCCATCGCTCTGTTCGATGAGTTGCTCGACGCAAATCCAATGCTGGATTCCATCCGCTACGAATTGGCGCTGACGCTCTCCTGCGCGGAAACATTCAACATGGATTACTTGCGGCGTTCAATACGAGCCAATGAACTGTGCGATGAACTGTTAAAAAAATCTCCGGACTTGCCCCACTACCGTGCTTTGCATGCTTCGATCCGGACCACGCTGGCCATGCGACAAATGCGCATGGAACACTATATATCTGCCGAAAGAATTTGGAATGAAGTTTTAGACACCTATGACTCGCTGATCCAAGACTCACCTGACGTCATTCTTTACCAAAGACGTCACTGTGATGTTCTGGAATCACTCTCCGACCTGAAAGTAAGACAGGGGGACTACAAAGCGGCACAGGAATATCTGGAAAGAGCCATTGAACGTTTGGAAATCGCCATGTTGCGGAGCCCAGACTCAGCGATCGTCCGCCTCTACATGCGTAGGCTGACACAGCGACTTCGGCGACATGCAGAGTCACACAAATCATCGGAAGTGAACCGCACCGAGGATTAATAACCGGATTTCTTTGCAAGATCGGATGCTTGCCATCTCAGACTATCAAACGACTTGGCACTCTTGTCTGCGACAGTAATCTCCACCTGAAACCCATGCGATCCGAAATGCTTGAAGTATTTTTTGTGGGACCAGGCGATCGACGCAAAACCTGATCAACAGCCGAATCCAAGATATGAAACGCCCATCAAAGTGAAGCGGAAACAAGGGAAAAAGGAAGAAACAGATCCATGAGGGACAAAGTGCCCAAAATCGCTGTCCTCGGTTCCATCAACATGGACATCGTCATCAAATGCATGAACCTTCCAGCACCGGGTGAGACAATCACCGCTCGTTCAGCCTTGGAGATTCCAGGCGGGAAAGGCGCCAACCAAGCAGTTTCTGCGAGTCGGGCGGGTGGTCAAGTTGCCATGATTGGACGACTGGGTGACGACGGATACTCCGAGAAACTCTGGAATACTCTGAATCATGATCAGATCAGTACTGAGCATGTCATCAGGACCCACGAGAGTGCCAGTGGCATTGCCATCGTGGCTGTCGAAGACAGCGGCGAAAATGCCATCATGGTTGTGCCGGGCGCCAATGGACAGGTAACGCCCAAAGATGTGGATCAAGCCGCGGCAACCATTGGTGCCGCCGATATTTTACTTCTGCAACTCGAAATTCCGATCGACGCTGTTGAGCGAGCAATCTGCATCGCAGCGGACGCAGATGTACCTGTCATCCTCGATCCTGCTCCCATCATGAATACCCTATCGGACACGCTGATTGGAGCCGATGTGATCTGTCCTAATCAAGCAGAAGCAGCCGCCTTGGCAGGGCACCCGGTTGACACCATTGAAGCCGCTATCGCAGCTGTTCCCCTTCTTCATCAGCGAGGTGCGAAACAAGTCATCATCACTCTGGGACGTATGGGCACGATCGTCAGTGACGGGAAATCGATCGAAAGCATCCCCCCTTTCCAAGTCGCAGCGAAGGATACCACAGCAGCAGGAGATGCCTTTGCCGGCGCACTAGCCGTTCGTCTGGGACAGAATGCAAGTCTAATTGACGCGGCAGTATTCGCTTCTGCGGCGGGTGCAATCGCAGCAACGCGTGTGGGAGCTCAACCTGCGATGCCACGGCGAGACGAAATCAAACGCCTTGTCCAACAATGACTTCCAGACAGCAACCGGAGGTACATGAGCTACCGAATCCAGAAGCCAAGAACCTCCTCGACCCGTTCTTCCTCCATCGTTTCGTGGGCCACTAGTTCATCGGCAAGCGCCGCGATCGCAGCCCAACATATCCCTTGCCCGATATATCGCCTCAATTCCACAATCATGGTTTCCAACGATCTCATTCGCTGTTGCAGATCCGGCCAAAGCGTTTCTGCTGTAACCCACGCCCTTTGCCAATCGTGCTTCCACGGACCGTACACTGCGGGATGCAGTTGTTCGTCACGATAAACCATTTCCGCTACCGGGCCTGCGAGAATGGTCAATATTTCCCGCCGCTTCTGCCCCTCACTCCCCGCATCAACTGTCCACCGAATGCGGCAATCACCAAATCGCTCCGGCAACCAATCGTCCGCTTCACCACCCAGTTGTACGCGATCAACCGTACCGCCCAGTGCATAGGCAACCACGGCATGACCCGATTCGTGATAGGCGGTCAGGATTTCTTCATCCATCAATAGACTGTCACCTGTGCTAAACTGCGTTTCCATGACAACATATGAAAACCGTTTGATACCGAAAAGCTCTCACACCAAGGAAATAGCCTCAAGATGAAAGCACTGCTTCTAACAGAGTACAAGAAAATGCAGGTCACCAACGTCGATGAGCCCACCGTAGGCGACGAAGATGTTCTGATCCAAGTCGAGGCGTGCGGGATATGCGGCAGTGATATCCATGGATATGACGGTAGCACCGGTCGCCGTATTCCGCCGCTTGTCATGGGACATGAAGCATCCGGGATCGTTGTGAGCACGGGTTCCAACGTCGCAGATCTGGCCGCAGGTACTCGTGTCACATTTGATTCGATGGTCTCGTGTGGCCAATGCGACTTTTGCCGGGACGGGAGTGCCAACCTGTGTGATAACCGGATGGTGCTGGGTGTATCTTGCGGCGAATATCGCAGGCATGGGGCATTTGCCGAGCGAATCAGCGTCCCTCGGCGAATCGTTTACAAGCTACCCGACACCCTTTCCTTTGAAGAAGCAGCACTGGTCGAAGCTGTCTCCGTAGCCGTCCATGCTGCCAACGTGACACCGATTATGCTCGGCGACACTGCGGTGATTGTGGGCGCCGGCATGATCGGACTTCTCACTCTGCAAGCTGCTCGAGCCGCAGGCGCTTCGAGAATCATCGCAGTCGACTTGAATGAGAAGCGACTGGAAGTTGCCAAGCAACTTGGGGCTGACGATGTGATTCGTGGAGACCAGTGCAACCCTGTAGAATCGATTCTTGCATTGACAGGTGGGCGTGGTGCCGATGTAGCCTTTGAAGTGGTGGGCGCGACCCCTACCGTGCAAACGGCGATTGGATGTGTACGCAAAGGTGGAAACGTCACTCTGGTGGGCAACGTCTCTCCTGTGATCGAACTACCACTGCAGTCAGTGGTCACGCGCGAAATCTCACTGCATGGAACGTGTGGTTGCAATGGCGAGTATCCCCAATGCATTGATTTGATGAATCGCGGCATCATCAATGTCAAACCACTGATCACAGCAAAGATAGGCTTGAACGACGGTCCGCAGTGGTTCGAAAGATTGCACGCAGGCGATGCAGATCAAATGAAAGTTGTTGTACGGCCACAACAGGCCTGAATGCTCAGCCGTTACGCATGACCGACACAATACAGAAACTCACTCCGAAGATTTTGAATCAGACTTGACGAGAACCACGCTGCTATTGCCCGATTGAAAGATGATGTCATCCATGAAGCTTGTCATCAGCACAAAGCCACGGCATTGTTCCAATTCGAATGATTCAGGGGTCCCAGGCGCAGGAGCTAGACGTGTCATCCGGCCAGGTCCGTCATGGGAAATCAGGAAACGCGTGTCGGTTGCACCGACTGAAACCTGCAACCTGACTTTGCGACTGCAATATGGTTCCTGACCAGCTCGCGCGCGCAACTCGTCATTCCCGCTTTGGTCCCCAGCCAGCAAACGACTGACAAAGGTGTCTTCGTCCTTGATTTCGAGGTTGCCATAGCACATCGCATTGAACAAGGCACTGGCAAGTGCAGCCCCGACACGAATTCGCTGAACCGTAGGGAGGCTCGTTGCGGCAGCCAGAGTCTGCATCACATACAACACCGTCGGCTCGATCGATGATACCTCATTCTGCAACTCGATACTGAATTCCGGACACTCCAAACGCCCACAGAATCCATGAAAAATCGCATTCAACTCGGCCATGCTCAATGTCTGACGAACAACATGTGTGAGCAGTTTCTGCAATGAATTCTTCGGTACAAAATTGACTGCGCCAACGGCCAATGCATCAACAGCCAATCCTTCGGAACCTCTTGCAGTGACGACGATACACGGTAAGTCCGGATCATGATCAACGATCTTCTGCACCAGTTCCCGACCATTCAATTCGGGCATGCGCAAGTCCGTGATGAGCATATCGGGTCGCGATTCCTCGATCGCTTGCCAAGCCTGACGACCGTCATTGACACAGACAACACAGTGCCCATCGTCTTCCAACAATGATCGAATCAGTTCTGAATGTGTCGAACTATCTTCGGCTAGCAGAATCGTCGCCATGGAATTCAATCACCTTGCTCTCATCGCCATTTCATTGGCAGTATGATAATTCGACCCCAGTTTTACATCATTAAAAGGGATCCGTGGTGCTCCGACCCAGCTTTTCCCGGATTCACCGACTGCATCCCCCCCTTGAGTCGTTCCGAGGTGACATCCGTGTTCTCGAAAGTCTTTTACTATCCGCTTGCTGTCGTCTTACTGCTCGTCCCCGTTGGGTCCGCTCACGGCGATGGACCAGCGGATAACCGACCCGAGCAGGTTCGACCGATCCCACCGAAAGGAATCGAACTTGATCCGAGTGCAATGGCGACTCTGTTGGCGCGTTGCAAATCGATTCGGACCCAATGGCAACTGTTGCATGAACAACAAGCGGCAAACGAAGAAAACTTGTCCAATCAGCAGGTAAAATCCTTTGAGCCCGAGGTGCTTGTGTTCCCACGGGCCGTAGAACTCGCAATTGAATTTGGACAGTTCTACAAACCGGGGGATACCGACTTGGCTTCCAAGTTGCTTGATGAGGCATCAAGGAGGCTGAACGTTGTCAGTTCGGGCGGCAACTGGTACCAGGTCATCGGTTTTCGTGACCAACAGGAGCAGCAATTGTTGGTAGGTGGCTTCCGCTCGAGCATTGACCAGTCCATTCAACCCTACAGCATCGTTATCCCATCAGGCTTTGCCGCACACGACGCGCGGCCTCGCCGGTTGGACCTCTGGTTTCACGGGCGCGGGGAAAAACTGAGCGAAGTCACCTTTCTTTCCAACCAAAAGCGTAATGCGGGTCCATACACACCCCAAGATACATTCGTGCTGCACCCTTACGGCCGATACAGCAACGCCTTCAAGTTTGCCGGAGAAATCGACGTATTGGAATCCCTTCAGTACATACAATCACGACTGCCCGTCGATACTCGAAGAATCAGTGTCCGTGGTTTTTCGATGGGCGGCGCTGCATGCTGGCAGTTTGCTACGCACTATAGCGATCGGTGGTTTGCAGCAAATCCAGGAGCAGGCTTTTCTGAAACCCCTGACTTCTTACAGTCATTTCAAAATGAGCCTGTCCAGAAAACCACTCCCTCCTACCAGAAAACATTGTGGCAACTTTACGACTGCCCGGTGTGGGCGAACAATCTCACGAACTGCCCGACGGTTGCCTACAGCGGCGAAGTTGATCGACAAAAACAGGCAGCCGACGTCATGGAAGCAACTCTCCGTGAAAAAGGCATCAAACTGGTGCATGTGATTGGCCCCAACACAGCACACAAAATCCATCCCGACTCGAAGCTTGAGATTGAACAACGGATGCAGCAATTGGCTCAAGCCGTTCCCAATCGCATGCCTTCCCGCGTTGAATTCACCACAGTCACCCTGCGATATCACAAAATGCACTGGCTGGATGTACAAGGACTCGAACAGCACTGGACACCCGCAACTGTAATAGCAGAAGTCCAGGGTTCGACCATTCACGTTTCAACGAAAAATATTAACCGTCTGCGGCTGACATTTCCCCCGGGTCAATGGCCCGGGCATCCGCGAAATCAGGTTCAGGTAACGATCGATGGAACGACCCTCTCGGGACCAATGGTCTCCTCTGACCGATCATGGCAGTGGGAACTGAGTCGATCCGAAGGATCATGGAAACCTGCAATACCCTCGCAAACCAGACGCAAACGACCAGGCCTTCAAGGCCCGATTGACGACGCCTTCATGAGTACTTTTCTGTTTGTCCTTCCGAGTGGTAGGTCGGATGATCCGACCGTCCAGGATTGGGTGACCCAAGAGTCCAAACATGCAAGAAACCACTGGCGCAAACACTTTCGCGGTGACATTCAACAAACTGAAGATCGGGATGTCACAGCTCAGGATATCTCTTCCTGTAACCTCATTTTATTTGGAGACCCAACCTCGAATTCCTTCTTGAAAAGAATCGAATCCGAACTGCCCGTGAAATGGAAGCAGGAAGAGATTGCCATCGGGAACCAATCGGTTCCCCGCCAGGGACATGTACCTGTGATGATTTTTCCGAATCCACTCAATCCCAATCGCTACGTTGTCATCAATAGCGGGTTTACGTTTCGAGAGTACGACTACCTGAATAACGCCAGACAAACTCCCAAACTACCCGACTGGGGTTTGATTGACATTCGACGTGGTGCCACCTCTCAATTTCCTGGCGAAGTCAAAGCCGCAGGTTTTTTTTGACGAGCAATGGGAACCATAAAACCTCATTTCCTGCGCCAGTTCCACCCGCATCAACTCTCATCAATGCCCGGCTTCCAAAGAACCACTACAGATGGATGACGCATCCGATGTCAGAAAGTAACCGGTGCCAGCCTGCCGAATGCAGTCAGCACGATCCAAACTTGATCGGTCCCATTTGGAAACGGGTTCATCCTGACTCTGGAAATCAGGATCGCTATTGCCCGTGCCTGCAGACGCCTCGATCCGCTTGGATCGCAATCGCATGAATTCGGCCATCGACCGAGTTGTTCCGCGTTGTGATGACATCACACTCAAAGTCTTGCGCAGTGCATTCACGCGTTCGAGTGACACGGCAGCGGTCTGCCTCGCCAAATCCCGGTCCTTCGATGCGACCAACTCGGATAACGCCAGAACCTCAACCTCCAACTTGGCCAACTCGTCTAGCAACTGCTGGTCAACCTCGTCGCGATTCACGTTGTCTTCGAGACTTCCGACACCTCCTGTCGACTGCACAGCGGGGGCCGACGGAGAACTGCGTTCAACGATTTCGCTGCGGTCAATCTGGATCTCACGTGGTGCCTCGATTCCTAACTGCACCTTTGATTTCTTTAGCTGGATGACTCGAACACAGACGTTCAAATCGCGAAACTCAATTGACTCTCCTTCTTTCCTCGATAGCACTAACATCTTGAATCCTCCTGGTTGAAAAGCCTTTCCCCAAGCCATTCAAGCTAATGCAAGCCTATGGTAAACACAAGTTCAGTATTTAAGTTTTTTTTGCAGGGTTTGCAAGCAAAACAGCAGCATTTTTCGACAGGGCAGTAAGGTGGCCGAGGGCCATGTGGCATGCTGGAAGAACAAAGAAGCATCTGGCACGCTGCCTCAATGAAGGAAACCGAGCAAGGCTGATGCACAGCAGCAACCTTGGCAAGTCACCGATTCGTCAAGGATGATTCTCAAACCAAGCGATTGTTGCCGATGCAATTCCCTCATGGCCCCCATCAAAAATTGTCAATCGAGCATCGCCACTACGTCGCCGGAGGAAATACTTCCGGTCGAATGCAGTATCAAATCCCTGATCTCCTGATTGCGGCTGTTTCAGGGGGCCGGGAAGAGATAACTGCTCAATCTCGGCGGTGGTAACGAACGGATCACCTCTCGTTTGTGCGATAGCATTAAATGCGTCAATGGAATGCCGAATAGGAACGCTACCGTCATGCCCATCCCGAATTCCAGCGGCAATATCAATCGCAATATTTCGTGCCCCTGACATATAAGTTATCGGGCTCCTGGATTTGTACTGGGCATCCACTGCGAGGGAGTCACCCGGGGCACCACCACAACACTGCTCCATCATTTTCCCATACTTGGAATCGCGGTGACGGCTGTGCCACGCTGCCAGGTCACTGATTCCTACCCACGCACTGGCCGCTCTCCAACGCGTTGGATAACGGGCTGCCATCAACATCGTCATATGTCCGCCGCCCGACGTACCCGTCAAGTAAATCCTATCCTCGTCAATCGAGTGACGAGCCATGACCCAAGCTACCGCATCGAGAATATCCTGTTGGGCGAGTGAGGATCCACAAGCTTGCGGTGTACGATTGACACCTCGAAAGTTTGGAAACAGATACACCCATCCTCGATCATGCACCAAACGCTCAAGTGCGTTGCGTTGTTTCAGGTCACCGCTCCAGGAATGTAGACTGACGACCATCGGAACAACCGTGATCGAATGATTAATTGATTTGGGAAGGATCAGGATTGCCTCTTGCTCAGTACCGTCTGCAGTACTCTTGAATTGAATCTGTTGACGATCCATCGCAGCTGTTGTTTCATCAGCAAAGATTCCGTTGTGCCCCAAAGGAAGACACGCCTGTAGGACCAGCGAGATGCCGAAAGCGAGAACTCGCAACATGGGATTGATCATCTGTTTTTGTAAGAACATCATTTCTCCTGTGATGTCGGGTACACAGGCCAACGGTTTGAATCCGATGGTTGCCTCTGATCATACCAAGGACGGCAATCGGACAAATCAGCAAGCAACGGATTTACCAGTCGCTGACAACATCACGCTGACAACATCACAAGGTACGATCCACCAACCGCTCTGGAACCTGGGTTGGCTGTTGATCGCCAGTCTGGAACTGGGCCAAGATCCCATCGACGAGATACCCGTCACCATCGAATGAGCCGTTGAGCCTCCGAAACGGCCTGCTGACGGCATTTCGAGTAGCCGATTCTGGTCAACTAAAGGGATGTCCGCCAACACTCTCTTTCGTAAGCTTGAAGCGGCAGTCATACTCACAATCAACAACATGGCGCAAAGGGTCAGGATTCGTAGATGTGTGGAATAACGGGAGCAGTCTGGAGCAACCAGAGACGGGCAATCTCTCCCGAACAGCTGACCAGAATGACCGATGCCATTTCGCATCGGGGCCCGGATGATTCACAAACCTGGATCAGCACCTGTCATCGAGATGCTTACGGTCATGACATCGGTGTAGCTCTTGGCTTTCGACGGTTGAGCATCATTGACTTGGCAGGTGCCCGCCAACCCATGGCCAATGAGGACGGCACTGTCCGGATGGTGTTCAATGGCGAAATCTACAACTTTCGAACACTCCGGCAGCGACTCGAAGGGCGAGGCCATCAATTCGCGACCGAGGGTGATGGCGAATCAATCCTGCATCTCTACGAAGATTATGGCACCGACTGTTTCAGTCATCTCAATGGGATGTTTGCCATTGGACTCTGGGACGCAAAGCGAAGCCGCTTCGTGCTGGGCCGGGATCGAATCGGACAGAAACCCCTTTACTATGCGGTGCAAGACGACCGGCTCATCTTTGGAAGTGAGTTGAAGTCATTAGCGGCAATCGAGGGCGTGTGTGAAGAAATCGACCCGGCGGCGATTGATGAATTCCTGACGTATCAATACATTCCGCATCCGGGAACGATCTGGAAAGGTGTACGAAAGCTCGCCCCAGGGCATTTCGCGGTCTATGAAAATGGCAGTATCAAGGTTCATCGATACTGGAATTTTGACCCTTCGGTTGAACAACCCATTGAACGCGAAACTGCCTGCGAACAACTGCGTGAACTTTTGACTGATTCAGTCAAACTGCGAATGCAAAGCGATGTCCCACTGGGATCATTTCTTTCGGGAGGCATTGATTCGTCCTTGATCACTGCCATTGCCAATGAACAAGGCAGTTCGTCAATTCGCACATTCAGCATCGGGTTTCCAGTCGCTGACTTCGATGAAACAGGATACGCGGCCGAGGTTGCCGAACATCTTGGGACGCAGCACCAGCGATTCGAGGTCATGCCGAATGGCGTCGATGTCATCGACAAACTCGTATGGCATTACGACGAGCCCTTTGGTGACTCGTCAGCCGTTCCCACTTGGTACCTTTCCGAACTCACAAGATCAGAAGTAACGGTCGCATTGTCGGGAGATGGTGGTGATGAGTTATTTGCAGGATACGAGCGTTACCGCGCACTTTGGCTGAGCAACAAGCTGAGAAAGCTGTTCCCGATTCATAAATTACCAGGCCTGCAGTTGATCCAAAAATTGCCAGACTCAAATCGAAGAAGGTCACTGATTCGAAGAGGCAAACGATTTCTGGAAGCATTGGACCAACCACCCGCAAGACGTTATTTGAACTGGCTGCAAATATTCCCGGAGTCGTTACGAGCTTCGATCTATACCGACGGCTTTCTTGAATCTTTGCCGGGTGATGACCCATTCGATTTTCTCGAGTCGACATGGGCACGAAGTTCGGGCCGGGACCTCGTCACACGTGCTTCCACCGCCGACATTCTTTCCTATCTTCCATGTGATCTTTGCACCAAGGTTGACATCGCATCCATGGCACACGGACTCGAAGTCCGCCAACCACTGCTTGATCACCGCATCGTTGAATTCGCCGCTTCGTTACCCGTCAACCTGAAATTCCGCGGGCGACGAGGAAAATTGATTTTGCAGGACACCTTTGGATCACTCATCCCCCGTTCAATTTTCACCCGTAAGAAGATGGGTTTTGGAATCCCCATCGCCCATTGGTTCCGTGACGAACTTAAACCCATGGTGCACGAGACGCTGCTGGCCGAAGACGCAAGAATCGCTCCCTACTTCCGCAGGGAATCCATCGCTGAGCTTGTGCGTGCCCATGAAACCAATGAGCAGAATCATGGCTACCGTCTGTGGAACTTGTTGATTCTCGAAAAATGGCTGAGAGAGTGGACCTGATCCAGGTGATCATGCACTTGTCTGAGACAGTTTCTGCTTTCGATCTTGCCTTCGACCGAGAAAGCCAATCGCAGTCGAACTCACAACAAGCACTGCCAGTCCACCGAACATCGCAACCCCGAGCGTCTGCAACCGTTGGTGCACCTGTCGGTTCTGCCACGCTTCGAGTATCGCTCTCCGGTAATCGTCTGTGACTCTTATCTCAACGGCATCCTCGTATTGGGTCGTGCCACCCACGCTGATCTCACCTGAGTAGCGTCGGGTCACAAAGTCCTGATCGATTTGCTCATCACTGATGTGATAGGAAAAGTTCGTTTCTGAAGAACCCCAGAGTTTGTCGCCAAGGGTAATGCTGTGCACATAATTGTCCAGCGCCGCTCGACGCAGCAAGTTGAGTTCCCACAAACTCTCCTCGGAACTATCACTCGGTCCAGACACGACCACAAAGGTCGCTTCATCGCCCTGCTGTCTCACCGAATCACGGACCCAAGCAGGGCGGTCCTCCGGGTAGACAATGTGATCCATCGGTGGAACGGATAATTGCCGGGGTGCATCTTCACCCTTGCTTTGATCACCATCTGCCCAAGCTTGATCCAACATCAAGCCAAACAAAACCAGCGTCACCGCCAAGACCGTCCTGAATCGAACATCATGCATGGGAAGATCCTCCGTGGGCCGCCTTGGCAACATGGCCCATCGCTGGTTGAGGTGGGGATTGACTTTTTTCAACAGTGCGCGAATTCACCCAGGGAGCAGACAACTGCACAGCGATGGCAATCCCACCCGCTGACCACATGCCGATAGCACCCGTAACGGGAAGCAGTTGATGCAATCCCCAACCGGCAAGGACCGCAACAGCAACAGACCAAAGACTGAGGCGTTTGCGGCGTAACGGATCAACCGGTTTCCACCATCGCAGGCAGCCAAACAGCAAGGCAAAGTGGGCCACGAAAGCTGAGACATTCGGAATTCCCCCGGGATAGAGGTTCGGAGACAAGCCAGATGCGGTGACGTCCCGGATCACTACCTGATCCAAAGGAATCATCAAGAAACCAGCCACCGTGTAAGCGAAAAAACCGACACCCGCCCCAAATCCTGCCAGAACCAGACGCCGTGGCAATGACCCACCTTCATCGCACTCCCAAAGTTTCCCCAATCCCAGAATTCCGAGTGTAGCACCGAGAACAATCACCGCGTTCCAGACATAAGGAGCAATGGACAGAGCAAGCACGGGAACATCGTAAAGACCGATCACACCTGCAACCAATGCCAGACCAGTCACCGATAAGATCGCCGCGATCCAGGAAGTATTGAGCTCTGCCAACCTGTGCACAGCGGGCTTTGCACGCAACTCGTTGCGAACGCTGTTACGCCATGCAGCAGGTGAAATTGCCTCTCGTTGAGGTGCAACCACGGTGGCAATCCGCTGAGCTTCGGCATAACTCGGCTGTCTCTGCGAGTGCAGCACCATCTGTCTGACGATGTAGTAAGGCACATAAACGCAGGCAATCAGAGTCAACATCGGCACCAACCAATGGACATTGAACAGGACCAGTACGCCTGCCACCAGCAGCAGAGCTATCTTGTCATACCGCCGCGCCACCTGATTACCCTGTTGTGCAGAACTGGATCCTGTGGAGTGATATCCCGCGTTCCACCAGCGACCAAAGGCATGACAACTGCTTTGGACTGCACGCGCGACCGGCTCCTCAACCAACACTGGCCCGTGCCCCTCTGGCTGTAACCGGGTCGTGGCAGGGTCGACGGTTTTGGCCACAAGAATCGCGTGGATGGGTTCGGGATCTTCGCGGGAAACATCTTCCGATGTTTGCTGTGCCGAGGAACAAACGACGGCGTCAGTTACCCCAAGATTCAATGTCGCCAGCATGTCAGCAACAGACCCAAAACGTTTTCCCGGGTCCTTTTCAAGACAACGCGAGATGGTCGACCGATACGGTTCTGCAATGCCACCCAGATCGGGATTCGCTGTCAGATGTTTGATGATGATTTCGTGGCAACTCTCGCCATCAAAGGGAACTTGCCCTGTCAACAACTCGAACAACAGGATACCGAGTGCATAAATATCGATCTCGCGTCCATACTGACCGCGCCCGATTTCCGGCGCCATGTAGTGGAACGTTCCAACGCTTTCCGTGTGGCCGCCACGGTGTGAAGACGAGATGAATTTACTGAGACCGTAATCACCAACTTTTACCAATCCCAGATCATCAAAAATGTTGCCGGGTTTCAAATCCCGATGCACTAATCCGGCTGTGTGCAAGTGATGCACCCCAGCACCAATTCCCTGAATCCATCGATTCACTTCCTCCGATGCCAAGCCATTGGGCGACTCATCGAGAATCTGCCTCAGATTGAGTCCGGCAACATATTCCATCACCACCCAGGACTGGTCATTTGAATCCTGACAAATATCAAACAGTGCGACCAGATTGGGGTGCTTGAGATTCAAGCACTGGGAAACACCACGCAACTCAATCTCAAGATTGCGCTGGATCCGCTTCAGAGCGACCTCTTTGCCAACATCACTGACAGCAAAGTAGACCTCGCCAAAACCACCAATCCCAACTCCACGACGAATCGTGTAGCGTGGCAGGGGAGTCGATCCGGGGGGGTAGGTGAAGGTCATCGATCGAGTCGAAAAATCGCCAAGCTGGGTTGCCCCCAGCCCCTTTTCATCCTTGCCAACGGGCGAGGGGTCAGCAAAAAATTGTTCAGAGCCTGGGCCTGCATCACGGTTGTTATCAAATTTGCCACCGTTTTCAGAATCCATCAAGACACCCACCAGACGCCCTTCCGACTCAGACACCCGTTTCGGTTGCTCCTTCAGTTTATCCAGTAATGTGCTCATCAATCGAGGTTTCCGTAGAGATTGATCCGTTGTGATCCTCTCAGGGTCTCCGTTTCCCGCTATTTCATTGGCCGAAGGGAGTTCCGGCGTGGGCGCAGAAGTTTCCAGCGAATGAAAGTCTTTCGGCTCGGCTCGTTTTTTTGCTGCCATGGTCATGCCGTCTCCAGCGTCATTGCGAGAGATTGAAGAGTCAGCCGTTTTCCTGGATCGAGTCGGTGGAATTCACCCGACAAGCCAACCCGCACGTACCATTGCTTCTCTTTTAATTGCAGGGTTGCCCGATCACTCAAATCGCGGCACTGCAGGTGGCAACCGTCTCCCGATCCAACCAGTACCGTCTCCCGCACCAGAACCACTCCATCAACGTGCTGATCAAATCGGTGCGGAGCGTTTAAGGTGAGCACTGCGGTGTCCGAAAGCTGGCTCGGCTGGTTCAACGTCATCACGCCAGAACCGGAAACAGGAATACGTGTACCATTGGTCAGTAATACTCTGGTATCAGATGAACGGCGCCCTTCCCAGAAATAGTCACTACCTCTTCTGCTAATCCAACCAGCCGCTCGAGGCCAATCGGCTCGAACACAAATGTCCGCGCTCGTCGCCTGGCTCCATCCTCCCACATTCCACTGCGTTCCAGCCAGAAGCAAGTACCCACCACACCCATCAATCCACAACCTCCAACGGGATGCTGGAGGTGTTTGAGTATTCGGTTGGGCTTTGATTGCCGACACGGATCAGCCTGCGGTGTCAGGAAAGAAAAAGACCTATTGGCGTCTTGCGGGACAACTGCATTCAATCCAGTTGAATTGCCACGAGTGAATCAGATTGCTGGCCTTGCGAACCTTCGAAGTACGAGGAAATCTCGTTCAGCAGGTTTTCATCACTCGGCTCATCCAGATCGATTTCGCTGAAGTACTTGGCATCAACGCTCATCGTCTCTTCCTCGACATCAATTCTGGTCGCAATATCATCCAACAATTCCCGTGTTCGGGCGAGCTGACTGTCATCCAGATTCAACTGGCTACTGGTTTGAGCAACACGGAGTGCACCGACGCGGGCCTGCAAGTTCTCGACCTCGACCTCCAACTGACTCTTTGCACCCAGCATGGCTTCCATACGTTCTTTGGCAGCCTGCAGCGATGCTTCACGTGCTGACAACATCTGACCAAGCTTGTCTGCTGTGGCACGACGCGTCTTGAATCGCTTGAATCGATTTCCAAGATCACTTTGCACCTGGGCGGATGTATAAGTGCGTCCGCCATAACTGTAATAGTCATTTTCACTACGTAGATCTTCGCTCAGTCGCTCAATGTCGCTTTGTGTCTTCGTGAGACGCTGATTTGTCTCAGCAAGTTGTTTCTCCAGTCTTGTCACCTCAACCTTCTCACGGGCAATGCTCTTGGCATTCACCTCAATCTCTGGCTTGAGGTCCGCAATCATTTGCCGAGCTCGCTTCAGTTCCCACTCCAGGGGCATCACATCGTTCGCAGAATCCTGCAACCAACTGACCCCGCAACGTGCATAACTGAAAAGCGGCACACCGAGCGTGACACTCGACAGGAGGGCCAACGCACCCCCTGCCAACATCATTTTCTTGATCATTCTGTTCTCCTCGAATTTGTGGCTGATATGAACGGGACGCAAGGCTCAAACAGCCGTTAGCACCGGTTCAACGCTCATTTATTCGCGGCCGATCACGTCATCTTGGAAAGAATCTGGTCAAAAAAACCCTCATTCCTCCCCTTCTCGATGCAACCGGACTTTCTTCCGATGCCGTTTTCCCAAGCGATTCGGTGCATCGACTCGAAAAAAGCTCACAAGACCTAATAACGGTGCGATTATCCTCTTAGTTGCTTGATTACGGGCCTTTACTTACACTAAAAGAGCATTCCACACCGATCAATCTTGCTGGGAGATAGACGGTTGAGGAAGCGAAACCGTCTGCTGCGAATTCACCACGCCGACCGGTCAACTCTGAACTCGCGTCTCTAAATCCTTCCAGGAGAATCATTTACGGCCAATCAATCCCGTCAGAAAAGACTTTGGCAAACGGCTTGCGACGAACCTTCATTGGCCGTCGGGCCTCTAAGCAACCAGCCAAGAGCGGAATCGTCATGCGATGTGTCGGTTGGGATCGGAACCACCTTTTCTGGCAATCAAACGCGTACCACGGAGACGACTCCGATGACCACCTCAAACAATCCCAAGACGCCACCAACAGCGAGTGGAGAGCACTGGTACGAACTGACAGCGACCCTGACGCAGCAGTCCTGTGAACTCTTTGGCGATTGGCTGAATCAGGAATTGGCCGCTCTGGAATCCGAACTGGAAAAGTTCACCACCGAACG
>JACLAC010004279.1_pt1 | contig 23260 bp, 18 predicted proteins | sample 8027881 | NCBI WGS metagenome assembly JACLAC01 (sample SAMN15725517, study PRJNA655200) | protist metagenome | isolation source: fluorescence activated cell sorting (FACS) single amplified genomes of... | place: Spain: Blaines Bay Microbial Observatory, Mediterranean Sea | collected 2016-01-19 | reverse complement strand
GCTCTTGATTATTCCCAACTTGCTACTCTCTGTCAGACCTGTCAAAAATGTCCACTTTCTGAAGAACGAACCTATGTTGTTGTTGGTCATGGGTCCGTTCCTTGTAATCTGATGATTATTGGTGAAGGGCCTGGCGAACAAGAAGATCTTCAGGGAAAACCTTTTGTTGGCAGATCTGGTCAATTACTTACAAAGATTTTAGAGGCTGTGGGGATTAATAGAGAAACAGATGCTTATATTGCCAATACGGTGAAGTGTCGTCCGCCAAAAAACAGAAACCCTCACACCAGTGAAATTGACGCATGTAAATCTTATTTGATTCGTCAAATTCATTTGGTTCAGCCTAAAATCCTTGTTTTATTAGGTAATCCGTCATTGAAGACATTTTTAGGGGATCATCTGGGAATCACAAAATCGCGTGGACAGTGGTTTAAACAATCTGTTAGTTACATGGAAGATCCGCTTTATATTATGCCACTATTTCACCCGTCGTATCTCCTTAGAAATGCATCTAAAGATAAAGGTGCTCCCAAATGGTTAACCTGGCAAGATGCCCAAGAGATTAAAGCAGCGTTGTCATTTTATCAAGCGTAATTTACATGGTTCTTTACAAACGGGGGTTTAAGGGGGATCATCTCCCTTATTGGGCCACAGGTTAATTAATAAAATAATCAATTTTGCTACAAAGGGGAGGGTTACCCTCCCCTTCAACCCCTGTAAAGTATAGGATAAGGGACCCTATTAAAAATACCTCGATACACCTACCCTATACTCGTTAATAAAGTCCCGTTTAACCATCATTCTAAGGTCCATACTCCGTGAAAAGCCCAATCGTGTTTCCCCTGTCATTACAATATGATTGGTCTGGTTATTATAAGTCTGTCTGCGATAGGCAGCAGTAAACTGCATTGCCATCCATTTTTTAGGGGTGAAAATAGTCGAAATGCGGGGAGAAAGACGAGAGTCTAACGGATGATTTGCAATGAGCTGGGCATCTAACATGCCATAAATAACTAACGATGAGTGTGGTTTAGTCGCTTTTCCAATACCTGCTTGTATAAGTAACTGATCTACTGATTGTTTTTGGAGATGGCTTCGTTTAAGGCCAATGTTAAGATTCCATGACAAACTAGAATCTTGAGTTAGCCCTGTCGTGGAAATACCTAGTTTTTCAATGGCAACAATCGTTAGCGTTTCAATACGTGGCGTGTCATTGTCTTGCTGAATCAACAGATCAAACATTTGTAGTGACGAATGTTGTGGTCTCCCTGGCGAAATGGATAAAAAATCGTAATAAGCGGCTCTAAAGTTAAGTTGTCCTCCTAATCCCCAACGTTGATTGTGATAGGTACCGAGAGAGATACGTGTTGGTTTTTGGCCAAAATGGGGTGGAATCGGGGGTTGAGATGGCCATTCGGGACTTTTTTCTTTAAGGTGTAATCGTGCAATAAGTAATTGCTGTTTTTGTTGCTTTAATGCCAGATCATTTTTATTTTTTGTCTTTAAAAAAGAATTATAGTCCATCAGGCATTCAATGACTTTTACCTTATCTTGTACTGATAATTTTTTATATTTAGGCGATGATATATTAAATGTATGATCTCGGATTGATGAATTTACTATATATTGAACGATGTGTTTTAGCGGACGAGACAACGATTGATACTTTGAATAAAATCGTGTTTGACGTGACGGAAAATAATCGATTTTTGTAAATAATTTTTTTTTATTTTTGGGGTCTGTCAAATGATCGAATACAGAACTGGGAAGTGCCCAAGGAAGACTATAGTCAAGCAATGGCTCTGCAATGACTAATTGTAATAAATCTGCCATATAATAGGCACAATTTCGGTCGAAAAAATAATACTTGAAGTCCATTCCTAATACTTCCCAAATATGAGCTACTAATAAGTTCTGATTTTCTGTGCTTAATACCAATTGATATGACCATAAATCTCGCAAATCTTTTTCTGCATAATATTGGTTATGTTGATAAAAATGTTGGTTTGTATATGTTGATTTATAGCCGCCCATAAGACCTTTTATCAAAAACCGTACTGAATTTTCATTTGGAGGAACAATGGCACCGAAATTAATACTACGATCCATTAATTTATTAGTAGTATTTAATATTGGCGTATGTATCTTTAGTAATATGTGTCCATAAAAAGAGGCTGGGTTCCCAAAATAACCGGTTACAAAAACAGCTTCAATATTTTCAATCTGATTCAGATTGGACCACTCTAGATAATCTGGACATTTTAACTCTAATGTTGAATTTTCTGGCCACTCTAACTGTGTTTTTAACCATAAATATCGTGCTGGGAATTGACATTGGGGATGATTTTTTATTTGATTTTCGGTTGGCGTAAAGTAGTTTTGAATGGTTGCCATTAACTCAGCATTTGGGTCTGTATTGCCATTTGGTGCTAAAAAAAAGTTTTTCGATACAATTTGGCTTTTAACTCCTGTTTTTAAAAGCGTGGGTTTATAGTGAAGAAGTTGATGCCATTTTTTTTGACGATGGAGTTGTTTTTGTTCTGCTTGTGATATTAAAGTGTTAATTGCTTGGTTATGGGGTGATATTGTGGCTTCTATTTGAACAGAGTGGATTTCTATTCCGAGGGATACCGTTGAGATAATAATAACCAAAAATCGATACAGTTTCATAATATTAGACATAAAAAAAGGGCTGAATCATTCAGCCCTTTAGGTTATTTAATCAATAAAGTATAAATTAAATTGTTTTGATTGAATTATTTATAATTACAAATAATGCTTCTGACATTTCTAAACGGGATTGAGATGAATATTCTGTTGTGTTAATAGCGTTTAGTAGTTGACTTTGTACATTAGAAACAATGGAACTACGAGACTGAGATGCACCTAATAAGTTGAAAACAGTGGTTAAATGAGCCCCTTCTCCTTTCGCTGCGTCTATAACCAAAGTGGGGTATGTTTCCATTATGAATATGGCTGCTGCCATATCGTTACCGCTCAGAGCACAAGTACCACTTGACTTAGAGGAAGATGCCGTTGTTCCTAAATCCCACGTAACATTTGATACAGCTGCAGGAACACCCTCCATAGAATCTCCAAAAACAATTGCGCCAAGACCACATTCTTTATACATGTTTGCAGAAATCTGTGATGACGTCATTATCATTACACCCATAACCAATGCTATTAATTTTGTTTTCATATTAACTCTCCTTTTACTCTTTCTAAAATTTTTTCTGCCACTCTAAATTAAAAAAGTGGATCTTCGGGATTTTAACATAAAAAAATATGGTTTTCTAGTAAAAAAAAACCTATACTGTTATATATCGTTTATAGTTTAACGAAGGAGTTTGGTAATGAAAAAACCATATAAAATAATGTTGATTGTGCTTTCATTTGTGGGTCTTTTAGATTCACTTTACTTAACTGTAACTAAAATGGCGTCGATTCCTGCCTGTATTGGCGCAGGATGTCACGTTGTTTTATCGAGTTCTTTTTCAACTGTTTTTAATATCCCTATTTCTGTTTTTGGTGCCATTGCCTATAGTGTGATTTTTATCTTATCGTTACGATTATACAAAGATCCTTCTCGTGAAGAGTGCGTTTGGGGTATTTTGGGGATTTCGTTTTTAGGGACGCTTATTTCAGTGTTTCTAATGTCTGTTCAAGCCTTTCAGTTACATAAATGGTGTCTTTTTTGTGTTCTATCTGCTGTTATTATGGGGTGTATTTTTATTGTTTCACTGTTTTCGTATAAAAAATGGGACACCCTATTTTCTGTACCCCGTGATCAGGTAATGTCTACGATGCGTATTATCATGCTTTCTGGTATTGGTGTGCTCTGTCTCTATTTTGGGTTTCATTATTATGGCGTCGGTCAATCCCGGCATGCAACGCTTCAGTCAACTGATGTTGTTGCTCAGTTTGCAGATCAGTCGATTACATTGGGTGAATTAGATCGTCAGCTGGGCGTTAAAATGGGAAAACTCAAACGAACACTCTATGAAGAACGCTTAACAAAACTGAATGACATGTTACTCGACTATGAAGCGAAAACACAGGGACTGTCTCGTGAAAAGCTGATCGATATAAGATTTAGAAAAAATCCGCCCGTGGTACCTGAAACTGAAATTCAACACTTTTATGACGATAATCAAAGTCAGTTTAAGGGCGTATCGTTTGATCAAATGAAGGAACGTATTCGATCATATCTTCAACATCAACGATCCAATCAGATCATTAAAGGTTTTGCAGACGACCTTAAACGTAAGTATCAATTTCAGCTATTTATTCCGCGATCATTCCAATTTAAAATTGAAAGTAATCCAAAACAGATTATTCAAATTGGTCCAAAAAATGCAAAGTTAAAGATTGTTATTTTTAGTGATTTTGAATGTCCTCATTGTAAAACCGTGCATCACCAGCTTGATGAGCTCTATAATAAACATCCCCGTGATGTTAGTATTCAATTTCGACAATTTCCGTTAAAAATGCATTCTGGGTCTCGACTCAAAGCACTTGCTGCGTTATGTGCGGATCAACAAAATCAATATTTAAAGTACTCAAATAAAATCTATACTAACTTAAACGCACTTACTCAATATCAATTGGCCACATATGCGGGTCAGCTTAACTTAAATGTGACTGCGTTTAATCAATGTTTATCTGCGCCAGAGACAGAATCTATATTAAACAGTGATATTGTAGAAGGAAATCGATTATCCATTACCTCAACACCTAGTTTATTCTTTAATGAAGAATATTTTCTTCGGTTTCCGGATGAGGCAGAGTTAGCGAAACTTCTCGAATAATCTCTATTTATAATGGGGTTCAAGGGGAATAATTCCCCTTGGGAGATAGGGTGTTTTTTCCAAAAGGGGACGATAATCGTCCCCTTAAACCCCTATAGAGTATAAAGAACGCATATAACTACTTACGCCAGCTGCCTCTGGACTTATACCCTGAGTTTGGCTTTCTGTCTCTAAAGCGATTCCGATTATAGGGTCGCCTTTCATAATTCAGCTCTAAGCGATCAAATCGAATCTCTCTATAATTTTTCTTTGAAAATGAGGTTTGAAGGGTGTGCTGTAATGCCGCTGCTAATGCATCTGTTGCAGAATAACCCTCTAAAATTGTATTCGCTAAATCAATATACGAGGGTTCAAGTCCATCATTAACGAGTTTTGATAACGCGTTCATAAGAACAACGCGCTTATTCTCTAAAATATCGTTCACACTTGGCGGCTCGATCTCTTTAAGAACATCAGAAAAGCGCTTTTTAATCGGTCTAAATAAATAACTTTCGCTTTTACAAACCAATGTAAATGCCTTTCCCGTTTCACCACATCGACCTGTTCGTCCAATACGGTGGATATAAGAATCTAAATCTTGGGGTGGCGAAAAATTAATAACATGTGTCAGTTTCTCAATATCAATACCACGTGCTACTACATCTGTTACGATCAATATTGTACAATATTTTTTTCTAAATTTAGACAAGACTTTCTCTCGTGCCGACTGTGTTAAATCGCCGTGAAGCGCATCCGCATTATACCCTTTATTGACCAGTGACAATGCCATCTCGTCAACTTGCCGTTTTGTATTACAAAATACAAGACCATAAAATTCATGTTCTGAGTCAATAATACGCAACAGTGCATCTTGTTTTGATTTTGCAGAAATACTCATAAAATGTTGCTTTATATTATCTGTTTTCTGTACGGCAGCTTTTACTGTAATACGATGTGCATCTGTCATATATTTTTTAGATAACGTGACAATTTTTGGCGGCATTGTTGCTGAGAATAATAAGGTTCGTTTATAATCGTTAGAGAATCCAAAAATAAGTTCAAGATCTTCTAAAAAACCAAATCGTAGCATTTCGTCTGCTTCGTCAATGACCAAATACTCAATATCACTGATTTTTAAAAAGCCTTTACGCAACATATCCAATACACGTCCTGGTGTTCCAATGACAATATCAGACCCTTTTTTGAGTGACCGAATTTGTGGGTCAAATGACTGCCCACCATAAATTGTTGTAATCCGTGTATTAAATGGTTTTGATATAGCGGTGAGTGCTGTAGAAATTTGAACAGCCAATTCCCGTGTTGGAGAAAGAATAAGACTAAAGACTGCTTTATTTGGTTTTGGAATCTGCTCAATAAGTGGAATGCCAAATGCTGCCGTTTTTCCTGTTCCTGTCTGTGCTTGGGCAATCAGGTCTGTTTTAGACTTTAAAATATAAGGAATGGCTTCTACTTGAATCGGTGTCGGCGTACGAAATCCAAGGGAGTCAAGGTGTGTTGTAAGCGTTGTGGAAATTCCTAGTTTACTAAATAATGGCAATGATTCTGATTCGATAACTTCGATAATAATGACCTTTTTTGTTATTTTTATGGCGGGGGGATAAGGGGCATTTGGCCACTGAACCTCTAGCGTGACCGACGAGTATAGCACTTTCTATGTTTTTTATAAACCCTCTATCATATTGTAAAAATTTGAGATGGATGATTGGTGTCTTCGATGATACTTTTTGAAGCACTATCTTGTTTATTTATTTCAAATCAATCAGTTTATGGGTCTGTGGAATAATTCGGACGTTATTTAAATAGGCTGAAATGAGGGAATAGCCGCGATGGATGTCGTCTTCTGAGGCTTTTTCTGTGATTTCAGCAAAAGGGGTTACGGGTTGAATAACAAAGGGAATATTGGGGTTACGTTTCGAAAGTATCTTTCCGACGGTATGTAGGTCAGAGTCGGGAAAATTGTTCATTAAAATATATTTTACAAAACAACCTGGATGATCTTGAAGTTGATTTATAAATTGTTCAAAGGGGCCTTCATATCCGGGCTTATAGTCGACTGAAAAATAGGTGAATAGGTCTTTTACTTCGGGTAGTTTTGTCGGTAGCGTCCCATTGGTTTCTAAATAGGCCGGGGCCGGGAGTTTGGGAAGTAACTCTTTAAAATATGATGCATAGAGTAAGGGTTCGCCACCGGTAATGGAAATGGAATGTAGGGGCTGGTTACGATAGGTGTTTATGGTAGAAAGGACCTCATTAACAGTAAATTTCTTTTTGTCTTTTACAAAATCGGGTTCGTCACAATAGGCGCAGTGGATATTACAGCCATAAAATCGAATAAAGATTTGAGGGTATCCGACCCACGGACCTTCTCCTTGATAACTGTAAAAAATATCTTTTATCAACATGGTGGGGTTATTATATACTTAACTTAATACATTCTTAAATAACTAGGGGTTTAAGGGGAATTATTCCCCTTAATGAGTAAGGTGATTTATTAGCCATAAAGGTGGCAATAATTGCCCCCTTAGACCCCCATATAGTACTCTTAAGTAAGTGAAGAACTTGACTCAACTTAACTGTTCTCTTTTCCCCTCTCGAGTAATCGACTTGTGCCGTCATTTACATGATCATGGCTTTCAGGCTTATATTGTGGGGGGTGCTTTGCGAGATGCCTTACTTGATCGACCATTGGGAGATATTGATATTGCAACAGATGCACGACCCAATGATATGATCACCTTATTTGATCATGTTATTCCAACAGGAAAACAGTTTGGGACAATGACAGTAATATACTCAAATAAAAATTGTCGAGAGTCCTATCAGGTAACAACATTTAGAACAGAGGCCTCATATTCTGATCATCGTCATCCGGATACAGTGTTGTTTAGTGATTCGATAGAGATAGATGTATCTCGTCGTGATTTTACGGTGAATGCATTGGCATGGAATCCGGTTACAATGGCGTTTATTGATATCGTTAACGGTCAAGAAGACCTTCGATTAAAACAGTTGCAAACGGTGGGTGATCCTGTTGATCGATTTTCAGAAGATTCCTTACGGCTGTTACGATTATGTCGTTTCCATGCCCAATTGGGCTTTTCAATTGAAGTTGAAACGCTGACTGCTGCAAAAAAATTGGGGCCAACGGTGCCTCTTCCATCTTATGAACGAATTCAAGTTGAGTTATCTAAGTTGATTACAGCACCCGATGCATGGCAGGGGATGATGAGCTTGCAACAGATCGGATTATTGGATCGACTATTACCCAATGTTGTATTGAAAACGTGTCCAGAATTATGGCCCGTATGGACGGGAGATCAACGATTGGCGTTCTTGGTTCAAGACATGCCGGATTATGTGCAATGTTTCAAAATATTGCGGTTTCCAAAGAAGACGATTGCTTGGGTAACACGATTAATTAATAATGAAAATGATATTGATCGTGCATTGTTTAAGGTAACGGATTTGGAGATTTCAGGAAAACAGCTAATGGATCGAGGGCTTGTCGGACCTGAGATTACGACAATGCTAGATCGATTACGTCAATTGGTTTTAGATGGTGTTATTACTAATACGGTTGATGGGATTGAGGGGTGGTTAGATGATGCTATTTGATATGGTGGAGGTGAGCGGAATCGAACCGCTGTCCAAAATAACCTGTCCCTAACCCACTACGAGTGTAGTCTCTGATTAAATTTAACGCTGCCACTGCCCAAAGACAGGCCATGACAACGCGGTTTTCTCTGTGGTTTCGTTTCACGACGGAGAAACAACGTCATGTCACTAGTTAGCTGAAACACACTAACAGACTAACTAACATCCGCTGTTAATGGCCACGCTATCTTAAAAAAGACGTGTGGGCTTTAGTTCAGAACTAGGCTACAGCTAAAGCTGAAGATTTAGGTCTGAATGCTACTGAAGGACCAGTGTTAGCATTTATTGTTTTCTGCCTTTTTACGAGGCCGGGCAGCTCCTCGACTCGCGTTTTAGGGGTAGTGTTATCCTGTCGAACCCATTACACCCCCATACTGGAATGCGATGTCTCTATTACCCATCAAGGGGGGTGACCTTAGACCCCCAGATATTTTTATATAGGGGTTAAGGGGAATTATTCCCCTTAGTGGGAAAATGGATATCGTTTTCAAAGATCTTATTCAACGATAGTCGATATATTATAAGAGTTCAAGGCCAAAGGTGACGGTACTATGAACAACCTCCCATGATGTTTTGAAGCGCCAACAATGAAAATTGTACCCTAGGGTTATGGTGGCGATACGAAATGTATCGGTGTCTAAGTTAAAATGACTTTCTGTTTCTAATACAATACGATTAAAAAAGACCTCAGATAGCGTTGCGCCAATTTCGTCTGAAATAATGGCGTATTGTCGTTCAAATTCAAATGGACTTTTGCCATAGACAGGGGTGATGTGCTTTGTATAGAAAATCTGAGGGTTTAAAATACTTTCTTTCTGTAATGATAGGGTTTCATAAAATCGATGCCAGGTTCCTTCTTTACCATACCAAAATCCCTTGTAATGGGTTTTTGTTGAAATGTGCCAATGATAAGGCAATGTCCATGTTCGATTAAGTTGACTGTCCAAATTGAATTGTCCGGATCTAAATTTTTCTGAACGATTCTGTCGTTCTTCTTGGATATTCCCTATATGTGTTTGTGTAGACCACTTAAATAATGTTCCTGGAAGATATGTTTTTTTAGACTGTAATTGTAATAAAGGAAAATAGCTGACTCGATTAAAGTGGATGAGTTCACGATATTTTGCGGTTAATGATAAGGTGCCTAATGGGTCTGAATGTCCTTGATTTTTCATACTATAGTGAGTGATTCGAGATAAAAGGTGATTAAATTTCATTTTTTCAGAAGAGGGTTGTTTTTTAAGGATCCAGTGATGTGCAATTTGTCCTTCTAGACCATCACTTCCTGCAAGATGGAGACGTGATTCTGTGTGATGGGACTTTGAGTGAGTATAACCGTATTGTCCACCTATCCAAATCCCTAGTTTTGATAAACCGCCTACATCTATTGTTCCGTAATGATGCTTATGTACAATGAGTGGAATATAACTTTTGGCATAGATGCCCTCAATTTGATTAGATCCTATTTTAGGAAAAATGGGTTTTGTTCCAATAATACTGTATTGGGGTAGCCCAAATGCAAAGAGGGGTAGGGTGATATTAAAGGGGATATATTTTGATCCGATTTGGGTATGAATGGCAACTAAACTACCGAAATATGGATAAATAATTAATTTTTTTGCATAAATGAAATAATCGGCGTGATTACGGTGGGAATGGATCAATGAACAGGTGGTGTAGAGGGCATTTTCAATAACTATTTTTGTGGGAGATGCGGTTATTACTTCTCCTTTAATAATAATGTTTTTTACTGTTATTGTTGCTTCTTTTGTTTTTAGGAGGTCATTGTTTTTATCTAAATAGAGTTGCGTGCCTACGACCTTCCCGATCACATTGTCATTGGGAAATGTAATGGTATAGGGACCGTTTAGTTTAATAATGGTTTTAGAGGGATCGTTATTAAATTCTTGTGTGTGAAGGGTAAAGCTCTTAAAAGGAATACTGATGTTTTGGGTAATAGTGTTGTTTTTTTCTAGGTCATTGGCGTGGAGTGTGGCGCTTAGTAGGAGTATAAGTAGTGATATTAAATGTCGTTTAACTAAAGGGGTTTTAAAGGGGAGCACCTCCCTTTTTGGGAATAAATAATTTTTTAATATCTCTATAGATTCAAAGGGGAAATGATTTCCCCTTAAACCCCTCATTATGTTCCTCTGTATTCTGGTGGTGGTGCGCCTGTTGTGACAGGCATTGGATGACCGGCTGGGGGCGGGGGTGCAATTTGGCCGGGTGCTGCAGATTCGAATTTGGATAGATCGCGTCTGAAAATGAGATCAACGATCCCAGTGGGTCCATTTCGTTGTTTGGCAATGACGAGTTGGCAGGGGCTTACTTCTTGCTTCATTTCATTATAGGCTTCTTCTCGGTGGATAAAGGCGATTAAGTCTGCGGTTTGTTCAATTTCACCGGATTCTCGTAAATCGGATAATTGGGGACGTTTATCTTGTCGTTTTTCGATGTCACGACTGAGCTGAGATAGGGCCAAGATGGGAATTCCAGACTCTTTTGCAAAGGCTTTAACGTCCCTTACAATGTCAGAGACTTCTTGGAATCGGCTTTCCATTCGTTTTTTACCCCCTCTCATTAATTGCATATAATCAATAATAATTAATTTAATGTCTGATTCTGCTTGTAGCCGTCGACACTTTGCACGGAGTTCAAGTGGGGTAATACCGGGCGAGTCGTCAATATAAATTGGGGCGTCTGCTAGCTTTCCAAATGCTTGGTTTAGATCTTTGTATTCGTGATCTTGTAAGTTGGCGGTTCGTAATCGCTTTGAATCTAGTTTGGCTTCTGCACATAATAGACGCATGGCGAGTTGTTCTTTTGGCATCTCACAGCTGAATATGGCGATCGGCATTTGTTTTTTGATGGCGGAATAGGCGGCCATATTAAGTGCAAGGGTTGTTTTTCCCATGGAGGGCCGTGCGGCTAATATAATCAAATCTCCGGGTTGAAAGCCGGAGGTAAGGGCATCCAAATCGGGATAGCCAGAGGGAACACCTAATAACTTATCTTCATTATCATAGGTGCTTTGAATATTATCAAAAACGGTATTTAGGACGTCTTTAAGGGGAACGAGGTCATCTTTGACCCCTTCTTTTGTAATATCAGTAATCCGTTTTTGTGCGCTATCAATCACTTCACCGACTTCGTTTGTGGCGTCGAATGCCTCTGCAATAATGCCAGATCCGGCATCGATGAGTTGTCGAAGTAGTGCTTTTTCAAAAACGATATCTGCATAACGATCGGCATTTGCTGCGGTGGGTACTGTGTCTAAGAGATCGGCTAAGTAGGATCGTCCGCCCGCTTCATTTAAGGCGTTCATTTTTTTGAGTTCGTTAGAAACGGTGACCAAGTCAATGGCGTCGCTTTTTTTGTATAGGGATAAAATGGCGTTAAAGATATGGATATGGGCCGGTCGATAGAGGTGATAGGATCGTAATTTACCCAATACCAATGCAACGGCATCTTTGGATAACATCATTGCGCCCAATACGGATCGTTCGGAGTCTAAGTCTTGGGGTTGTATTTTTTCTTCGGCCATTGCTTATGTAGTGTAGATCAAATCTTTTACTTTTTGTAGCGCTTGTGACCGATGACTAATCTTAGATTTGACCTGCTTGCCTAGTACCGCAAAGGATTTAGTGTATCCTGTAGGAATGAAAATAGGATCGTAGCCAAAGCCTTGATCTCCAGATAACGTGGTTGTAATGGTGCCTTTAACGATACCGCGTTGTGTTTCTGTTTTGCCATTTGGAAATCGTAATGCAATCACACAGACAAATCTCGCATTGCGATTAGTGGTGGTGCCAAGTTCGGTTAATAGTGCATGACAGCGTTGTGTATCGGTTAAATTTTTTCCGCCATATCGTGCGGAGTGTATGCCGGGGCGATTGTTTAATGCGGTTACCTCTAATCCGGAGTCATCGGCCATGATGATGGTTTGTGTTGGGTTGGGAAGATTTTTTTGGTTGAGGGCATTTACTTTTTTAAGGGCGTTGGCCTCAAATGTATCACCATCTTCAACCACATCTAATGGTGTTGTGATGACGTTAAGATAGGATGTGATTTGATAGGAGGGATCTGCCATTAGGGTTTGAAGCTCTTCCAGCTTCTTTTTGTTGTTGGACATGATTATTATGTCCATCTATGCGGGGCGACCGACGAATAGAACATCAGGATGAGAGAGTAATGCTTTTTTTAGTCGATGTACTTGTTCAATATGAGTGACTTGGAGGATAATTTTAGAATTCATTTTGCTTTTATCTGTTGAGGTTACGGTATGTAAATCCAGCATATTTAAATTTTCTTCAGAAATAATACTTAAAATATCCTGTAATATGCCAACACGATCAAAGGCCTCTACAATGATGACGACTGTGTAAACTTTCTTTTGTTGGCTGGTATTCCATACGACTTCGATTAATCGATCTTTTTTGGCATGGGGTAGGGATAGAACGATATTACAATCAGCACGGTGAACGGATATTCCTTTGCTGGGGACAACAATGCCTGTAATGGTATCTCCGGGTAATGGTGAACAACATTTGGCTAGTGTGGTTTGAATATTTCGTTCTCCTAATACGATAACATCGCCACCCGATGGTGATTTTGATTTGATGGGTGTTTTCTGTTCTGCTTTGTTTGTTGTGATGGGTATTTTTAAAATGGCCTTGGCAATAAAAGAGATAACTTCTTTGATTGAGCAATCACCTTGTGCCATCATAAGGAGTAGCTCATCTGAATGCTTAATATGAAATTTATTAAGGACTTGAGAGTGAGAGAGGTTTTTTTCAATATCTTGGATTGGAATGTTTTCAAATTCACATGTACGGGCTAGTTTTTCTTTTCCTTGTATGAGTAAGATACTGCGTTGTTGAAGTTTAAGCCATTGTTTAATTTTATTTCGAGCGTGTCTTGTTTGGACCCATTGTAACCAATCGGATTTAGGGGTTGCTTTTTTAGAGGTTAAAATTTTAATTTGGTCACCGCTTTTTAATTGATAGTTCATGGGGACAATGTATCCATTGACCTTGGCGCCGGTGTAGCTATTTCCTACTTCGGAATGAATACGATATGCAAAGTCAATGGGAATAGACCCTTTGGCTAAAAAAAGGACATCACCATTGGGTGTAAATGCGAATATTTCATCTGTAAATAGTTCTAATTTTAAATTTTGGAGAAATTCTTTGGGTTTTATGGAATGCTTATCTTCATCTAAAAATTGCCTGAGCCATGAGAATTCATGATCTGATTTAGGGGTTTGTTTTCCGTCTTTATAATTCCAGTGTGCAGCAATGCCATATTCTGCGATTTGGTGCATTTGAGATGTTCTAATTTGAACTTCAACAGGCGTTCCTTCCGGTCCAATAACGGTTGTGTGTAGGGATTGGTACATATTTGATTTGGGAAGTGCAATATAATCTTTGAATCGGCCGGTAATTGGGACAAACTTAGAATGCATTGCGCCTAATAGTGTGTAGCAGGCTTGGACTTCCTTCACAATGATACGAATGCCAAGGGTATCGTATAGTTCTTTAAAGGAAAGACCGCTTTTCTTCATTTTTTTGTGGATGCTATAGAAATGTTTGGGACGGCCCATAATTTTTCCATCAATTTTGTGAGTTTTCATTAAGTCTTTCATAATATCGATACATTGTTTAATACAGTCTTCTCGATGGGATCGTTTCATATCGACAGATTTTTTAATGGACTGAAATGCGTCATAATTAAGGTAAAAGAAGGAAAGGTCTTCCAATTTCCATTTTAGATTGGCCATTCCCAGTCGATGTGCAAGTGGTGCATAAATTTCTAATGTCTCTTTCGCAATTCGCTGTTGCTTATGTTCTGCTAAATATTTTAATGTTTGCATGTTATGTAAACGATCAGCAAGTTTAATAACAATCACTCGGATATTATCTGCCATAGCCAATAACATACGACGATAGTTTTCTGCTTGAAGTTCTTCTGAGGACTTAAATTTGAGTTTTCCTAATTTGGTTACGCCAGAGACAAGATGACAGATATTTTGGCCAAATTGGTTTTTAATATCATCTAATGTAAGGTCACTATCTTCGACGGTATCGTGTAGAATGCCACCCACGATGGTGTCGCAATCTTGTTCTAGACTAGATAAAATAAGGGCGACTTCTAGGGGATGACAGATATAAGGGTTTTTAGACGCACGGAATTGACCGTTATGGGCGGCTTGAGCGACTGTAATGGCCCGATTAATCGTATCGATATCTGTTGGCGGTAGATAAGACGATACTTGTGCGTGTAATTTTTTTTTTAAAGGGTCTACTAAATCGGCTATTTTATTGCACATGTGGGTATACTACCCTGTTCAGTGTTGTTTTACACTATTTTGGTTTTTTTTAATAAACAGTTTCTTGAGCGCACTAATTTAGGTATACTGTTGGGTATGGAAAAAAAGGGAAAACAAAAAGAGGACCCATCATCAACGATATCATCGAGCCGAAATAGGCGACGTCATTCACGGTCTCGTCAGAAGCGGTCACGTAAAAAACAAGATTTTCAAAAAGTATCAGATCATTTCGAAAAAAAAGATTTTATGTGTAAATCTGGATTGAGTAAGAAATTGAGAATTTCGGCGGGATTGGTGGGCTGTTTGGAATATATTCAGAGTAAAGTAAAAAATCCCATTAGCATTGTTAAAGGATATGAATGTGCAGAGTCGTCTGAAAAAAATAGACGTCTTAAACGTAATTATCATATGCAGGGATTGGCTGTAAATATTGTGGTGGAGGATATGTCCTTAGAGGCGATATTTGAGATAGCAGATACGGTTGAAGAATTTACAATTATTGGTATTAACTATGATGAAGGGTATATTCATCTTTGTACGGTTAAAGGGCGAGAGAGGGAACGATGGGTCATTAAGAATGGAGAAGAGACACCGTATGTTGCCCCAGCGGGCTGAGTTAGTTCATCTATTTTTGAGGTATCTATTAAAGACTAAACGGTATAGTTCGCATACTGTTTCTAATTATAAGCGAGATATTGACCAGTTTTTTCTATTTTTGGATGAAAGTGATAGGTCTGAAGTATCGCTTCAGGTGTGTCGTGGATTTATTCAATGGCTGTATCCTAAACAGTATGCGCCACGTAGTATTTCAAGAAAAATTGCAGCGTTACGATCGTTTTGGAAATTTCTAATTCGACGGAAGGTTTTTGTAACAAATCCGTGGGTGCTTTTGAAGTCGCCAAAGCAGCCTCATCCGTTACCTAAAGTTGTGGATACCGATCAGCTTAATCAGTTTTTGAGCCAATTACCTAAAAACTCACCGCAAGCTATTCGTAATGCGTTAGTGATCGAATTACTTTATGGGACGGGGATTCGTGTTTCAGAGTTGGTCCATATTGATTTGGGTGATATTGATTTTGACCAGCAAACGATTCGGATTATTGGTAAGGGTGACAAGGAACGATTGGTTCTTTTTGGTGGTCCGGCGAGGCAATGTTTGACGCAGTACCTGAATGAGGTGCGCCCGTTATGGGATCGTGGTGTGAGTACTTCGTTATTGATTAATAATCATCGGAATCCTAATATTAGGGGAAGAGGATTAACGTCACGTAGTGTTCAGCGTATTTTAGTTGACTTGAGTCGTGAATCTGGATTAGTGATTACGCCCCATACGTTACGTCATAACTTTGCAACAGATATGCTTAATGCAGGTGCTGACTTAAAGGTGATTCAAGAATTATTAGGCCATTGTAGTTTACGTACAACTCAGATTTATGCCAAATTATCGGATCAAGTGGCCTTGGATGAGTTGGTTAATTATCATCCGTTTTTCAATAAAAATAAGGGTTAAAAATAGATCGACTGGTATTCTTTTTCGGCAAAGGTATCGGTCATGCCTGCAATAAAGTCACAAATGACCCGTTCAACTGAGTCTAACTTTAACTTTTTTTGGTATTTTTGGGGGAGTAAATATTGATCTTCTTTAAAGGCCTGAAATAATTTTTGAATAATCAACTGACCCTGTTTATTCATTCGATAAACACTATAATGTTGATAAAAATTGTCGAATAAAAATTTTCGAAGCTCTTTGTTTTTGCTGTGCATTTCTTTACTAAATGAGATGAAAGGAGTGCGTGTGTTTTGTAATGTTTCAATCGATTCTAAATGGTGAGATTTAATGTTTATTCGGCTGGTTTCAGTTACATCGATAACCTGAGATGAGATGAGGTAACTGTTAATGAGGTGGTAGAGCTGACGGTTTTCTAATGACGTATATTTTTTTTGGATGGTTTTTTTTGCTTCTTTCCATAAGGTGACCTGATTTTCTAACTCAGACTCGATGAGTAGTCCGCTGGTGAGCCCGTCATCAATATCATGGTTATTATAGGCAATTTCATCTGCTACGTTTGCAACTTGTGCTTCAATGGTAATAAATGCTCGTTCAGAACTCTGTTTGGGATGATCCCAAGGCGTTTCGTGTTTTCGAAGGCCTTCCCTTATTTCAAAAGAAAGATTTAGACCGGGGAATTGAGGGTATTTTTCTTCGAGATGTTCAATAATGCGTAAACTTTGTTGATTATGTTCGAATCCACCATGGTTTTTCATGAGATGGTTGAGTTCTTTTTCACCGGAATGGCCGTAAGGGGTGTGTCCTAAGTCGTGAGCGAGTGCAATGCATTCGCATAAATCTTCGTTTACTTTTAATAGTCGTGCAAGGTGTCGGCTAATTTGAGCGACTTCAATAGTATGTGTTAATCGGGATCTTGAATGATCGGAGTAAGAGGCAATAAATACTTGTGTTTTATGTTTGAGTCGTCGAAAGGCTTTAGAATGGATAATTCGGTCACGGTCACGTTGAAAGCACGTTCGTGTTTGAGAGGGTGTTTCATTGTGAGCGCGTCCTTTACTTTCTTTGCTTTTAATGGCGAAGGGGGCTAGAATTTGATATTCTAGTTTCTCAAAATAATCACGCACAGGGGTGTCTTTTTAACCTAATGTAAGTCGTGTAAAAGAGGTGATATGGGTCCCTTGTGGTAATAACTGCTTAATGGATTGTTTGTCGTCTTTGATATAAGGTTGTTCGTTAAGACAAAATTCTTTGAAATATTTATTAATTCGACCTGCTACAATTTTTTCAATAACAGCATCTGGTTTTCCTTCTTCTTTTGCCTGTGTTCGAATAATTTCTTTTTCGTTATCAAGGTCTGTTTGATTGACGTCGTCAGGGTTAATACATGATGGATTTGTTGCCGCAATATGCATGGCAATATTTTTTCCCATTTCGGGGTCAACTTTCCCTGAAAAGGTAACAATAACACCTATTTTTCCGTCAGAATGGATATATGAGGCTAAAGACCCGTCAGATGTTAGGTGTTTAATTTGCTTTATACTAATATTTTCTCCTAACTTGAGAACTGCATTAGAAATATCATCTTTAGCAATTTTTTCTGGGGTTGTATTTTTGTTTTCTAATGCACGTGTTGCAAGTGTATTTCCGAGTTGTTTAAAGTCATCATTTTTAGCGACAAAATCAGTTTCACAATTAAGCTCTAAGAGTACGGCATTATTTTCTGTTGAAGCAATAAAAAACCGACCTTCATTTGTAGATCGATCTGCTTTTTTTGATGCGCTAGAAAGTCCCTTTTCTCGAAGATATTTAATGGCATGTTCTACATTGCCATTAGACTCTGTTAATGCTTTTTTGCAGTTCATTAGACCGACACCTGTTTTTTCTCTTAGCTCTTTGACTAATAGTGCTGTGATTTCCATTGTTATGCTCCCTTTTTTCTAGGCCTTTACTTTTTCAGTTTCAGTTTTTTTGACTACTTTTTTAGTAGAATCCTTTTTGATTTCTTTTTTTTTCGTTTCTTCTTTTTGTGTATTTTTTTCTTTAGTGTCTTTTTCTGCGATATTCGTTTCTTTGTTGTCTGGTTCTTTCTGTGTACTTGTGGTTTTTGTTGTTGTTGTTTCTGCTGTTGTTGTTTCTTCTTCTTTTAGTGCTTCTTCTGTAAAGAGTGCTTGTGATTCTTGAAGCGCTTTACCTGAGTTAACTGCATTTGCCATGATGCTACATAATAGCCGAATTGAGCGAATGGCGTCATCGTTTCCGGGAATGGCGTGTTGTACCTCATTTGGGTCGGTGTTTGTATCTACAACTCCAATGATTGGAATGCCTAGTTTTGTGGCTTCTTTAAGTGCTAATTGTTCTTTTTTTGTATCTATAACAAATAGCATATCTGGAATTTGGACCATATCTTTAATTCCTTCAAGATATTGTGATAGTCGAGTGTGAGACTTTTTTAACTTAGAGGCTTCTTTATTTGATAGTTTTTCTAGTGAACCATCTTCTATCATTTGTGAATATTTTTTGTATTTGTTGATGCTTTGTCGAATGGTCATAATATTAGTTAGAATACCACCTAACCATCGGTGATGAACGTAAGGCATACCACATTTTATGGCTTCTTCTTTAATTGCGTCTTGGGCTTGTTTTTTTGTTCCAACAAATAGGATTGTTTTATTTTGAGTTGCAATATTTTTAACCATTTCATGTATGTTTTTTATGATTTTTATTGTTTGCTGTAAATCAATGATATGAATTCCATTTCGTGATGTAAAAATGTATTTTTTCATCTTGGGGTTCCAACGTTTTGTTTGGTGTCCAAAATGTACGCCGCATTCAAGCAGTTGTCTCATTGTTACAACTTCGGGAGTGTTTTCTTTTTTCATTGGTTTGAGTCCTTTGGTGCACTAGCTCTATATCTGAGAGTAGTTCAGTGTAAAATTTTGCTTTATAGCAATGGCTTTGAATTCTACCTAATGTAGGAGGGATACGTCAATATGAGGTATGATGTTAAAGATGTGATGGATTATGAATAAGTCCTTAATTTTGATTATTGAACATGATGAGTCTCGTATTCGGGATATTTCTGATGCGTTAGGTGATTATACTATTTTTGTTGTATCTACAGGTAAAGAAGCATTAACAATGTATGAAAAAAATCATCTTAAAATACGTCTTGTTTTGTTACAACTTGTGTTGCCGGATATGTCGGGGGTGGCGCTTTTGAGACAACTAAAGCAAATTTGTAGTTTACCTGAAATGATTGTGTTATCTGTGCATAAAAGCACTCAGTTAGTGGTTAATGTAATGAAGGAAGGCGCGGTTGATTATTTGTTGATTCCGTTGAATTTAGTGAAACTTTTTGCCTCTGTGGAACGTGCGATGAGTCGTTTGGATTGCTCAAAGGCAATGTATTTTTTTCCAGCAGCGATTGATAAAGCGCTTCCTGTTTTTGAAGAGATGAGATTTCAGAAAAATCAAATTGAAAAATCGATTTGTATGAATACGATTATGGATATTTTGAGTGTATCAGGTCGCCAAATTCCTATTGAATCAACATTATTTTGTGGTCAATTTTTTCAGAAAGTAGATAAATTATTTAGTGAGTTACCGAGGCCTACAGTATTAGTTGTGGATAATGACGATCATTATTTAACGAAGATGACACGTTTTCTTTCTGATAAATATGACGTTTATAAGGTGACTTCAGGTGTGGAAGCGTTACGTTTGATGGAAGCGTTGCCTCAATTGGATGTTATTTTAGTGGATATATTTTTGAAAGATTGTGTGGGAACTGTACTTGTCCGTAAAATGAAGATGTTGTGTCCTCAGGTTGAAATTATTGTTGTTTCGGCATTTGATCTACTTGATAAAATCGTATTATCCTTTCAGGAAGGGGCAAGTGACTACTTAAATAAGCCGATAAATAAATCGATTGTAGAAGATGAATTTTTACAGTCTATTGAGCGTGTGTTGGTAAAAAAATATAGTTGTCAGTATTTGATTGACTTTAGTATGCAATTTATGGGGTGTCATTTGTCGACGGTGTCGAAATGTAAGATATTGGATGAATTGTATGAGGTTAAACGAGAAAAAGGTGATGTGATGTTAATGCGAGATATTTATATGTTTTTTCCTGATATTCGATCTTCAGGTATTCCTCAAGAAGTTGCTTTGCCCTCTCAGCTTTTTCAAGAGGGAATACGTGTGTTTATTCAACGTTTTCAAGGTACGCGTAAATAGGTGTTTGGGGTTTAGCTGATGAGTTTTGATTCTCTTTTGAAAGAAGCACAGGTGTTTAATCGTTGCTATAATGGGAGGACTTGTCTTTATCCTTTGGTTTTTTTTACAGATAGGAATCGATTCAAAAATATATTTGAAATAGTGGGGTCTATTCCTAATCAAACGATGGTTATTATTCGTGATTATGATCTGAGTGTATCAGCACGACGTAACTATGGTCGAAAAATAGTAAAGATATGTCGAGATAGGGGGCTTAAGGTTCTTGTTGGGAAAGACCCTGTTTTGGCGATGGATCTTAATGCAGATGGTATTCATACTCCTGAATCATTATTAGCGTCTCTTTTACTATGGAAAGATAAAAAACCGGAATGGATATTAACGACAGCGTGTCATTCTAGATCTTCATTGGTAAGAATTGAGAGGTGTGGTGTAGATGCTACTTTTGTATCGCCAGTATTTCCAACGAAGAGCCATCCTGGATCCAAAACATTGGGTGTTGATCGATTTAGAAAGATGGTTTGTGATGTAAAGATACCTGTCTATGCGCTGGGGGGGATTAATGATAAGACGATACATTTTCTTCAAGGCACTAATATCGTAGGGGTGGCTGGCATTGATACGTTTGGTTCTGTCATGAAATAACCTCTTTGGGTTGTTTTTGGTTAGGCGCTTTTAGTATCGATAATGATCTGGTTTGTATGGCCCATTGACGGGAATTCCGACATAATTGGATTGCTCTTCTGATAGTACAGTGAGTTCAACGCCTAATTTTTCTAAGTGTAATCGTGCCACTTCTTCATCTAAATGCTTGGGTAGACAATAAACGCCAGTTTCATAGCTTTTTTGGTTGAGTTCAATTTGCGCGAGGACTTGGTTCGTAAATGAGTTACTCATTACAAATGAGGGGTGTCCGGTTGCACAGCCTAAATTAACGAGTCGGCCTTCTGCAAGCAGAATAACACCTTTGCCATTTGGGAATGTATATAAATCAACCTGTTCTTTGATGTTTGTATGCTTAATATTAGGATAATTTTGTAATGCTTCAACTTGAATTTCGTTATCAAAGTGGCCGATATTGCAGATGATGGCATTGTTTTTCATTCCTTCCATATGGTTAATTCGGATAATGTCGCAGTTTCCTGTTGTGGTTACAAAAATGTCACCTTCTTCTAGGGCAGATTCAAGTGTTTTTACTTCAAATCCTTCCATTGCTGCTTGTAATGCGCAGATGGGATCGATTTCAGTGATAATGACACGAGCACCAAAGCTTTTCATTGATCGGGCACAGCCTTTACCTACATCGCCATATCCGCAGACAATGACGACTTTTCCGGCAATCATAATGTCTGTGGCACGTTTAATGCCATCAGCAAGTGATTCTTGGCACCCGTATAAGTTATCAAATTTTGTTTTTGTAACAGAATCGTTGACATTAATGGCTGGGAACAAAAGGTCTTTATTGTTGTCCATTTGATAGAGGCGTTGGACACCTGTTGTTGTTTCTTCAGAAACACCTTTGCAATTTTTAGCAATATTTTGCCATCGTGTTGGGTTTTCAGTGAGACTTTTTTTGAGAAGTTGTTGGACGAGTTGTAGTTCTTTATTTTCGGTGGGTTGATTGGCTTTACTGGGATCTTTTTCGATTTCAACCCCTTTATGAATGAGCATTGTGGCGTCTCCACCGTCATCAACGATGAGGTCTGGGCCAGATCCATCAGGAAAAAGGAGTGCCGATTGTGTGCATTCCCAATATTCTTCCAATGTTTCTCCTTTCCATGCGAATACGGGTGTTCCTGTTGCGGCAATTGCGGCAGCCGCATGATCTTGTGTTGAAAAGACATTACACGATGCCCATCGTACATCTGCACCCAATTCTGTCAGTGTTTCAATTAGAACCGCTGTTTGAATCGTCATATGGAGAGAGCCTGATATTTTTGTATTTGCGAGTGGCTTTTGCGCCCCATATTTTTTACGAATGGCCATTAGACCGGGCATTTCCTGTTCGGCGAGTGTGATTTCTTTGCGTCCAAAATCAGCAAGAGAGATGTCTTTTATTTTATAGTCTGTTGTTTGCGTTGTCATTGAATTCTCCTGAAAGGTCCAGTATCACCTTATCTTAGGAAATGAAATGTTATACGTCAATTTAAATGTTGTTTCGACAGCTCTGTATAACGAAAAGGGGAATGCCTCCGAAAAAATAAAATCCTAAAAAATATTAAACTGAAATCTAAAAAAGGGCACAGAAAATTTAACGATAAATTATCGATGAAAAAACAGAGATCTACAATTAATAAGGCTACAACCATGAAACAAAGCGCTTCAATTTCAAGAAGAATCAAGTCTAATTTGATATCGAGTGTCTAAACACCGGATAAAATCATTGTTCCAGAGGTGTTCAGTGAAAGCATTAAGCATTTTACGAAAGAAATTCTTAAAGCTACCAAATGACTTTTGAATGTTCTGTATCAAAGATCCTTTTTCAATCAGTTGAGAAATGGTAAATCCAATAAGAAGTAATGATATAAAATTTTTATACGCCAAATGATCTCTGGCATACAAATGTTCCAGGTTGTAGCCTCCTGTTTTTTGGGTGTTAAACCCTTGGTTTTCTTGATTCCAGCGACATCGTCCTCCTTTTGAAATATTTTTAAAGTTCTGCTCATCGATAGGGATATTCGTGATGGTTGTAAAAATCGTTGTGCATACGGCGCCCTTTTTTCC
>JACLAC010013700.1_pt1 | contig 23263 bp, 21 predicted proteins | sample 8027881 | NCBI WGS metagenome assembly JACLAC01 (sample SAMN15725517, study PRJNA655200) | protist metagenome | isolation source: fluorescence activated cell sorting (FACS) single amplified genomes of... | place: Spain: Blaines Bay Microbial Observatory, Mediterranean Sea | collected 2016-01-19 | reverse complement strand
CGCGCGATGGATTGCGTCGTACGATGGGAAGACCGACACGCCGTTGCTCGATCTGCCCGGCGGCCTCCACCCGCAGCATCCGTACGTGCGCTGCACGCGGACGAGCAAGGTGTATGGCGGCAAGGCGCCGCCCGCGCCGTTTGATGGCCTCGCGAGGTGGGCGGTCGAGGAATTTAAGACGTGGGGTCACGACGAGGGCAAGGGCCCCGGAGCGTCCTCTGCCTGCGGCATCAAGGCGTGGACGTACATCCGCTCGGAGCACCCGGCCGAGCGGCTGCTTCACATGACGGCGGAGGGGACGCGCTACTGCTTTTGCCGCGGACGGCAGCACGCGAGCAACCTCACGATGCTCACGATCGACCTCAATCTGGGCGTGGCCTACCAGCGGTGCTGGGACCGCCAGAATTGTATCGTGCGCGGCGTGAACGGCGTCGATATGGTGAAGGCGAAGCACCGGCTGCCGAGGAGGCCGCCGGCGGGCGCGCTGCCGACGGTCGAGGAGATGGACGCGTTCGAGAGGGAGACGGAGAAGGCGGCGGAGGCGGTGGTGGTCGATTGAGAGAGAGAGAGCGGAGTGGAGTGCGTGGTGGTCGTCGGTGCTGGTGGGAGTGTTGGATGCTCTCGTACAGCCTGTACAGTGTCTGTGGTGGTGGCGTGGCGCTTTGAGTGCGCGCGCGCTGTGGAAGCGCGGGCGGTGAAAGCGCGGGCGTGCGGTGTTGTGTCGAAAGCCGATTTGTAAGTGCTCGGGAACGACGCCTTCAACTTCGCCGCGTGCCGCGCGACGTCACGGCGCTCGGCCATGCCCATCATCTTCGCGGGTCAGCTCCACCCTGTGAGCTCACACGACGACAACATTTTATGCGTGACGGCCGAGCCGGTCGTGGCACTCGTGCCGGAAATTCCTCGCGCCGATGCAGGACCGTCCACAGCGCTGGTGACGACTGGTAAGCGGCTGCACAGTGCGCTCATCTCGGAGCAGCCGATTACTACGCTAGCGGCGCCAGCGCCGCCGCAGCATGATTACGGCTACGCAGCAGCAAATAAGAGGACTCGGACCTCGAAGCTCACCTACTTTGTCTGCACGAAGGAGGGCTGCGGCTGGAGCGGCAGCAAGTATGAGACGCACGCAAAGAGGCACCCGGAGTGCACCGCGTACCCATGCACGATCAACTACGAGCGGGAGGAGGGCGCGACCAAAGCCAAGAATGAGTTCTTGGCAAAGTGCACGCAACGGCAGCGGCAGCTCGGCCTCGCGCCCGATGGTGCGAAGCCGACGCACATGATGGAGAGGGACGGCTCCGTCGACACGAGTGTGTTTTATCTGACGGTGCCGCAAGGGCTCCAGGCGGGCGCGCGTTTCGATGTGCCAAAGCCGGGCGGCGGCGACCGCACGAAGAGGACGTACGACTGCGCGGTGCCCGCTGGCAAGGTGCCCGGCGATCTGATCACGCTCGAGGAGGCGATAGTCGCGGCGAAGAAACTGTGACGCCCGGGAGAGACGCGCGTCTCCCCCAGCCGCTTTCAACCTTCAGACACGGTGCGCCGTGCGTGGCGAGAGCATGTTTTATTTTTATGTACACTTTTGAACGTGACGCACGCGCACGCACAACATACCTCGCACCTTGGCGCACACACATAACGAGAGCCGCACGTGGACGCCCCTGGGTCCGAGTATGAAGGCCATTACAACACGCCGCGACAAAAACCCGCGGAGGCGCGCCTCAAGAAAGTTCTCGAGGGCTCTCACGCGGGACGCGGGAAGGCATGGATCGCAAAAGAAAAGAAAAAGAAGGGCCGGCGCGAGAGCAGCAAGCGCGGGCCGATGCGGCGCTCGCGCTCAGCTGTCGATCCGCATGGATTCAATCAGGGGGAGATTTGTCGGCGGCCGCGTCACGCGGTCCCAGTCAATCCAGCCCTGCCACTCGGTGGTGTCGACGACGATCGAGGTGTCGTCGTAGTCGTAGTCGATCGCGTCGTCCGGGTCGGACGATTGCCCGCAGGACGACGCCGATGAGGACGGCGGACTGTCTCGGTACCCTCCCGGCGGTGATGGCGTCGCTGCGTGCAGTGACGTGCGCAGGCGCTCGAGCATCTCCTCGTGCGTGGGGACCCTAACTAGGAGGGCCTTCCCTGCAGGCCGGTTTCTTCGTTGTGAGAGGTCCTTCATTGCCGTCAGCGTCCTCGGTTGCCTCCGACGAATCGTGTGCCAGGTTTTGAATGGTTTGCCAGGCTCCTGGCAATCGTGTGGTTACGCAATCACAGGCTCATTGGTGGTTCGGGCGGCGAAAGTTTAATTCACCGAAACCAACTTGGCGGGGCTGTAAGGTGGGTAGATGGCCTCGCAAAGAGGTGCCCGTGATGACGCCTGCAAAAACCGAGATGAGCGACGACCCTCGCGCAACAGCGGACTGGCCTATCGCGCGCGTGCGACGGCCATAGCGGCTTCGCTGCTCTCACGCAGCGTGCTAATTTATTATTATGAATGGCGGCGGAATACAAGAACGCATCGCGGTGCCGCGGATGAACCGTCACGGCGACGCCGGCCACCTGCGAACGAGGAGCCTCCTCCGCACCACGCCGTCGCATGCACCTCCTCCGCGCGCGCACGCTCCTGCAGGCGAGCCGAACATCGGCCTCGCATTCGGCGGCCTGACCAAGGACGGCCTGATCCAGGAGCGCATGCGTTTTCCTGGCCGGCGTGGTGATGAGGTCATGCGCACCGTCGCCTCGCGGGTTGTGAGCCACACGCCGTCGCACTACGCGATGCTTGGCGTGCCGCGCGACTTTACCGACGCGCAGCTACGAAAGCAGTATCGGTTGCTCGCACTCCGCTTCCATCCGGACGCGGCCGCGCGCCACGGCATCCCAGAGGCCGAGGCGACCGAGCGCTTCCACGCGATGCAGACAGCGTACGAGGTGCTAAGCGACCCGCAGAGGCGGCGGCGTTACGACCTCGAAGCGCGGCTACAGCACCGGCGCGAGTGGCGGCGCGCCGCGTGGGATACGCCGATGCAGCTCGTCGATAAGAGCGGGAGCGGCGTAGAGGAGGAGCCGCATCAGATTGATGTCTCCACGCCGCGCGCCGGTGATCCGGGCCATCACTACACTGCGTCAGATGAAGGCGGCGGTGGTAGTGCAGCAGCAGCGGCGTGCGGCGAGGCGTCGTCGTCTTCCGAAGGAGCCAAAGGCGAGGACGAGCAAGCACTCGAGGCCGATCTCATCGCCGCCGACCGCGCCGAGCGCGCGCGCCGTTGGGACGTCGAGCGGCTGGCGTGGCTGCAGCGTCAGATCGAGGCGCAGGAGCAAGCAATACAGCAGCGGCCGCTCAGCGGGAAGAGCCGTCTTATGCATCATCATGGGCGCGGCGTCTCATTCGATCCGATGGGCATGGGGAGGAAGGAGAGTAGTAGTACTCCTGGCGGCGGCGGCAGCAGCAGCAGCTTGGGCGAACAGGTACGTCAAGCGAAGGAACAGCGTTCGCCGCCACTACCCTCGACTGATGGCCATGACGTGGACGGCCTTGTCGATGAGCGAGTGCGCCAGGCGAAGGCGGAGGAGGCGGAGGCGCGTGCAAGGGCGGAGGAGGCGGAGCGCCAGCTGCGCCACGCGAAGGAGAAGGCGCGGCGGAAGGCCCAAGAGGCGAAGCTGCGGCGCGAGGCGGAGGAGAGGGAGCGAGAGGCGGCGAAGGTATTGGAGCAGCAGCAAGAGGAGGAGAGAGCGATGGAGGTCGAGGCGAGAGTACGAAGGCAGGTGGAGGAGCGCGCACGCCGTCAGGGTATGGAGGCGGCACGGCGCGAGGCGGCCGAGTCGGTTCTTGCGGCGGAGGAGAGAGCGCGATTGGCGACGCTCGCGGCGGAAGAGAAGGCGCTGAAGCTTCAGGCGGAGCTCGGCGCGTTGCAAAGCCGCTTGGAAGAGGCGGAGGCCATTGCGGAGCGTGCGTCGTTGGCGAGCGCGTCGGTCGCGGCGTCGGCGTACGCGTCAGAGATTGACGGCGATGATGACGATTGTGACGATGGTGATGAGGCAGGGCCTGCTGTCGACGCGGCGGTGCGGCGTGTGGAGGAGGCGACGCGTGAGGAGTATGCGGAGAGGGATTGGCAGAGGCGCGCCGTCTCCGCTTTGGGCGACTTTCCTGAGCTCCCTGCGCCGATTGTCGCAACCGCCGTCGACGAGCAGCCGAATGGAAGTGGTGGTGGAGGAGGTGGAGGTGGTAATGGAGAGGCACTCAACGAGTTGGTACGTTGGGTCTGTATACGCGTGCCGAAGGGGCGCGTCGGCGGCCGGTCGGTACTAATGGACACGCCCTACGGACGCTTCGCCGTGTTAATTCCTCCAGGGCTGCCGGCGGGTACGCCGCTCCTCGTGCCGGTACCCGCCGCGGGCGCACCCACGCAGGTCGGCCACTCGAGCGGTGGTCATTCTGGAGGAGGGAGTAGCCTGAGGGACCCGGAGAGGGAGGCGGCAAAGGAGGAGCAGCTGAGGGAGCTGTTGGAGGTGCATGGCGTCTCTGCCGCGGAGGCGGCGCAGTATTGCGACGGCGTCACGCCGGTCGCCGAGCTTTTGGAGATGATCGCGAGCGATGCGCAGGCGTTGGAGCACCATGAGGAGGTTGCGGCGGCGGAGGAGGGTGCGAGCTCGCCAAAGGGCTCGAGCTTTTGCGTGGTCTCGTAGCTATTTAGGACGTAGGTGCGCGCTCCTGCTCGTGGGATAGTATATTCTACAGTGTCGAACTTCCGTGACCATGCCAATACACGACTTCCGTGCATGCACGACTCAATTCGCGTCCGTCACTCCTCCAGCATCACCTCCCCATCATGAGCATATGGGATGCCATCGACGCCTCTGACGACATCCCACACGCCTCACCACAAGAGAACATGCCCACCATCCCAACGACTGTGCCGACCAGCCCGATGGCCTTCATGGCGGACCCCGATCTGATGCCCGGGATGAGCGGCGCGGTCCTTGCGAGGTAAAATGAGAACTCGTCCGGGTACTTTTGGGCGAGGAACGCATCCGAGTTGGGTACCACCATAAAGATGACCCAGTGGAGGCTCATGGGCGCAAAACTCATAGCGCATAGAGTACCAGAGGCCATGCCCCAGCCGAGAAACGTGAAAAAGTCGCCAAAATAGTTGGGATGAACACAGTAGCGTGCGAGGCCGGTGGTGTGGAGCCGCCCCTTGTTCTCCGGCTGCGCCTTCCACCAGAAGCGATGGAGCTCGTACGAGAGCGAATAGCTCGAGCCAAAGCAGTAGAGGGCCAGCGAGATAATTTCGCGATAAGGAAGGGCCACGTCGACGACGCGGCATGTACTAAACATGCGGGTCTCCCACATCAACAGAACGTGTGCGAAAATCAACAGCGGCCAGGTGCTGGGCGCCATCCACGTGGGAGTGTGTTGGCACCAGATCTCGATGAGCAGCTTCAGCAAGAAGACAACGCCCATGAATGTGAGCACGGGCGAGCCCATTACAGAGTGCAAGTACCACGTGCAGTACGTCATCAACAGCAGTGTGGACAGCACCTTCCACATGATACGGTTGTCGAGCGAAGTCGTCCGCCAGTGCGTCCAGCTGATCCAGCCGTGCCCGTGGAGCGAGCCAAGTTTGGAGGCCCAATCGTGGCAGCATGCTTGGCGCGAGGCTGTGCCCTCGACGTTGATCATTACACAGTTGCAGCCTGTTGCAGCTCGAAGTTGTCAGGCGTCACGGGCACCTCTCTATTTAGAAATCGAAAAAGTACGGCCATTTCGCAATCGAAGAAATCAACAACCCGCGCGCGCTACAGTGCACATGTCCACATCTCCCATCATCACAACGCCAGCTTCCTCGGCGTCATAAACGTCTTCACAATCTCGTCGGTCACCTTTGCTCGCGCCGACTGATGGCGCTGCACCAACGGCGTGATGCACTTGATGAGCTCACCCTTGATCTCCCCACTCAGCATCCTCCCCGACGAGTACTCCTCCTTGATCCTCGCCAGCTTCGCGTCGTCGTGCTCGAAGAACGTCAGCCACTGGTACGAGATGTCGGTGTCGCAGTTGCCGCCGAGCTTCCTGTGCTCCTCCTCCGTCTGCTGGCCGCCCGAGAAGGCGTATTTGTTGACCTTCTTCTTGATCTCGGCGGGCGTGTCCGTGCAGAAGATCGCGGACGACTCGTCCGATGCCGACATCTTCGACTGCGCGCCCTGCAGCGCCGGGAAGAACTTCGAGTGTATCAGCGCCGGCTTCAGGAAGCCGAGCCGCGGCGCGACATCGCGCGTCATGCGAAAGTAGGGATCCTGATCGATCGCGCACGGGATCAAGCACGGCACCGTATTGTTGCCGGCGCCAAAGATGTGCGGGAAGGCCGCCGGGAAGGACGGCGCCGCCTGTACGGCCGGGAAGGCGTGCTTCCCAATGTTGACCGGCTCGTAGCCGGGCTCGCCCGGGACTCCCTTGTCCTCAAAGCCGAAGATGCCCTTGACCTGATTGTACGTCACCGCCTTCCAGATCTTGACGATGACCGGGTACATGTGCCCGACGTAATCGAGGTCGGAGAAGATGAGCGTCTTGGAGATGTCGAAGCCGCACGCGATAATGTCCTTGGCGTTCTCGAAGCCCAAGCGGTGGCACTCGTCGAGCTGTAAATCCTTCCACAGGAACTTCTCGTCGTCGGTCATCTGGATGACCAAGACGCACTTGAAGACGTCCTGCAGGTACTTGGTGAACAGGAACGGGATCAGGTGGCCGAGGTGCAGCGCCTCCGACGACGGGCCGCGGCCCGTGTACAGATACATCGGCTTGCCGGCCGCATAGTTGTCGAGGATCATGTCGAGGTCGCGGTGCGAGAAAAAGATGCCGCGGCGGATCCACGGGTGCGCCTTGCAGCCGGTGACGCGCTCGAATTTCTCGATCAGCGCCGGCGTGATCGCCTGCGAGCCGAATTGCTCGATGAGCTTATTATAATCGATCTTGCCGCTCACCTCCCACGCGGTCACGACCATGTCGTCGGCGTCGCCGACGTCGGCGGGCGGTTCGGTTGCGGGTGCGGCTGCCATGATATTATTAAGCTGCTTGGTGGTGGTTAATAGAGTGGTGCGGTGCTGCTGTGTGAGAATAAGGGCGCTCGGCCGCGATTTGCGACGTGATCACGTGCCGCTGTCTTGGGCACCTCCATGTTTGCTGCGTCGCAAACCAACGCCAGCAGCAGAACAATCAAGCGTGATGGCGGTCAACATCGACAACTGCTGCTGCGGGTACGCGCGCAGCGCGCGCCGCCTTGCCTTTTGGGGAGTAATCTCGTCAGGAAGCTCCTCTTTCCTTCGATCAAGATTTCCTCGTGCGCAATTAGCATCTAGCGCCTTCGCCGCCATGCCGATGATGCGCTGGCCCTCCTTCAGCCGGCCCTCGTCGAGGCGGCTGTCGTCTGGCGATGTCCTCTCGTCCAAGAGCCCGCCATCACCATCCCTCCCCACCATCCCTGGCATCAACTCCAGCAAGCTGCGCAAGGTCTCCTCGATGGCATCGCTCATCCTCGGCACAAAGTCGAAGAAGAAGAGGGCTGCCACCATCATCCAGAGCGCGTGGCGCCGGCACGTAGCCAGAAAGGAGCTGGGCGAGAGCAGGGCTATGGCGACAAAGCTTGCGGCCAAGCTGCGTTCGCGTGTTGCGCAGCGGGAGCTTCGCATGAGCAAGGATGCCGCCAACCAGATCGAGGCTCTTGGTCGTGGGCACGCCGCGCGGCGCGAGCTACGCGTGAGCAAGGAGGCGGCGAGCAAGATCGAGGCTGGCGCTCGCGGATCCGTCGCGCGCCGCGAGCTACGCGTCAGCAAGGAGGCCGCGAGCAAGATCGAGGCTGGGGCGCGTGGGGCTGTTGCGCGCCGCGAGCTTCGTGCCAGCAAGGAGGCCGCCGTCGTCATCGAGAAGCACGCGAGAGCAGCTTCGGGCAAGCGGCTTGTCGAGGAGGCTCGGCAGCGTGCGCGCGAGGAGGAGGTGGCGCGGAGGCGTGCGTTGGAGGAGGAGGCGCGCAAGCGCGCGGAGGAGGAGGAGGAAGCGCGCAAGCGTGCGGAGGAGGAGCGCCGCCGGCTCGGCGCGGAGGAGGAGGCGCGAAAGGAGGAGGCGCGAAAGTTGGAGGCGGCGAAGCTTCAGGTCGGCGCGACGCCGACGCAGCAGGAGGCGATGGATGCGGAGTACGACGGTGGGCCGCGCAAGCAGACGCCGCGGACCGGCGTGACGGTGTGGCACCTCTTGGCTCTCGCGGTTTCCATGTTGATCATCGCCGAGTACATGCGCCAGAACGTGGACGAGCAGCAGGAGGAGGACGTGTTGCACGTCCAGGAGCTCGCGCCGGTGCCCGCAAAGCGTGGCCGCAGACGCCTCATGATTGCGGGTGTGACGCTCGGCAACGCGGCGCTCGTGCAGGTCCTTCGGATGATCCTCGCCAGCGGTGCTGCGGCGACGCCCGCGGGTGCGGCGGCGACGACCGCCGCCGTCGCGGCCGGCGGCTTTCCGAAGGCCCTCGCCGGCGCCGGCGTTGGCCTCGTGCCTCTCGTGCGGATGCTGGCCACCAAGGCCGCTCCGGCCGTCGGTGCGAACGTGGCCAAGCGTGGCGCCGTAGCGGCCGTCGCTGGCGTTCCCATCAATGCGGCTCAGGGGACCGTTGGCGCCTTGCTCGGGGCCGCCGCCGCCATGTTCATGTGAGAGAACGGGAAGGCAGCTGTTGAATGATTTATGACTCATGCGTACACACATGCGTGGGGAGGGTGAGGGGAGAGAGAGAGTACAGAATTCCGGGCGATTGTACTGGGTCGAACACGAACGGAATGGTACAGCATGTCGTCGGTATAGAACTTCGCGTACAGCATGTCAGTCACGACTGTCCAGTGTGTGTCACGAACAAGCGGGCTTGGACTGTCCGATGTAGCTCATGAGGTCATGTTTTTGTCCGTTCACGTTGTGCTACCCATCCGCTATCTCCACAGTGCCTCTCACACGACATGCCCAAGTCCGCTGACGCTAACGCTCTCACGCCGCTCACGCCACGCCACACACGCACACACGCTACACAGGACACGCGACGCCGCGCGTGCCATTTTATAATAGCCTCCAGATATTAGCCGCCATGCTTACACCTCTCAAACGCCGCCTCTCTCTCACACACAGCTTACACGAGCTTCTTGAGCGCCTCAAACGCCGCATTCAGCTCATAAACGCTCGGCACGCCCATCCTCTCCTCCTCTTGTGTCACATCCGGATGCAACTCCCTCGAGCGCGCTCGGAAGGCCTTCCTGAGCTTATCCTGATCCAAATGCTGCGCGTCGTCCATATTGATGCCCAGCAGGTCCAAATCCGACTCGAAGAGCTTGAGCTTGTTCATCTTCTCGCGCAGCTCCGCCTCCGCCTGCAGCTTCTCACGCGCCTCCTGAGCCATACGAGCAGCCTCCGGGTTGTTCTCGGCAACTGCCTTCCCCAGACCGCCCAGTAACAAGTCCGCAGCACCCGTCGCGACCGTATCGCTGAGCGTACGACCACGCCGCGCCTTGAGCGTCGCCTCCGCCTCCTCGCGCTTCCGCCTCAAGTCCATGTCGATCGCTTCCGCCTGAGCCAACGCCTCCGCCGCAGCCTTCGCCGCCTTCTCTTCCGCTTCCTTGTCCGCCCTCGCCTTCGCCTCCTCCGCCGCGCGCTTCGCCTCTATCGCCTTCTTACGCGCGGCCGCCGCCTTCGCCTCCTCCTCCTTCCGCTTCGCGGCCGCCTTCTCCAATGCAGCGCTCTCCTTCTTGAGCCGCGCCTCCTTCGCGGACTTCGACTCGCCGAAGATGCTCGTCAGCAGCGCATTCGCAGCGGTATCCGCAACCTTGCCGCCAATCTCTGTGGCGGCCTTCGTCGCCGCCGCCGTCGGGTAGTCGAGCTCCCATTGTTTCAACGCTGCCACCGCGTCCTCCATGGTATTCGACGCCATCGCCACGTCGTCCTCCGCCTCCTGGAACGCAAAGGCCATCTTTTGCGACTCCTCCGTCGCCTCCTTTGCCGCCGCGGCACACTTCTCAGTGTTCGCCATCGCCTCCTGCAGAACCGCCTTCGCATCGTCCAACGCCTTTGATTTGGCGTCGAGCACCACGTTCACCGCTTCCTGCGCCTTTGCCGCCGCTGTCACCGCCTCCTCGGCAGCCTTTAAAGCGACCGCGGCCTTACGCTTCTGCTCCTCCAATTCTGCGAGCTCGAGTAAATTCATGTGAACGGTTGGTGTTCGCCGCATTTTAAACGACGGGCTGACGGCAAACGGGCAGACGCCATGCAGCGTGAGCAGCAGCAAGATAGAGACCTCTCGCCTCAGCAGTCCCATTGTCACACGCAATCTTCGCGGCGGAGCTTTTCTCTGTTCCCTGTTTGGTAAGTTTTTGGTTGGTTTATGTGTGGGATGTCGACCCCTGGTACGCCCGCCCGCTTCCGCCTCTCAAAATGGTACCATTCTGTTGTCATGGCATGTGGCCCGGGCCGCTCTCAAAACCTGTGGTGGCGTCTGTGTGTTCAATCCCCGCCGCTCTACTTCTTGGTGGGAGGATCCTTGCGCTTAACGACCTTCCCCTTCAGGTTCGTGAGCACCTCCTTGACGCCGCCAAAGATCAAGCGATGCAGCCCCTTCTTCTTGACCGGCATCTTCTGCAGCGCGACCGCCTTCGTCTTCGGTGTTGCCGCCTTCTCCTTTTTGTTGTACTCATCGAGCGCCGCCGAGAATTTCTTCTTCGGCGGAGCTGGCGGCGCGGCGGGCAGCGCGGCGGTCTTGGCCGGTTTCGGCTTGCTCTTCTTCTTTTTCTTGTTGAGCACCGCGTCCGCATCCACGAGGCCGACTGGCGCATACGCCTGCAGCCCGACCGCTCCCATCACGGTACGCAGCGGTGGTTTTACCGCCTCGATCGCAGCCGACGGCCCACCGAGCTTCTGCACCATGAGACCGCCAAAGCCACAGAGAAGGGCGAGCATGAAAAGCATGCCCATCAAAGATGGTGGTTGCTCTGCTTTCTTCGCAGCAGCAGAGGGCTTTTTGGTTGGCGACGGCGGCTTCGGAGTGGCGGGCGGCTTCGCGGGAGCTGGCGATGAGGAGCGGCGGCTCGACGACTTGGAGCCCATGGTAGGAGTGGCAGCGGTGCTGCTGTTGCGGCGGCCGGGCGACGCCGCGGCGCGCTTCGATGGGCTGCGCGACGGTTTCGGCGAAGGCGGCATGTGATGAGTGTATTTTCGGCGTGGATGGATGCGATAGGCGCGAGTCGGAAAAGCCAGGGCAGGGCGTTGCTTGTTTTGGCAAGTGTCAATCCTGGTGTTCATGAGCGCTGCCTAATTCATCCTCCGCCTCGTACGCGATGCCGTATTCATTCGCCCTCCGCTTATCCACCGGGTAAAGATACCTCTGTATCAAGAAGACGACAAAGACCGCATCGTCGCGCAGGCAGGCAATCTTGTGGTGCATTGGCATCGAGACGAGGATCGCGAACGCGTCGTCGACAAACGTGTTGAAGAACTTGTAGGTCATCACCCTCCACGGCATATGCGCGACCGATTTGAGCTTATAATTGATGAACAGCTGTGGGGTCATCGCGATGAATCCAAACAGATAGATCGCGTCGGCCAGCGAAGACACGACCCACGAGTACCACGAGGTATGCGGATAGTGTATTAGAGCGTATAACGCCCACCCGCCAATCAGAGGCGCCAAACCGACATAAAGCACATGCGTGGCCGCCTGATCGAAGCGGTCGGTTGCCAATTCAATGCGCCGCGCATTCGACGCGTCGCGCCTTCTGCGGCGGCGCACAGACATGAGATTCGACTCTGCTGCTGAAGAAGATGATGCCGCATTGTTCTCGTCTCCGTCCGCTCTGCTGTCCGGCCGGCGAGGCGGCGGCGGCTGCTGCTCCTGCTCCACCGCACTCCCACCGACGTCTGCAAGGACCACCGGCTGCTCATCTTCCAATGCCGGCGGCGTTGGCGGCCGCCGCTTTGGAGCTTTCTTTTGGGTGGTGGCCTTCCTTCGAGCCTTTGCGGCGCTCATAATCGCGAGGACCTTGACCACCTTCCACATCTCCAAGAACGTCGAGACGGTATACGTCGCGATCACCAGCTGGTTGACGTGATCCGAGTCGAGCAGGTACAAATAAATGATGAGGGTCTGCGCGGCGGAGGACAGCACCGCGCGTGAGGATAGCCCAGACATCGTCTCTCGGCCCTTCCAGAAGCCTGCGGCAGGGGTGTGGGAAGGGTGAGAGGGGGGGAAGGGGGAAGGGGGGATATGAGATGGGCTGTGCTCGCTGCTTACCAATGTCGTTCTTGAAGGCCAGGACGTCGAAGATGACGTGCAATAGTGAGATGATCTGCATCACGACGAATCGGAAGATCCTCTCGTCAGAGAGCAACTCGCGTATCTCATCCAACTCCTCCCCCAACATCAGCGTCTCTCCCAACATGCTAAACGCCTGCTCCGCCTGCCTCGTCGCCCTATGCCTACCCAACGAGATCGGCTTCATCTTGAGCCGCAGCATAGGGTGTGCTTTGGATATGTTGGAGGAGAAGGGGTTGGCGTGCTTGCGGAGTAGGTTGAAGGTCTCGACGTAAAAGTGAGGGGAGTAGCGGCGCAACCGCGTGTCAATCGCGGAGCCGATCGGCTGGCCGTCGGGGAAGTGGGTATGACCGTGCGGCGTCGCGTCGCCGACCAATCGCAGCTCGCAGAGCCGGCCGCTGTAGATGAAGTGCGGCAATTTGCCGTCGCCAGTTGCGGGAGCGAGGCCGGCAGTCTCGTCGGCGGTGGCGACAGCCCGGGTGGAGGGCTCGTCTCTCTCAAGCAGCATCGTCGCGGAGCTAGTCTTGCGAGGCGCGTAATAGCCGACCACGTTGATGCGCGCCACAGCAATTGGGTGCTCCGTGGGCATTTGCGGCACGACGCCAGTAGATTGCTCGTTGTCCGTGGTCGACACCCGTCGCAGCTCAAACACGAGCCACAGCTCCGACTGGCGGCCGAGCCGCACGGCCGGCGGAATTGGCAGCTCGAAACGCGTCTCGATCTCCTCCGCGGATGATACGTTGGTCGCGTTCCACACCGGAATGCCAGGCAAGTCGGGCGATGAATAGAGATACGCATGCACGTCGACACGGGAGTTTAACGGCAGCAGCGATCGATAGCAGAAATTGCCCTTGCAGCGTGGCGGATAGAATAATTTCCACATTTCGATCGAAGTAAAGAAACAGTAGACGCATGTCGCCGTGTAAAAGACGATGGAGAAGAAGCTGACCATCGCGCGAGAGGCGCGACAACCACGGCGGCGGCGACGGCGACAAGGCGACAAAAGCGCGCGGCTCGGCGCGGCGTCGTACTGGGCACTCCACTGCTAAACGCCAAAGTGCGAGCGGGTGGCGCACGTCGGGCGCGTACTGCCGCAAGGGAGTGCCCAGTACGACGCGATGAAGTTAACGCGTCGCGCGTTCGACGCATTTTCTTGCCACGCGCATCTCATCGGAGATGCTGCTCAGCATATCAACGCTGCTGCTGGGCGCGGTGGTCCACCTCGGCAGCCACCTCCGAAGCCCAGCCACGCCGCGCACGATCGCGCCCGTTTGCACCGCCGCCATGTCCGCCACTCGGCTCTACGTCGGCGGCATTCCATTCGGCATGACCGAGGCCGAGGTGTGCCGATTATTTGACGGCGTCGCGCTGCCGCACGAGGTGAAGCCGGTGGTCGAGGTCGCGCTCCAAACACATGGCGACGGCCGGCCGCGCGGCTTTGGCTTTGTCGAGCTCGCGACCAGCATCCAGGCCGAACGCGCAAAGACGATGCTGGACGGGCGCGCGGTCTCGTACGGCGGGCGGATGCCCACCACGCTTGTCGTCCGCGCGGCCGCCGCGCCGACTTCCGGCTCCAAGCCCGCTCCTCCCATCGCCGGCCGGCTGCTGTGGGTGGGCAACTTGAGTTTTACATCGCGGCCGAGCGCCGTGCGCGACGCGTTCGCGGCCGCGGGCGACGTGGAGCCAACAAGCGTCTGGTGCAAGATTGCGACAGGGAAGAATGGCCGCTCGCTCGGCTATGGCACCGTCCGCTTCCCCGACGTTGAATCGGCCGCGCGCGCTCTTGGCTCGATGCGAGGGGCGACGTACGAGGATAGGGAGCTGCTGGTCCAGTACGATGAGCGCACGGGCCCAGCAACGCTTGGTGGCATCCTTGGTGCCGAAGGTCTCGACGCGCTTGGTGGCAATCTTCCGGCAGAGAGTGCCGTCGACGCGATCGATCCTGAGATCCTCTCCGGCATTGAGTCGTCGATGATCAGCGATGAGATGGCGACGAGGCGCCAAGCGGAGATCCAACGACAGAGTGACATACATAAACGCTACCTTGCGGCGATCGCCGAGATGGACAGGGCGAGGCAAAGGGAGGTACGAATGGCGAGAGCGCGGACGGCCTTCCGGCTGCACGCGGAGCGTAAGCGGAAGTTCCTACGCGGCAAGGGTGGTGGGGAGAGGAGTACCGATGATCCTGCGGCGACGGCGTCCGCTGCCGAGGCGTCGACTCTGAGAGTCATGCTGTCCAACCTCGCCTTCGACGCACGCGCGGCGCGCCAAAGGCGACAGGTGCTCGATACGATACGAACGAGCAGCGTGCCGGTGCTTCAGCAGCGCTTTGGTCTCAGTGAGGAGGCGAGCAGCAACAGCACGCAGAACGGGACGACCGCCGTATGGGTCGCGGCCGACCGCTTCGGCCGCTCGCTCGGCGTGGGCTTTGTGAGCGCGGGATCGCGAGCGGAGGCGTCGGCCCTCGTCCAGCTTCTAAACGGCACGGCCATCGACGGCAGAGTGCTCAGCGCCAAATTTGACGAGCCGGAGAGTGCAAGAGAGGATGGCGCGCGCGGCCTGCTGCCGCAGTGGCGGCCCCTATGGCTCGCGGGCAAGTTTGCGAGCACGGGCAGGCCGCCGGAGGGCGCTGAGGACGCCTTCCTCTACAGGAAGCAGCGGGCGAGCTTCCCGAAATTGTCGAACTCGGACGGGACGTACACGATTGATCTCTCGACGCTCAAATGGGCGCCCGTCGCGGACGACGAGGACGCTTCTGAGGTCGATGTGGAGGACTGCGATGATGACATTGCTGAGTGCGTAGAGGACGACACGGAGCTCCTGGATGAGGGTGAGGAGGAGGACGAAGGGCCAAAGGAGCCCTTCAAACCCTCGCCAGAGAGTTACGGCAAGTCGTTGTAGGCTAGGGTGCAATAGCTGTTTGAAAGCCATGAAGCAAACCGGGACGGGACCACCGCGGCCAATTGACGCGGCGGAGTTTACCAAGTTTCCCTTTTGGAGAGGGAGATAACCCCGACGATGCGATGTCGCACCGTAATAGCCCCGACATTCGTCCACGGTCGATTCTCTGCCACACCCCTCAGCGGCCGGCTGCCTATTTCTGGGCCCGCCGGCCGAGTTGCGCACAGGGGGGCTCCGCGAACCGAACGGCATGGCCAACACTACGACGACGGGCACCTGCGACCAGCTCAGCGGGCACGGCTGCCTTCTCCGCACGCCCGAAGAGTTGCGGACGCACATGATCATCCACGGCCCGCTGTTCGTCGTGACCAGCTTGCTCCTCTGCTTGAGGTTGTGGAACTCGCGCACGCGGCCGAGCTCTGCGCCGGAGCGCATGAGCGTAGTGCTTCAGCTCTCCGCCTTCATCTTCTCGCTGTGGGGCCTGATCGCGGTGCCCGGCTTCCACTGCGACTTCGGCGACGGCTTCCACCTGCGCGCGGCGACGCTGCTCTACGCCACTTACGAGTTCTTCCTCCTGCAGTTCTTCTACTTCAAGCAGAAGCAGATGCAGCGCCTTCCGGCCGTCCCGTCGATCGACCGCGGCGGCGCCTGGGAGTGCATCACGGGCAGCGCGCTCGCGCAGCGGTTGTACTTCGTCGCGACCTTCGGCGCGATCGCCATCGGCCTCTTCTGGTGCTTCTACGCGGTCGGAACGCGCATCGACGACTCGGGCCGCTGCTGGATGACCTACGAGGAGTGGACGCGCATCCTCATCACCGCGCTCGACACGCCGCTCTCCATCTGGTCCGTCCTCATGTTCCTACGCCCGCTGCGCAAACTGAGCAAGCTCGACCCGTCGTCGACATCGAAGGCGCTCGTGCGGCGCTCATTCGTCGCGAGCCTGCTCGCCGTGCTCTCGACGGCCGTCTGCTTCGTCTTCTACTCGATCGCGAGCGATTACTCAAGCGCCTACGTCAACACCATGCCGCTGCAGACCTTCTTGCAGCTCTACCTCGCCTGGATCGACGTACTCTTCAATTCGATCTGCGTGGCGGTCACCATGTCCGACATGCAGTGCAAGCAGTCACCGCTTGAGGCGCTCTCGGACCGCATGGCCACCTGGCGCACCGCCTTCGACGCGTCGACCTTTGTCGTGATCTTCGATGCGGCGACCGAGGAGTCGCTCGACGAGCGGATCGCGCTCGGGGAGAGCGGTTATCTCGGCAAGCTTCCCGTCGTCGAGCAGGTGCTCACAACGGCCCTCGGCCAGCTGCGCGGCATACGGTTGAGCCAGCTCACCTTGGCCGACTTTCAAAAGCGCTCTAAGGGAGAGAAGAAGATGATGAGCATGCAGGAGCTGTTCGCCACTGACGGGGCCATCCCCAGAGGGTGCCTCACCAAGGGCCATGCCCCGGGGAGCCTTCCGCCGGCTATCGACCAGCGCTCGGAAGCCTGCCGCTTTGGCGAGATCGACCTCTTCATAAGCCACTCGTGGCGCGACAACCCCGAGGCCAAGTTCCGCAAGCTCACCGAGATCGTCGCCGAGTTCACGCGCAGGCACGGCCGCGAGCCCGTTCTGTGGATCGATCGCTTCTGTATCGATCAGAACGACTTGGGCAACTCGGTGAGATACATCCCGGTCTACCTCCTCGCTTGCAAGAAGTTCATCGCGCTCGTCGGCCCGACCTACCTCTTGAGGTCGTGGTGCTGCTGGGAGCTCTTCCTCGCCTTTGGCACGAGCAAGAATCGCCGCGCGTCCAGCTTAACCTCCAGCTCCGCGAGCACGTGGTTTTACGAGCACGAGGTCCATCTCCTCGACGAGTCGCAGCGCAAGGTGATCCTCGGCCGCTTCGAGCATTTCGACATGCGCGAGACGCAGGCCTTCCGGCTGAACGATAGCGACAAGATGCTGAGCATCATCTACCGATCGGGCGGCGGCATCGACGGCTTCAACGAGTCGGTGCGCTCCTACAAGGACGATATCGAGTACGCGATCGGGAAGACGATGTCGTCCACGACGTCGCGCCCGGGGAACCTGTCGTGGCGTGATTCGGAGTTTGGCGACGTGGAGTGTTCAACAGGGTTCACCACGAGGCCGACAGGGTTAATTGTAGTCTAAGAGTGTAAGGCAAGAGGTAAGTGAGTGCTGCAAGAGATAAGTGTGGCGGGCGGGAGCGAGAGCGAGAGACGCGTCCACGAGAGGAATGCGAAGGGCGTAAGGAGAGAGCACCGCGAGCATGCTGCGGTGGGTGTGAATGTGAAAGAAAAAACAATTTCCAGACTAACCAAGAAAACTCCTACTCGCTCGCCTCACCTTCTGCGCAAAACTCACTCGCTGTCCTTGTTGAGGCTCCTCCTTCTTCGCGTCACCGCCGCCGCCAAAGAACCCTCCAAGCTGATCTAAGAAGGACGACCGCCGCCTCGCAACCGACGCCCTCGCCTTGGCCCTATCTTGCTCGCGCTCCTCAGCAATCCAATCGGGCACCTCCTCCTCACCCTCACCATCCGCCTCTTGCGCCGGCACCGACGACCTCGACATGCGCCGTACCATATTCCCAAGGATCGTCGAGCTCCTTCTGCTCTCTCTTAGCGCCGCACTTGCTGACTTGCGCTCCTCTAAGCTCTTCTTCTTCTCATCCGCCTTCGAGTTGCGCCCGCCATTCTTGCTATCCCTCGGATCCTTCTTCTTGCCGCTCTTGCTCGGGCTCGGTGGCAGCAGCTCCTCAATGTCACCTCCTGAAGCTTCGATCTTTGTGACCACCGCGCAGTCCACCCCCGCAACCGCGTTATTCAGCACATCAACCTTCAGCTTCCTTGCCCACGCGTCTATGCCCTGCTCATTGGTACCATTCACGATGTTCTCCACTTGCAACGACACCCTCCTTCGCATGCCCGTAAACGCCGCGTCGCCACCACCCTCCAATAAACTATTCAGACCATCCGCCGTCAGGCTGAGCGTCACGAGCTGCGCATCCCCACTCGCGGCAACAACGCTCACACGCCTTCGATGCGGCTTCATCATCTCCGGCGGCAGCAGCGCCTGCTCCCCAAAGCACTCTCCACGCTCCAACCTTGCCACCTCGTGCTTCTCGCCCTTTTTGACGATCGCCGTCCCACGCTTGATCAAGAAGAGCCCCTCCTCGAAGGCTCCCGCCGGCGCAACGACCTCCTTTGGCGCCCACGTGTGCTCCTCCATCACGCTGAGCACATGCTCCACCTCATCCAATCGCAAACCCTCGACGAATGTCCGCTTGGACACCTGAGCCGTCGTGAGCAGCCGCCGATGCACCAGCGGTATCGCCGCCTGCTGTAACTCGTAACCTATCAGAGTCTCAATCGCAGACACCTTGATCCGCATCAGCTCGGCACCGTCACGTCCAGCCGTCATACTCGTCATGCGCACGCGTGAGTTGGTATCGTGGTCTTCGTCGTCAGGGAAGAGCGCCGACTCTCCAAAGGCCTCTGGCTGCGTCAACGTGAGCGTTCCTTCGGTCTGGCCCAGAGGAGTGACGACCGTTCCGCTCCTGACAACAAAGATCTCATCAGCGTTCGCGCCGGCCTCAAAGATGGTCTCATGCGCGCCAAAGACCACAAAATGGCACGCGCGCGCTAGCTGCATGAGGCGCTCCTTTGAGATGCCGCGGAAGAGGCGCACCTGGCCGCACAGCTCCAGCACGTCCTTTTGACTCTTGTTGGCCAACGGCGGGATTTTGAGCTTGCTAGTGACGACACGCTGCGGCAGCACCCACACAAAGCCGCCCTCAATGACGGTGACCGTGCATACGCGAAGGTGGTTGTCGCCATCGGGACGGAGCATCTCCGCTGCACCAAAGTTGTCGAGCGGCCCGTAGTCGCGCGCGCGCCGCAGGCCGGTGTACGTTTGTCGCGAGATGTATTCGCTCGAGGAGGAGGTATCGTCAGCCGCCTTGTCGACCGACGCTCTGTAGCGGCCAGACAGGACAATGTACATGGACGAAGGCAGGTCGCCGACCTCGTACAAGGCCTTGCCAGGCTCTGTCGGCATTAAACGCGCAGTCTCCTCGACGTACTTGGTCTCTGAGTGCGAGAGATGTTCAAAGAGGACGCACCGCTTGGTGGCGGCGAGCCAGTCCTTGTGGACGTCTTTTGGTGGCTCTTTGGCGGGTCCTTGCGTGGCAGCGATCCACTCCATGACGGCCAAGAGGCAAACGGTGCAGCCTTCGTCGCGGAAAATCCGAAATCGCTCAAAGTTGAAGTTACTTATGGTGTTGCGAGCACTATACAAATCAGCTTGGCACTCTTATGGCGTCCGAGCACTATACAAACATGAGCGGCTCGCTACCTCGGGCTCACCTCACCAATCGCCCTTCCGAGCGACTTGGCGACTCGGCTCGCAAGCTGCGCGCTCCGCCCACGGCCAACACTCAGCTCCTCAAGCCGTGGCCGCCACGCGCTCAGCACCTCCGCGAGCGCATCGCACCGCTCGACCCGCTCCTCAAAATGTATCGATCGCTGGCTCGAGTGCCAATAGCCATTCTCATGCGCCGCCTCCGCCGTCTCCCTCATCACGTGCCCTACCGCTTTCAACACCGAGCCGGCCGCATTCAGGCCGGCGAGCACATAATCCTCGTATTCACTCTCAATCAGCCGCGTGACCGCGGGCGACAGGTCCATCGCCAAATCGATGTTCACATGCGAAGCCAGCTTTGGCTGTGCCCCGTTGAGTAGGTCAACCAACACAGCGTCGTCATCCATATCGATGGCGTGCTGGATCGCCTTGGAAGGCCCCGCAGACGGGCCCGACCATAACGCGCCCAATACCTTCAAATGGCCCAAACGCGCCTGTAGCACGCGGCCCATGGACTCTGACGGGCCGACGAGCGAGGCAATACGCCTCTCCTCGTCGGGCTCCGTCTCCGCGGCCGACTTCTTGAACGGGTCCTGGCCGAATGGGTTGGCCGGGCCTAAGAATCGCTCAATGTTGAGGCCGATGGGAACGTCGCGGCCGACGGGTACGATGCCATTGAGGCCGCGCTTCTCCTGGCCGAGCATCGCACGCGCGGCGGCAGTCGGAATGACCTCCAGGTCCTGCGCGTGCAGACGACCGCCGCCGAGTGGCTGTGACGGCCGTCCTGCACTGCTGCGTGGGAAGACGGCGGATGGCGGAGCGCGGCTCGGCTGCGGCGGTGGTGGCGGTGGCGTCGGCGTCTGCTGCGCTGGCGCTGCGTCGGAAATGTCGGTGGGTGGTTGACTGCTGCGCTGGCTCGGGCGGCTCGCCGCGCCAAAGCCGCCGCTCGGTGGCGGCGTGGCGAGAACTAGCGGCGGTGCTGGCGACGCCGCATTATTTTTCGGTGGCGCTGGAGACGGTGCTGACGACGGCGCACCGCTGGCTGGGCGGCGTCGCGGCTGTGTTTTAGGCGACGGCGGCGCCTTCCACGACAGACAGTTGTATTCGGAATCGGGTACTTTCATGGTGCCGCGCGCCTTTCCTTTCACAGCGAGTCGCTCGTCCTCGCTCCGCATGCCGGCTGGACGTGCCGCTTGGACCGCTTTTTGGCCGAATGCGCCTGCTGGCGGGCGTGTCGACAAGGCCTTCATTGATTGACAGGAATTATGCTTCGCGCGAGCGCTTTTTGTGTTGTTACGTTTGCGATGAAACATGAAAGAAAACTCTAATCTCTAATCTACTCACGACTGCCTCGCCGCTTCTTCTTCTTCTTCTTCTTCCTCTCCTTCTCGTGGAACTCCAGGACCGCGGTCGCGACCCGATCCTTCTTCCTCTCCCTCTTCGCGGCCGCCTCCTCCGCGCCTTCCGCCTTCATCACCGCCTCCAAGCCCGTCAGCATCAGCTCCGCGGGAAGCGGGCCTTCCGGCACGGGCTCGCCATTTGGCATGAGGTACTGCACGCCCTTGTCTGCCGCCTTGAGCATGTCGCCCTGACGCCTCTCCGCAATGGCTCTCTTGCCCAAGCGCAAGGCCCTCAGCACTCGATTGCGATGCGGCAAGTCGGCCGAGTTGGCGAGGCCCTCCTTAAAGGTGTGGTGCAAGTACGGGATCATCAGCATCCACTCGTTCACGTCGATCGACCCATCCTTGTTGAGGTCGTAGTCCTCGAAGATGCGCAACAATCGCTTGCTGTCCTTCACCATCGTTGTCAGCAGAGGCGGCGTCAGGCTGCCGCACGTGTCCAATACTAAGCGCATGCCGCGTATAAACTCCTCCTGGCCCAACGAGCCGCCGTGGTCCAGGTCGAGCTCGCGCATCATTCGTACTGCGACCGGGTACGCGTCCGCCAAGCCCTCCACGTTGCGATAGTCTCGGCGCAGGATCGATGGATTGTTGGTCGTGAGGGCATAATGGTCGGCGAGCCGCGAGTAATTCGCGTCTACGGCGTCAATCAATGCGGCGACGGCCTCATTTAGATCGACCCAACCAGAGCCGTCCGCATCGCTCTGGTTGAATAGCATCGCCACCTCCCTTGCGGGCCGATCGCATGCTGCGACCTCATTGAGAAGCACACATGCGACGGTCACGCGTGTCGCGCCGTGCGGTGTCGCTCTCATCATGTAGCGTTCGCCCTTCTCATTGACAATCGCCTTCCAGAAGTCCACAAAACCTGTGGAAGAGGCAAGGAGAGACGGAGTGAGGTGAGTGAGTGAGTGTGCACATGGATGGGTGTGTGGCTGCTGCTGCTGCTCTGCCGGTCGCTGCTGCTTGCTGCCCACTTCTCACCTTGCTCATTCAACAAATACTTCACCTGGGGGTCAAATCGCATGAACACATCAATGATCAGATTCTTCTCCTCTACAGGTAGGCCCTCCAACGCGTCTCGTTGCGCCATGCTCGCCTCCGCGTTCGCCAATAGATTCTCCGCGTACTTCTCGTTCGCCGTACGCCGCACAGGCTGCTTTGCCTGCTGCTGTACAGCTGGCTCGGGCGTCGGCGTCCGCGTCCGCTCCTTTTGGCCACCACCATCGTCCTTCGGTCCTATACTCTTTTGACGCTGCTGCAAGAACGGATCCCGCGTCGTCCGCTTCATGCCCATCTCAGGATCGAAGACCGTCGATTGGCCTCTCGAGTTGATGCCTTGGAACGAGGGCGCCCACGTCTGCGCGCGCCGCTCGCCGTCCTGTCCCATCATACCACCAGCGGTGCTCTGCGTGCGCACATCGCTGCCCTCCCCAGCGAGCAGATTCGAGAGCGTGACCGAACGACCCAGCGTCCGACTCCTCTGATCCGCAGGTTTACTAAAATCGATCGCACGCCGTGGCAGCGGTGCCGGATTGTTTGGGTCCCATTGCGCGTTGAACATGCCCGAGCCAGACGACGAGCCAACAGAGGATGTTGTGGCGGCGAGGTTCATGCTCACCTTTCGCGTGGCGGTCGGTGATGGGTCGCGGCCCTGCCTTACATGCAACCTTGCCAAGAGCGTCGATAAATCGTCCAAGCCGAGCTCGCCCGTGCCATGCGAGTCAATCTCGTGGAATCGCCGCAAGGCGGTGACGCTCCCACCGTCCCAGCCATACTGATCGCCAAGTGCCTGCATCACCTTACGGAACTCCAGCAACCCGAGGGTGCCATTCTCGCGGCCGTGGACGCGCATCAAATCGGTCGCCTCCGCATGGACCGCTGCGGACGACGCGGCGGCGTCCGCGTTGTGTGACACTGCCGACTTTTGCGCGGCGACCCGCTTGCAAAAGTCGATAAAGCTGACAGATTGGCCCGGCGCGGGCATTGGCAATGCTGGCGCGCCCGCCGGCAGCACAGATCGCAGCTCCGTCTTCATGTGCATCAATTCGCGCGCCGATAAACTGCCGTCGCCGTTCAGATCGTGCTTCGCAAATATGGCTGCAGCCTGGCGAAGAGCGTCATCGCCGAGCGCGTTGATGCCGCCTCGGATCGCATTGAACACCTCGTCGCTGGCGACCGCGAGTTTGGCGTCTCGCGGCAACGTGTGCTGAAGCTGCTTGTGCATGCGCTTGAGCGCGAGCGAGTCGGCCAACGCCATGGCCGGCTTGCAGGCTCTGCAG
>JACLAC010022924.1_pt1 | contig 23268 bp, 16 predicted proteins | sample 8027881 | NCBI WGS metagenome assembly JACLAC01 (sample SAMN15725517, study PRJNA655200) | protist metagenome | isolation source: fluorescence activated cell sorting (FACS) single amplified genomes of... | place: Spain: Blaines Bay Microbial Observatory, Mediterranean Sea | collected 2016-01-19 | reverse complement strand
TGCGGCGCATGATAGCGGTCTGAGGTTTCTTCTTTGGTTTGAGCCGGAGCGGGTCATGCCGGATACATGGCTCTACGATAATCACCCGGACTGGCTACTCGCTCCAACGGACTTCCCCGCCGAACAGCAATACCAGGCCAAAGACGGCTTCCATCTGCTGAATCTCGGACACCCGGAGGCGTTGGCCTGGCTGAAAGACAAGGTGTCGGGCATGATCGGTGCGATAGGCGTCGACATCTATCGCCACGACTTCAACCTGTACCCTTTGCACTATTGGCGACGTGGAGAAGCGCCCGACCGGCAAGGGATCAACGAAATCCGATATATTATGGGCTTATACGACTTTTTCGATGCCCTGGCAGCCGACCATCCGCACCTGCTTATAGACAACTGCGCTAGCGGCGGCCGACGGCTCGATTTTGAGATGCAACGTCGGTCACTGGCGCTCTGGCGCAGTGACCTGTGTTGGGAGCCGACGGCCGAACAGTGCATGACCTATGCTCTATCGTTTTGGATGCCGCTGCATGGCGTCGGCTCAATTTCACTCCAGCCCTATGATTTCCGCAGCGGGATGGGCAGCACTTTTTCTCTGGCACTAGATTACCGGAACCCTTCGATCTGGGCGGGCGCCACCCGATTGCTCAAGGAATTCCAGTCTGTCAGGCACTTGTTTGCCGGGGATTTTTATCCGCTGACTTCGTACAGTGTAGACGATGCGGCGTGGATAGCATGGCAGTTCGATCGCGCCGACCTGGGTGCAGGCATGGTACAGGCGTTTCGCCGGGCGGAAAACGATAGGGCAGCGCAGGCGTTTTGCCTGCGCGGATTGGATGCTGAGGCCGTATACGAATGGCGGGATTTGGACGGCGGGACCGCGGGGGAAACGCCTGGGGATGGGTTAATGGAGAACGGTTTGGAGGTGCAGGTCAACGATCGGCCGGGTGCTGTGATTATCACCTATAGGCGCATCCGATGAGAACCAATGCGAAGAATGGAGCCATAGCATGATTTATTTTTTTGATGAAGCCGCCATCGCTGCGGCACATAACCTAGAGCCGGTGCCTGGACCGGTGGAGAAGCTAGGGACCGTCCTGGAACCGGACCGGCCTTCGGACGGCAAGCGCTGCATGAGCTTTGCCAGCTCTATCGTGCCGCTGGAGGACGGTCGCTGGCGCATGTACTACAGTGTCTCGGACTTTGCGGCGAACCTGAAAAGCATCGCGATGGCCGAAAGCGCGGATGGACTGCACTGGGAGAAACCGATGTTGGGACAGGTGCAGGTGGACGGCAGGGATACCAACAGGCTGGCTATAAAAGGACTGGCCGAGGGGGTCGAGCGCTGTACCCAGCCGCAGGTTTGTCAGGCGGAAGGCGGCGGATGGCGCATGTTCTTCTGGGTCAACCACCGGCCCTTCCTGCGCTACCTGATGGCCGAAAGCGGCGACGGGCTGCACTGGGAGGTTGCCGATTTCGAGCGGCCGATCATCTACCACCCGCTGGAACTGGGGGCGTGGATCTGGACGCCGGGAGTGCTGCCGCCGGTGGAGGCGCAAGACCTTGGTCTAGACCAAGAGACCCTGGGGCGTTTTGTGCCGGGGGAAGAAGCGCAGTGGGGACATCTGTTGGAAAGGCTGGACGCCGATGAGCTGGTGCGGCTCAAAGGACTGCGGGCCAACGATGCAGTCTACGTGTACCGCGACGTGGAGCATGGTCTATACGAAATGTACGCGCCCTGGCCTATGTGCAATATCGAGGGCAGCCCGCGGCGGTGGGAAGACGATAACGCGCCCTTTATGCTGCGCGCCATCCACCGCCGGACCAGTACCGACGGCCAGAATTGGAGCGATGCGGATCTGATTATTGCGCCTGACGCGGGCGATAGGCCGGACCAGCAGTTCTATTACCTAGCCGTCCACCGACAGAACGGTTGGCGCATCGGCATGCTGGGTAGTTATCCGGTGGCGGCGAAGACCATGGATATCGAGTTGTGTTTCAGCCGCGATGGGCAACGCTGGGATCGCCCCCTGCGCGTGCCCTGGATCCGCCGCGAGGACGGCGAAGAGGCCGGCATGGTACACGCACCGAACCGCCTGGTCGAGATGGGGGACGATTGGCTCCTGCTCTACACGGCCAGCCCCTGCCGACACGGCGGCGTGCGCAGCCCGGAACAGGAGCGCGCCACAGTGCGCGCCGCCCGCTTCCCCAAAAACCGCTTTATGGGTCTGGCCACCGCCGCTGACGGGATCGGGCGGTTGTGGACCAGACCCTTTGTCCTGGGCGGCACCGAATTGTGCGTCGATGCCCGCCTGGACGGCTGCCTGCGAGCAGAATTGTGCGACCCCTTCGGCAAGACTCTGCCGGGCTTTGAGAGCGACCGCTGCCAGTTGGTGTCCGGCGACCGCGTCGACCACGTGCTGCGCTGGGAGGGAGCGGCAGTGGCGCCCTACCAGTACAACGCCGTCAGCTTGCGCTTGGAGGTCGAACGGGGTGCCATTTACAACATTCACTGGCGACGCGACGCGACTTAGTCTGGTTGCGGTGCTGAGCGATCCGGCCTCGATAGGCCGCTAGTTGAGCGGGGTTGGCTTAGCGGCTGATCCCCCGGCAGTCGCAGTGGCTCGTCTTCCTCCACAGCGCGAATTGGACCTGGTTTTTTTTTGAGCTAGGCTATTCCGTTGTCGTCATCCGCCGACCATTGCGCGAAGCGATCGGAAGGGTCCTTCTGTATCTGCCCGGTAGGACCTCATCGGCCGAGATCCGGACTTTTGGACCCTAGTCCCGACTTCCTGATGGTTACATCGGTTCTCCATGACGCCTCAATGCTCACCGGCGTGCGCTCTATAGCCGATGCTTGGGTGCCGGAATAACTTGGAAGAAGGCGTTTGAATTTCCTATACTTCATCGATCCGGACTGCGCCTCTCACCTTTACGCCAGGAGTTCTGGGTTATAAAACAAGCTAAAAGGAGAAGGTATATGAGTTTTTTCTCTTCTAGAGTCTGTAGGTTGTTTGAAGGCAGGTGTTTTCAAGCTACAAGCCAGCGCTGCTCAACGATCGTCCTTATCGTCCTAATCGGCGCCGGCGCGGATCTTTCCCTGGCCCAGGACGAGCTGTTTCGGCTCAAAACCGAGAAGGCTGAATATGTCGAATTGACCGGCCAAAATCACAGCCACGATCCGAGCTGGTCGCCCGATGGCAAGCAAATAGTGTTTTGTCGGCGACACGACGACGGCCGGCGGCGCATCTGGGTGATGGGCCGGGATGGCTCGAACCAGCGCCAGTTGACCTTCGGCGAGGGCGAGTTCGATGATTGGTACCCGCGCTGGTCGCCCGACGGTACGCGCGTGGCCTTTTCTTCCAGCCGGGAGGGACTGGGTTTCTGGACCGTACCCGCTGGCGGTGGCGAGTTGTACCGGATTCCCATGGAGCCACTGGGTGAATCCGGCATGATCAATTGGTATCTAACTAGCACCTGGTCGCCCGATGGCATGGCGCTGATCTTTTCCTACGGCGGTGAGGGAAACAACGAGGACATCTTCAGCATCCCCCTGATAGGAGGGCAAAAAAAGCGTCTTACCACCGAGTCGGGAGATTACCTATGGCCGACATACAATCCGTCCGGAGACCTCATCAGCTTCGTCTCCAAACGGGACACCGCTGAAGCCATCTGGATCATGCCCAGCGAGGGAGGAGAGGCGCGCCAGCTGGACACCAGGGGGAAGTCGGCTTCTTTTCACCGCTGGTCTCCAGACGGGCGCTGGATTATCTACCAGTCCGATGGTCTGTGGGTCGTGCCCTCGGAGGGTGGTATCCCTGTTGCGGTGCTCGAAGACTCACTGGGGGGCTATACAGCCGCATGGTCACCCGATGGGCGCGGCATTGCCTACAGCGGCAGGATTATTCGACCTGCCGATTTGATGCTGGTGGATTTGGCCGAGGGCACGCCGCGGACCCTGGCCAGGGACCTTATTGCAGGTACCGTGCTGCGTTCGCGGCCGGCGTGGAGACCGGACGGGCGCGGCATTGCCACCGTGGATCGCGACACGATGATAACCCTTTTGGACCTCGACAGTGGCGCGGCAGTGTCCCTGTCGAAAGGGATCAGTCCCACCTGGTCGCCCGATGGCATCCGCCTGGCCTTTGTGAAGGAGGAGCAAGAAGGGGCGAATCTCTGGAGTGTGGCTGCCGACGGCAGCGATCCGATTCGCCTTACTGTGGGAACCAATCGCTTAGGCCTGCCCAGCTGGTCGCCGGACGGAGAATGGATCGCCTACATGCGGCGGGAGGGCAACTGGGATGTCTGGGTGGTGCCCGCCTGGGGCGGCCGGCCGCTCCAGCTGAGCACCGACGCCCAGAACGAGGGCCTTCCCGTCTGGCAGGGAACTAAGGTGATTTTTGCTTCCCTGAAGTCGGTGGGGCAGAAAATGTCCTGGAATGCCTGGCGGGTGGGTGTGGACGGGGGCGCGGCGGAATTTTTCTATGGCGCGGCCGATTCCGACGTGATCTGGATGAGTTTTGCGCCCGATGGCAAGACCATGGCCTATTCGGGCTGGCCCGGTCAACAGAGCACTATATATATCAAAACGCTCGGCACAAACGCGCCTGCCCGCCTGCTTGCCGGCGACGGGGCGACGGCGCCGGCCTTCTCGCCGGACGGCAAAAGCGTGGCTTATTACCAGGACAATTCCGCTACTGGCAATATCTGGTTTGCCGATCTAAGTGCCCTGCTCAACGCAGACAATTTACCATAGAGATCAATTATGGCCCCTATTTCCCTACACGCGCTGGTGCGCACGCGATTTTTTCCGCTCATTTTCGTGGCCGCCCTGCTGCCTCTGGCGGCGGTAGTCATCTGGTTCTATATGATGAGTTTCGAGGCCATTGAAGAGGTGCTCGGGCAACAGACCGGTCGCCGGGCGCAAACCACCGCGGCGGCGGCCGCCCGGGTATATACGCATTTGCTGGACGATACCGCGCTGTTGACTCGGGGGCGCGAAATCGGCGGTTTCTTTACGGCTCTGCAGGAGGCCGGCCCGGGCGCCGCTCGGGCCCGGGCCGGAGCGAAACTTGAGGATTTTCTGAGCTGGTGGAGCGGCGAAATTTCGCCCGGACTCTATTTGCAGGCGATCTATCTAGATGAGCGCGGCCAGCCCGTCTACAAGCACCTCTTCCATGAAGACGCCGGGGTTGGGGGATTGGAAACGATCTCTAATGCCGTAGCGTTCGATGACATGGGTTTCAGCGCCGTGGATAGTTTGGACGCGGTGCCCGAGGGCACCATGGGTCTATCCGCGGTCAATAATGGGAGGACACAGGTTTTCCGCCTGGTGAGGCCGCTACGCCCCTTGCGAGGCCAGCGGCAATCTCCCGGTTACGTGGCGGTGGATTTTGCCCGCTCTTCCATCGTCGGGACGCAGCAGAATGATAATATGAACCTGCTGATCAGGGAGCGCGAAAAAGGAGAAATCCTCATTCTGTCGACCGCGGCGGATACCAACTCGGTGGCCGCCGCGCAGCTGCCCGAGCTCAAGCTCGCACGGGCCGCCGATATCGATGTTGAAGATAAGGAGGGGGACGAGACCAGAGTGGAGGTCTTTACCTTTGCCGCAAGCGGAGAAGAATATCTGGCCTCGCGGGTCTACCTCGAAAAGCCGTTCTGGGCGGTGACGGTATTCACTCCCATGAACGCCTACATGGCTCCCACCAAAAAAACAGGCGATATCACGCTGCTTATAACGGCCTGCTTCATGGCTTTTTCCATCTTTCTCGTCGCCAAGCTGACCCGGCGAGTCCAAGAGCGCTCGCAACTGCTGGAGCAGGCCAATGCAGATCTGCAGGAGGCGAATCAGGTTGTGCATCAGCACAATGTCCTGCTGGAAAAAGAGCTGGATACGGCCCACAATATGCAGATGCAGCTGATGCCTACCGCCCATCCCCGTATCGAGGGTTTCGACATTGCCGGGATGTGCCGCCCGGCCACCCATGTGGGCGGTGATTTCTTCCAGTACTTTCCTCTCTCGGACGGACGCCTGGTACTGGCGATGGCCGATGTCACGGGGCACGGCATGGAAGCGGCGATACCGACGGTTTTGTTCAGTGGTATTCTCGATAATCAAATGGAGTACGCCAGCTCGTCGGATGAACTCTTTTCCCGTCTCAATCGCTCACTCTACCGGACCTTGAATCGCCGCACCTTCGTCTGCTTTACGATGGGCGAATTGGATCCGGCCCGGGGCTGCTTGCGCGTAACCAATGGAGGCTGCCCTTATCCCTACCATTACAGCGCCCGCACCGGAATGGTGGAAGAAGTACGTCTGGACGCCTTTCCGCTGGGTCTGCGTCCCGAGTCTGACTACGCAGTTGTGGAAGTCGAGTTGGCGCCGGGCGACCGCCTGGTCTTTTGTTCGGATGGAGTCATCGAAACGGCCGGGGGAGAGGAGGAAATATTCGGTTTTGAACGTACCGCTGCGGTCATTGGTCAGGCGGCCGCTGAAGGCCTAGCTGCGGTGCAGGTGATCGAGCGTCTGCTGGATGAAGTGGACCGTTTTTGCGGCGCTGGCGAACAACACGATGATCAAACTATAGTCGTGCTCGGAGTAGAAGGATAGGAAGTGAGCCAAAGCGGGGCGCTTCTTCGACAGTTCGTTCGAAGCGGTCGTTTGTTGATGCACCCGACCCCTTTGATAGCTGGTTTGAAATGGATATGTTCTTGCGGATTAGGGATATGGGGTATAGGGTCATCTCCCAATATTAAAGTGGCGGGTTATCGTATCGATCTCGTGCCGCTCCGTTCAAGAGTCCGAGATCAGCCATAAGAAACATGGTGTTGACGAAGCCCTTTCCAAGCTGCGTCAGTTCGGTGTTAAATTGACGTGAAGCACGGGTCGTCATTGAAGATTGGCGACTATATTACAACACGGAAAGACTCCGTAAATGCTTTTGGGATCTGCTATCGGTTTCTCTGTGATGTGTGCTGTCATAATTTCTATGCCAGTATTTCGTAGTATCCCGTTGAGTATACCGCCAATGATTGCCACAGGAACAATCGCAGTACTTAGTTTCTGGTCACGTTCATCGGTTCTCCATGACGCCTCAATGCTCACCGGCGTGCGCTCTATGGCCGATGCTTGGGTGCCGGAATACCTTGGAAGAGGGCGTTTGAATTTCCTATACTTTCATTTCTTAATTTTCAGCACCACGAGTGTAATATCATCGTCCTGAGGCCTTCCCTCAGCCCAGTCCGCACCGCCTTGGAGCAAGTGCTGTATGATCGTCTCCGGTGCTTCGGTCGCTACTTCGGCAAACCGTGCAAAAACACGTGGGTAGCCATATTCTTCATACTCTGTATTTACCCTCTCTGGCAGACCATCGCTCATCATTACAATCGCATCGCCAGGTACTAATTCAAAAATCCGCTCCTCGTACTCGGCTGCAGCCAAAAACCCAAGGGGTATGCCCTCTATCAAAATCTCCTGAACTTTTCGCGAGACGGAGGAGTAGTGTAATACGGGCGGAATTCCGGCTGAGGACACCTGCATCGAGTCCCCCTCGATCTTGACCATGTTCAGTGCCATGCCGATATGCTGTAAGTTCATATCCCGGAGGGTCCGCGACATTACCGTGAATATTTTGGCGATATCTGTCTGCTCCGATAAGGTCCTAAACAGACTTTTAGTGGCAGAGACGAGAGTCCCTGCCTCGGATCCATGTCCGGTCGCGTCACCTAGAGCAATGGTTAGTGTACCATCCTGACCGAGGGCATAATCGTAATAGTCGCCCCCGACCTCAGTTGCCGTTTGCATGGACCAGGCAATATCTACATTGGGTAGCACTGGAACTTCACGTGGTAACATAGATAATTGAAGCTTGCGCGCACCCTCTAATTCTAGTTCCATGCGTTCTTTTTTCCCAAGTTCGACAATCACCTTATTGGCTACCGTATATGACACCAACATAATGAGTGCGACAGTGGTAAATAGAATAATGGCAAAGCCTCTAAACTGTTCGGCAGCTTGTTCGTACGCCTCTTCCATAGGGATATAAGAGAGAGTCATCCACGTTGCCGGGCGAAAGCCTCGGTTCCTCGACATCGCGTAGCCTACCAATACCTCCTGACCACCCTGATTAATTCCGTGCGCTTCTCCTTGCTGCCTTGCGACTAAATCATCCCATTTTAGATCATCATCTAAATCGACGGAATAAGAATCCTGTAATAATCGATCTCTTGATCGCTCCTTGGCTGCAATAATGACTCCTTCCTCGTTTACCAACTCATAATGCATAGAGTCTCCCCGGCTAGCAACATTCACCAGTGACAGAATATGCTCCATGTTATACGACGCCTTAAGCACCCCCACAGGACTGCCATCCGAATCGATTCTCAAGGCGATATCCAGAGAAAACACTCCGGCACTTTCATCGAAGCTAACCCTTCCGCAAAATTCTCCTTGTCGTATAGCGGCTGCCCACCAAAGCTCACCATCAGGCGGATCATCCTGCGGTCCTTGGTCAAAATCGCTGGTTTTATTCGTGGCAGCGATGATATAGCCCCTGCGATCCGTCATGAACACCTCTTTAAATCTATCCTGACTAGTTGCTTGGAGCTTTTTTAATAGAGCTGCTGTTGAATTTTCCGTAAGTCCATCCTCCAACCACTCTTCCCGGAGAGCCTGACCATCTTGATCGGAGCCTTCAACTGCTGCCCGTACTATTTCGTTTACAGCGATCCAATTTCTGAGTAGCAAGAATGCATATTCTATTTCCCGATCGATTTTATCCATCAACTCAATCGCCAGGTCTTTTTGAGATGAACTGATAGCCTGTTTAAGAGCTTTCTGACTGTCGTAGAATGAAAATCCTGAAGCTGCCAAAGCCGGTAAAAGACCAACTAATAGAAATATGAAAATGACCGTTGTTCTTACATTGCCCATTTTATCTGTCGATTTTTTATTCATTATCCAGCGTCTTATTCAGCAAAGAAAGTGGTACAAACACAATTACAGACAGAGGTATACCCCCTGCTGCAGGCTATAAGTACTCGTCGGGCACACCCGACTCTTGTATTCGATCTGCTACGGAAAAACTACAATGGATGTACAATCACGGGACAACCTCCTGCCAAAGGTTAAAAGAGCTTGGCGAGCTCGCGCAAAACGAGCCTGACCTAGGGGCGAGTATTGTACGATAACCAATATCACGACACAGGCGAAAAGCCCCCATCGTACCCAAGCGGTGAGAGCGAAAGTATAGCGGGAATTACGAAAGAATTTTCAGGAGTAATTTCACCTATCCCGTCCAGCTTGTCCCCACGGTCAGTCAAGCCCAGTACTTATCGATAAAATCTCGGCTCCATCCCAAGTGAAGCTCGAAATCCTCTATCATGCCCGCAAAATCAGACCCCATGAAATCATTATCCATCTTTTTTATTAGGTCCATATCGTCTATCTCGAAGATGGCATAATGGGCAAAACCGTCGACGTGAGCTCCGTTGCCAAAGGTGCCAATCAGCCGTATGCCCTGATTCTGCCAACCCGAAAGCATCTTTTCAAAACCGGGACCTAGTATTGATTCTCTCTGCTCGCTGGTCGCTTGCCTGACGGCCAAACCACCGTGCATTCTCATAAGGACTCTGAACGACATAGCTCGTGCCTCCGTTCATTATGGGGATTTAAGATATCTCGGATTAAATGATTATAATCAAACTCAATCGCCAATAAAAGAAGATTGAGAAGGGGGTCGACAGTATGCCGACCTTAAATATCAGTACTGGCTATATTTGTCAATCCGAGTTTTTATTTACTATCTTGGGCTATATTTTTCATATTCTCTTACCCCCTTAACATTCGATGGGCTATCCTGATGACAACTATGCTTCGACTTGAAAAAATAGAAGGCATCGGCAATGTCCAGATGACACAGGCAGAACTCCCGGTGCCCAGTGACGAAGAAGTTCAGATCAAAGTCAATCGCAGCTTGATCAACCGCGGCTCCGAACTCTTCTGGCGTTATGTAATGCCCCAGGCCGTACCGCCCAGTATGATGGGCTATTCCACCGCCGGATCGGATAACTGCGGTGGGCAGCCAGGTCGCTGAGGTATAATGCGGCGAGCGCGCCAATATTTTCGGCCCCCATGCCCAATATGTGGCAGGCGCATACGGTCATATACCGGAATCGATGGATTGCGAAACGCGACCTTTATCTCATCCACCGGATGCCCTGAGGGCAAACCCCGGAAGCCTATCATTTTCTCTACGAGGATCCCGACGAAGCCATGGCAGTCATTTTGGAATGGGAATAAAGCACAACCGCGGAATTTCGATCTCTTTGACTCATATCGCCAGCAAGAGTGTACAAGGAGGGTAATCTCATGAGAAAAGCAGACCTGCACCTCCATACGCATGCGTCGTCTGACGCATCATTTGATCCAGAGGAGGTCTTCAGTATAGCCAAGGCGCGAGAGCTGACGGCCTTGACCTTCAGCGACCACGACAGCATCGCCAGCAATGCGGAAGGCCAACGGCTTGCGGATATATACGAGGTGGCCTTTTTGCCCGGCGTCGAGATTACCAGTTCCTGGCGCGGGAAACCAGCCCATATTTTAGGCTTTTTCCTCGATGGCCCGCTGCCTTCTCTGGAAGATTTTCTGGCCAATAATATCCACTCGGTGAGAAAGCAGTACGCTCTCTCTATGCTGGAATATTTGCAGGGAAAGAGCATAGCAATAACCATCGCCGAGTATGAGGCTGAGGCGCAGGAACATTTCGAGCCGACGCCATTGTATCAGCTATTGCTGAAAAAAGGCATTGTGTCGAATCAGAAGGCGTTTATGGCCTTGCGGGAGGAGTCCGGCATACAGGTTTTCCACCGGCCTGCTCCGGAGGCCATCCAGGCTTGTCACGAAGCTGGCGGCATTGCTGTAGTGGCTCATCCCGGCCACGATACGGGGGTTGTTTTCACCTTTGACGAAGAGAATATCGCTGCGCTGGCAGCCGAAGGGCTCAACGGTGTTGAGGTATCCCATCCCGCTCACACCAAGGCCCAAGAAGACGATTATGTACAGATTGCAGATCGTCTGGGTCTGGTCAAGACCGGTGGTTCGGATATGCACATACCCCGCCCGGAGCCACAAAAAATGGTCGGTGGCACCTATTGCGACTGGTATGAGGTGCTGCACTACCTGCAACACTAAGTACAATTGGGCTGCGATGGCTCGTTCGCCTGCACGGCGCGCAGGTTCTAGCCGATGGAGATGCTGCGCCTACTCGAGCAAAATTCCGCCGTCGATAACGATATTCTTACTAGTAATAGACGGCGTGCGGCAGAGCATTTCGAATACGTAGAGCAGGTGGATCGGCGGGACCTCTTGCTTCCACACCTTCATCAGATCCTTGACTCCGTCAATCGCCTCAGAGGAGGTGGCGGAAATCATCTGCCCAGAGACAATGACTGGGCTGATCGAGTTGACGCGGATACCATACTGGCGTCCGGCCTGCACCGCGTGGTTGCGGTTGAGACCGAGCAGGGCGGTCTTGTTGCAGAGACATCGGGCGCGCCGATAAAGGCCGCCGACCGTTGCGCTAAGCAATCGGAAGGGGCCTTCTGTATCTGCCCGTTAGCCCTCATCGGGTTTAGCTCGTTCATCGATCCAAATCCGGGCCTTTGGACCCTAGTGCCGACCTCCTAATGGTTACATCGGTTCTCCATGGACACCGCGCAATGCTCCCCTGCACGTGCTCTATGGCCGATGCCTAGGTGTCGGAATAACTTGGAAGAGGGCGTTTGAATTTTCTATACTTTCAAGTCTGCGATTGCCCACCATATGAATAGCCCCTGATGAGTGCTGATGACTCGTCGGGGGCTATTTTTTTGGACCTCTCTCCGAGTGGCACCGAAATGGGGAACAGACCGCGACCAAGTCTTTCGCGCACACGCTTGGAAACGCTGGATACTTAGACCTTGCGCCAAAAATTCTGCAGAGATATACTAGCGGACAAAAGCGAAAGGACCGGAAAAGGGGGGCAGCCCGATTCCGGCCTTGATCCGAGGAGAACAGCACCCACCCCAGACCGGTCAAGAAAGGAGGTTTTCTTTTTTAGACACAATTTTAATAGTCAATTACACGAATTCCGAAAGGAGATATCGACCTTGGGTAACCATACATATCCACAAACCTACTCCACGTCCCTCAGAAAATACTTTGTGGTTCTAATATTTACATTATTAGGACTCTCATGTGACTCAAACGACAATCAAACTCTCTCGTCAGAAGACCAAAAATCGAACTCCGAACTTAAAGACTCGGTGAGACCCGATAACATGTTAGACGATTTGCTCAAGCCGTTAGTCACCGAACATTGTATCGTTTGGGCTCCTGATGGAAAAACGATTGCTTTTCTCTCCGATAGCACAAAAAAAATTGAACTTTGGCTGAAAAATGCAGATGGAAGTGGTCATAGGCAATTAACCGATCAAGGTGTAGCATATGGTAAAAGTGCCTGGTCCCCTGATGGGAGAAAAATCGCTTTTCTCTCTGATAAAGCTGAAAATGAAGATTGCAATGTGTGGACAGTAGACGTGGAGATAGGGCCATCATCCGCACAAGCACTCACTAAATCTGATCAAAATTTAGATTGTAGTGATTGGAAGCGTAGCGGTGTAGTCTGGGAACCCGGTGGAGACCGGATCGCCTTCACAACCGAAGTAGCTGAAAAATCTGCTATTCGCTTCATAAACGTCAATAATGGTGCGATTGAAACAGTGATTCAGGGCGATGCAGACTATATCCATCCAGATTGGTCACCTGACGGTAAAAAGTTGATTTTGTCTAGCAATCGCTCTGGAGAATGGGATATCTGGACCTATGCGTTAGATAATCATAGATACCAACACATAATGGATCGAATCGGCGACCAATTTCAACCCGTATGGGCCCCAGATGGTAATAGAATTGGCTTTTTAGAAATTCAAGGGGGAATCCACTCCAATTGGGTAACAACGGTTACCGGTCGCAAACCTATTCGGATAACTGACCCACGCGAAATGACGGGCGACGGGACATGGTCCCCAGACGGAAAAAAATTTGGCCATACCGTCCTTAACCCTGAAACAGATATTTGGTTATATGAGCTCAGTACTGGTAAAGCTTCACGGATAATAAATCAGGCACATATGTTTGCCGCGTGGTCCCCTGATGGCACCGGAATAGCCTATTTGAAGAAGAACGAAGACTTTGGCCATGACATTTGGAAGCTCGATATATCGACTGGGGCGACACTGCGTCTGACGCATGACGGGCGCGTATCGCATAAATGGGCATCGATTGGATGGTCACCGAACGGCAGATTCCTTTCATATACCGCGGGACTCGATCAAGACAAGGACTTATGGTTGATGTCGCCAAACGGAGGACAAGAGCAGCCCATTACTATGGATGAGTACCAAGATTCTTGGCACTGCTGGTCACCGGATAGCAAAGAGATTGCCTATACCTCTAAACGCAATGATAAAAATGGACTGTGGATCATTCCTGCCTCTGGCGGCAAAGCACGAGCGCTGCTACAGTGGGATCAGAGCTACAGCGGATGCTCATGGTCCCCCGATGGGTCCCAAATATCTTTTTGGTCTGAAAAAGAGGTCTGGATCACCGATATTGATGGAAAACATCCAAGGAAGCTTGCCAAAGGCTTCGCCCCAACCTGGTCTCCAGATGGCCAAAGTATCTATTACACAGATTGGAGGCCGGTTGTTAACCGGATAATGAATATAGATATCGAAACGGGCGAGGCGAAGGTAATTCTCAATGCCAAGCGTGTATTGGTTCAAAATGTTTCTCCTGATGGACAGAACTTGCTGATGACCCAATTCGCGCTCAGAGGTATTCGAGTTAGATCTGATATACCTACATTTAAAAACTTGTTACCCTGAGCAACTACGATGATGAAAAATCTAGGAATAAGATCGAAACTAATCATCTTAGTCATTCTCACTGCGTTTATACCGCTGCTATGCGTAGGTTTTGGCTTTCAGAAAATCGCGTTTAATTCCATCGAGCAGGCCATTTTAAATAAATCAGAGACACTGATTGAAGATGCTGCTTCACAATTAGAAACCTTAGTGGATGTACGACATTCCGAACTTGGGTACATTTGCAGAAATAAAATCGTTGTCGATGTATTGCGTGGCAAAGAGAGTGTTGATGCATTACCGGAAGTTATTTATCCATTCCTAGCTGGAAACAGACTCGCATTTGTACGCTTATCTGTATATGACAAAGAAAGAAACTTATTAGCAGAAATTAGTAAAGATGGTATCGGAGAAACGACGCGAGACGGCTACATGGCAGCGATTGGTCAGTTATTGTCACGCAATAATTACGAGCTTCTCATGCCGTTAAATAGGAAAATGGAATATTGGGGTACCAAAACCGCAACAAAAGTAGACGGGCGTTACGACCATATTATTCGGCTTACCCTGCCGATTAACGATTTTTTCTCGGCCGAACAGGTAGGTTGGCTTCAAGCCGATCTTCAACTAGATGCATTTTTATTTCAAGCATCCGTGTATTCACTCCTCCAGAATCACCAAGTAACAATAGTGGCCCACGATATAGTCGTGGCTGATTCAGACTACAAGAAATTAGGGGCCTCTCTGACACAACTCTTGCCGGAAAATTTATTCCCTATTCGCGACGAGAACGGAGTGCTGTATATAGGTACAGATACTAAGATCGCCTTTTCCCAGGTAGAAGGGCTGGACTGGATTATTTTAAACTGGATACCATTAAGTGATTACGTAACGGATCCGCGACAGAGCACGAAGTTTGCTCTGTTCATTACCATTCTCATTGCGTTCGCTACTATTTTTGTGATGTTAGCAGTTATCGGAAGAATTACTGGACGCTTACGCCAAATCGTCCAGAGTGCTGAGCAATTAGCATCGGGCAATCTCGGTCAAAGACTTAAATTTCGTAGCTTTGATGAGACAGGGCTTTTGGCAGACTCCTTCAATAGCATGGCCACAAGTTTGCAAAATAACATGAATCAACTTAAGGACTTCAACCGAGAACTGGAAGACCGAGTTGCACAACGTGTTGTCGAAGTGGAAGAGCTCTCTGCACTGAACATCGAGCAGGAACGCACACTCAGACAGCGTATGGAAGAGGAACTAGAAGAAGCACACCAACTACAGATTTCCATGCTGCCCAATCACGTACCGGAGCATCCCTCCGCAGAAGTCGACTGGGCTATGAAGACCGCTACCGAAGTGGGCGGCGATTATTACGACTACCGGATCGCCGCCGACAATCGACTGACCCTCGTCCTGGGTGACGCAACCGGACACGGGATGCAGGCCGGCACCCTAGTCACTGCCACCAAAAGCCTCTTCCAGAGCTTGATAAAAGAAGAAAACCTCGCCAATACCGTCTCCAAAATGTCCCAGAATCTGAAATCCATGAACCTTAACCGACGTGGCATGGCCCTGACCCTGATCGAACTCAATGGTCGCCAGTTGCGCTACTGTGCGGCCGGTATCCCGCCGATCTTGATATACAGAGTGCAGCAAAATAAGGTCGAAGAAGGTCAAACCGGCGGCTTGCCCCTCGGGCTCACCACCCGCGGCAGCTACCAGCAAACCGAAGTGAGCCTGGACCCGGGCGACGCCGTCCTACTGATGAGCGATGGATTACCCGAGCGCATCAACGAAGCGGAAGAGGAATTCGGCTATCAACGCGTACAGGAGCTCTTCCTCGAAGTAGCCCAGGAAACCCCCACCGAGATCTGCAGACGGATGGCAGCAGGCGGCGACGAATGGGCAGCGGGAAAGGAACAGGACGACGATGTGAGCTTTGTGGCCCTGAGAGTCCGGTAGGTTTTGGATGGCAGCTATTCAGAAATCCAGGAGGTCCGCCTCTCGCTGTCGCTTAGGTTGGACCGCTTTATTGGCGCGGGTATTCGCCATGGATGTGATATGTTGTCCGAGCTGTGGTGGCCAACTTGGTTTGGTTGCGGTGCTGAGCGACCCGGCCTCGATAGGCCGCTAGTTGATCGGGGTTGGTTTAGCGGCCCATCCCCCGGTGATGGCAGTGGCTCGTCCTCCGCCACAGCGCGAATTGGATCTGGTAGTTTGAGGTAGCTATTGCGTTGTTACCGTCCGCCGATCGTTGCGCTAAGCGATCGGAAGGACACCTCTGTGTCTGCCCAGTAGGACCCCATCGGATTTAGCTCGCTTTCCGGTCCAGATCCGGCCTTTGGACCTCCATCCCGGCCCTCCCAATGGCTCCATCGGTCTTCGATTACGCCTCAATGCCTCCCTCCACAGTGCTCTATGGCCAATGCCTGGGTGCCAAAGTAATTTGGATGAGGGCTTTTAAATTTCCTATACTTCCCGCCGAAAAGCGGGCGATAAGACACCCACACCGTTTGACCCGACAGCTTAAAAGGCCCTTTATAATTCCTATGCCCGTGACCATCCGGCTGTAGCAGCGGTTTGCCCAGCTGCAGTCTAGGCTACAATCGGACGTCGACATGCCGGCTGACTTCTGCGTTGAGGAGTTCATCGCCTGTTGGAACGAGCGCTAGTAGCCTCTACTGTTCGAGGAAAGGAAGCGCCAATGCAGGTCAATCCGCAGCAGTGGGTAGATGACGGCTACATCATCCTGCGCCAGGTTGTCCCTCCCGACCGCCTGGAGTCCCTACGGGCAAGCTATGAGAAGCTCGTCGAGCGCCAGCACCAGATCTGGGCTGGTGAGTTGGAATGGGACGAGCCGATCGGCATGGACTACAAGGCCAAGCAGCCGCGCATAGTAATCAACTCTGTGGTGGATGCTACTACAGCAGATACGGTAGAGTTCTGCTTGCACGACAATACGCTCGGAGTGAGCCGCCAGATCATGCAGGCACCGGATGCATCGCCCACCGCCATGTTCTTCATGTGCAATCCCAAGACCGATCACGGTCCTGACCGCTGGCACCGCGACGTCGGAGGCCGGCGCCAGGCGCCGCTGCGAGGGCTGCAGGAGGATATGCTGGCCAACACACCACCTTCCGTGCAGTGGAATATCCCGCTGTACGACGATGACGTGCTGTGGATTGTGCCGGGCAGCCATCGCCGGGCAAACACACCCGATGAAGACCGACAATTGGCCGAGAAACGGCGCGTGCCCCTACCGGGGGGCATGCAAATAAAGCTCAACGCCGGAGACGGCGTGGTCTACAGCAGCATGATCTTGCACTGGCCTAGTAACTACAGCACCAAGCTGCGGCGGGTGATCCACCTCAGCTACCGTCCATTCGGGGGACAGGTTTATCCCTATAGTGCGTACTTTTACTGGAATCTGCGCTTCACGAGGCATCTCTCACAGGCCGCGCGCGCCCAGTTTGAGCACTTTGCCCAGCTCAGCGCCGAGGAACACGACCACATCGAGACGTTCTTCCGCGCAGTCCTGGCCAAGGATGAGGCTGCATTTCGTGCCGAGCTTGCGGTACTGCATCCAGCGAAGGCGGAGCGCATCGTGTGCGTTGTGCTCCTATCCCGACTGGCGACTAAAATCTATGAGCTGCGCACTCCGGAGATAGCCAGCCTGCCGCTGAGCGCGCGCGCGAAGGCGGTCGGAGACCAGCGGACTAGTCTCTACATGGCGGAGGAAATCGCCGGGCGGTTCTCGACTCAAGAGGTAGAACTGCTCAGGCAGCGTTTCGCACCGCTCGAGGCCAACCTATACTCCGACGTAGAGATGCCAGTCGACTTTGGAGTTGATGAGTTCGTCACCAGCTGGGGTCAGCACAAATAGTCTCGACTCACTTGATGACCATGGTCCCGGGGGCGGGTGCCTGTGGGATGACCTTGGTGCCGGGTGTTACGACCTCGTCAATGGCGCCTAGGTCCGCACACTATGTTTGGTTGTGAATTAGGCTTGTGCCGTCCTATGTCCGGCTACGATTCTTGAGACCGTCGCTTTGCTGACATTATACAGCTGCGCCATCTGGGCACCGGACTTTCTCTCCGCCAGGACATTCTCTGCAATATCTTTGCGTTGATCGGGGCGTAGTTTGGGTTTGCGGCCCCCAATCCGGCCTTCTTGGGGTATATTCGGGATACCTGTAAAATGTTATCACTTCAGCTTAACTTGCCTCTACCTATGCCTTTTCTAAACCTTCAGCTCGCCGACCGTTGCGCGAAGCGGTCGGAAGGGCCCTTCTGTGTCTGCCTGGTAGGATCTCATCGGGTTTAGCTCGTTTTCCGGTCCAGATCCGGACCTTTGGATCTCCGTCCCGGCCTCCTGCTGGCTCCATCGGTTCTCCATGACGCCTCAATGCTCACCGACACATGCTCTAACTAATTCAATGCATTCAACAGGGTTTTGACTTTATCCTCATCAACCATCAAAATAGTTTCTGAAAACGTAGACCCCTCATCAATTACCTGCTTTTTTGTAGCAGAAAAATGTATGGCATCTGGATTAACATTATTAACTAACTGAGCAATATTTGACGCATTCACGCCGCCGCCCAGCATAATCTCAATTCGACTACCAGCATATTTTTTCATCTCCTTCAGCACACTTGCCCCTATGTCGACGTTGCGCGCCAATCCGGAAGATAGCACTCTGTCTACCCCAAGATTAATGATGGTATCTAATGATTTTTCATAATCACAAGTATCATCAAAGGCACGATGAAAGGTCAGTTTGATACCCGAAGCATGTTTTCGAATCATGCGCATTGCATCTTCATGAATCAGCCCTCGTTCATCAAGGACACCCACTACAACTCCCTGTGCACCTATTTTCTTGCATTCGTGAATATCCCTTAAAATGACTTCGATCTCTTCATCGTTGTAGTTAAATCCACCGGGCCGTGGACGAATCAAGACATGTGTTTCCACACCACAAGCCAATGCATATTCGATTAACCCCGATGAGGGTGTCATTCCTCCCTGTTCTAGATTCTGACACAACTCAATCCTGGAAAATCCGTGCTTTTTTGCAAGCTGTACTGCTTCAATTGAAGCAGTACACAATTCTAATTTCATCATCTTTTTATTCGATTTCGTCGATAAATGTCCACGTAATTAAAAGTGAATAATTGACAATATACCTTGGGCCGATACGTTCTGTGATGCAAAGAAAAAATGAGGCCACACGATGAAAGCGAACTTAATTCTTATGGTCATTGGCGGCGCGCTATTGTCCCTGTGGGTTGGCTGGGGCGTATATATCATCTATGGAATCGAACGACCCCATTACGAAGTGCTAGAGCGTCTTTCTAGGCAGGTCGAGATCCGTCAATATGATCAACAGACCTGGATTTCTACGACCGATACGACAGACAACGCATCGTTTTCCGTATTAGCTTCCTATATATTCGGTCGCAATAAGGAACGGCAAAACGTGGCGATGACCGCGCCCGTCATCACCGACGGTACGATGTCGTTCATTCTGCCCGCTGTGTTATCGGAGCAAAGCGCACCCACTCCTGATGGTCAGCCAATCCAGTTCACTACCGTCGCACCGCGCCAAGTGGCTACGCTTAAATTTTCGTGGTTCACCAACGCCAAGCGAGTGGAAAAAAAGACGGCCCAACTCTTAGAAGTACTGCACGAACACGGCATCACAACGCAGGGAAAGCCTTTTCTCATGCGCTACAACGATCCTTGGACTCCACCGTTTATGCGACGTAACGAAGTCGGGATTGCCGTAGAACGTATATCTTCACAAAGCTAAGTTCTCCGCCCGAAAAAGACATCCGTCATTCCACATACAGGGGGGCAGTGAGGCATAACGAAGGACTGATGGAGCGAACTATAAAGATCATGCCATCATCACTGTGTGCCCTTCCATAGTTTTAAGTAGCAATTCCCTCTGTCGAGAACTAACTCTTCTTCTGTAATAAATAAACTCTATTTATGAGCAGCCGCTCCCCCGGCGATGGCAGCGGCTCGTTCTCTGCCACCGCGCGAATTGGATCTGGGTTTTTTGCGCTGGGCTATTCCGTTGTCGTTGTCCGCCGAGCGTTGCGCTAAGCGATCTGCCCGGTATGACCTCATCCGGTTTCACGCGTTGCCCGGTCCAGATCCGGACTTCTGGACTCCAGTCCCGGCTTCCATTACGGTTCAATGCTCCTCTGCATGCCCTCTATACTCTATGCTTGAGTGCCAGGTTAATTTGGAAGAGGGCGTTTGAATTTCCTATACTTCTTCCGCGTGCCCGGTATCTTCTGGTGGCCCAAGGGCATTTCATTCTGTGTCATCCATGGCATGGGCGTAAACGTCGATCTCATCACCATCGTCGCAACCCTCACAGCCGCGACCCTACCCCAGGATCGCTCATTATGTCATCAAACAGAACCAGCAGGGAATGTGCAACCTGAAGAGGAACAAATGAACTTAGAACCCGATCTCCTCACTTTCAACAATGGCTCAACCGTCGATGCAAACTTTTGGCCACGTCGACGCAGGGAACTCGCCGACACCATTATTCCGCACGAATACGGGGGAATGCCACCCGAACCTGAAAAGGTGGACGTCATACGTCGCTCCAGAGGGAACATTCGCCACTGGCCGGGCATCCAGTATCTTACTTATGAAGTTCGCACGCACTTTTCTGGTGGCAAAGAGCTTTCACTGACCCTTTCACTCTGGATACCTTTCGGCGATGGGCCATTCCCAGTCCTCCTCGACTTCGATGGGTGCTGGCGTTATTTCAGCGACGAGGTCGTCCAGGCTGTTTTGGCACGTGGCAATATCGCCGCAAGCGTTGATCGAACCGAAGCTGCCGCTGACAACAAAGATGAATATCGCAAGACTGGACTCTATCGCCTTTTTCCCGATGCAGAATTTGGTGTCTGCCCTGCATGGGCCTGGGTAGTCCACCGCTGCGTCGATGCATTGATCACCCTTCCCAATGTAAGAGCCGACGCCATCGCAATCACGGGCCATTCACGCGGAGGCAAAACAGCGCTTCTTGCTGGAGCAATGGATGAGCGAATCGCCATCACCAATCCCAATAACTCAGGTATAGGAGGCGCAGGGCTCAATCGTCTGAAAATGGACGGTAGTGAGGTCGTCGCAAGCTTTTTTCGCTCGGGCAATATCTTCTGGTTTGGAAAAGAATACGCGGCGCATAAAGATCGCGATGCCGAACTGCCCTATGACAATCACTACCTGCACGCACTCGTAGCCCCTCGCGGATTGTTGCTCACAGAAGCCTATGAAGATCACAGCGCGAACCCCGCAGGCACTTATGCTGCTGCGCGATCTGCCCAAAAAGTCTACGATCTCCTCGGCAAACCAGACGCCATTGGCTGGGCTTATCGCGAAAGCGGCCATGCGCACAGACCAGAAGATTACGCAGCCCTTCTCGACTTCATGGATCGCCATCTCCATGGACGAAAACTAAAACGCGATTTTCAACGCAACCTCTACCCTGACCTAGAGAACCTTCTACATCCGCCTGAAAGCAACACTTCAAGCAACGCCTGAGGCAAAGTCGAAAACAGGACTATCAGCCGCTAAACCGACACTTACTGCATTGGAATCCGGCCGATCTCCCGGAGATGGAAGCGGCCCGTCCTCCTCCACAGCGCGAATTGGTTTTGGTTTTTTTTGAGCTAGGCTATTCTGTTGTCGCCGTCCGCCGACCGCTGCGCTAAACGATCGGCAGGGGTACTTCTGTGTCTGCCTGGTAGGACCTCATCGGGTTTAGCTCGTTTTTCGGTCCAGATCCGGGCCTTTGGACCTCCGTCCCGATCTCCTGATGGTTCCATCGGTTATCCATTACGGCTCAATGCTCCTCTGCACGTGCTTTAGGGTCGATGCTTGGGTGCAGGAATAACCTGGAAGAAGGCGTTTGAATTTCCTATACTTCTTAAAATTAGCTTGCGGCCCGAGCGTGACCGAGGAAGAGTGGGATCGATTTTTTGCGGTCGCCAAAGAAAGTGGCTTCTTCCAAAGTGGCAGCGCCATCGCTCAGAGAACGACCATCGGCAGCGGTGAAGTAGCAGATATCACCGCATAGGTAGTTACATGCGCTTCGATGCCGACAGCCTGGATGCATTGACCGATCTGTTGAAATACCATCCCACAGTCGTTCATGGCGGTACGATCGAAATCTGCGAAATGCCCAAGATCTGACAGAAAACCAAGGGGACACGATGATCCAGATGACGTCGCTCGAGTCTTTCAAACAGAGTCGGTCCTATGTACCTGCAGCACTCAAAGCGGGTGTGGCGGTCCCCACACTGATCATTGAGCACTCGGACTGCGATGAACTGCTGTGGGCGCTTCGCCTGATGGAGTTTTTCGGGGATATCTCTCGAGGATTTGGCTATCAGCCCAATGTCCAGTGGCGTGAGGAAAGCGAGGGAGTGCTCTGCTATGAGGATAGCGAAGTGGCTCCCGAGGATTGTCCCAGCGGGACCTGCAGTTGTCAGGTCAACTCCAAGGATGACATTCTGACCTTCGAGATCGGCGTGACCAATCGATCGAACGAGGTATGGCCCGATTGCTGGGGTTGGCTGTGTTTCATACACTGCTGGGCGCAGGCCTTTCAAGCCCACTGCGAACTCCCCGTAGGAGAGCCCGAGAAGCCCTGGGTGCCGGCAAGCGTGCTCGAGGCACCACTGGGGAGATGGCTGAAGTGGTGTCCGGTAGCTGAACACGTCGCGACGGCAGAGCGCATTGCGCGCAACCACAAGGCCCGGTGGCAGCCCCACATTCAGGCCACCAAGGGGGCGGTGCGCGCCTGGCGGGCTCATAGCGCCAGCCAGCAGTTCGTTCAGCTGACCTCTCCAGACGCCATCATCCTCGGTTGGAGTCATTGGCCGTGCACGGACATGGGAGTTTACTTCGGATCGCTGGATCCAGGGCAAACGGGCAGCATTACCGGACAGGTCGAATTCTCTGAGAAGCCTTATGTGCCGATTTGATGCATTCCATCATGACTACAGCACCACCGCTATACCGCATCATCTTCAATTGGGAGCGCGTGCTCGACGAGTACTCGGAATACCCTCAATCAGCCTGTATATCGAGCTCGCCCATTTTGTGCCAGACGATCGCGTTTGTCGAGTTGTGCATTCAGTACGAGGACAATAGATGAAAAAGGTAATTCTCTGTGCTCATAGGGGTCTGGACGACAGCGCGCCCGAGAACACGATGGCAGCCTTTGACGGTGCGCTCGCAAAGGGAATGGCGATCGAACTCGATATTCAAAGGACGGCTGACGATCACCTGGTCGTCGTGCACGATCCGACCGTAGACCGCACTACAAAT
>JACLAC010019639.1_pt1 | contig 23286 bp, 18 predicted proteins | sample 8027881 | NCBI WGS metagenome assembly JACLAC01 (sample SAMN15725517, study PRJNA655200) | protist metagenome | isolation source: fluorescence activated cell sorting (FACS) single amplified genomes of... | place: Spain: Blaines Bay Microbial Observatory, Mediterranean Sea | collected 2016-01-19 | reverse complement strand
TAGAACTGTTCGAAATGTTAGTAGAAAAGAGAGGGGATTATCTATGTTGACGAGATCTACAGTCTCTTTCTCTATATTAACCTTAATCCTCTCTTTTGTTCTTTCTGATTTAACTCTAAACTTAACACTTTACAAGCTTAAGTATCTTATACTGCAAGAATCCTGAATGATAAAATACAATCTACAGCTGGTATTTTCAGGGATAATGCCAATGGTCACCAAAAATTATCAACTACAAATTTCATGGTTGATGAGACAGTACCTAAATACAAGCTAAGGACTAATGAAGATGTTATTTCTAAAGCTGAACATGTTCGAGCGAATTTATCTGAAGATGATTGGAATGAGATTTCTGTGGCTTACGAGAGTTTTATTGAGACTTTTAAATCAGTGAATAAATCGGTATTATTTAGCAAACTTGGAAGGTCTTCATATTTTCACTTATCAATATTTAAGACTGTAACTAGGAGTTTAGCTGACAATTCTGATTGTGGTTGTTTGCCTGTTCCATTTTACTTTACAGATAAAACACCTTTTATTTGTCAGAAAGATTATATTTATGATGTTGCATCAATGAAGGAGCAGTTTAATGCATTGAGTGAAGACGAGTTATCGGGATATGGTGATGACGGAATATTGGCGTTGAATTACTTTAATAATTCAACAGAGTCAGAAGTAAATTATGCAGATTTTTCTGCGACATGGGTGACTCCTGAAGAATTTGAGATAGCGCTAGCAATAGATTGTATGCAGGGGTCTGATTTGGGTTGTTGTGGAAATTATGAGGGATGCTGTTGGTATGCTCATATATTATGTTTGGCTCATGACCTTTATTGTTTGGCTTCTGATTGTGGAACGGGGTGTGGACCTGATTGTGAAAGTTAAAATTAATAGCTATGAAAAATAATGAAATAACCTTCTTAGGAACTGGTATATTATTAGCAATTCTTCCGATTTACAAAGCGATTGCTTGGTTTATGGTCCGTTATGCTAATCCTGGATTAGACCAGGCGGAGAAGTTTGCTATTTATAGTAGAGATATGTTTCCAGATTTTTTACAATTTGAGAGCAAATACACGCTATCGTTTATAACAGTTGCTGTAGGATTACTTTCGGTCTCATTTTTGACGCTAAGTATTGTAAAGGCTAGTAATAAGTCTAAACTTTTAGAAAATGTAAAGATTGCCTTTTTGGTAATTACTTCTCTATTTACATTTTTTCAGATATGGTCGTTAATGTAATCTGAATTAGATAAAAAGTAAGAGAATGAAATAAACAAAAATGCCTCCAGTAGTATCGCTGGAGGTTTTTTATCTTTAGGAACTAAAGGCTTATTACATAAGGACGGAAAAATATGAACAACCTATTTTCTCAAACATCCGTCTGTAATTTTATATTAAAAATAGATTAATATGTGGATGGTAAATACGGAGTACCCAGATTACTCAAAGATGAACAATAAGAGTAATATTTTTTAAATGCAGACCAAGGTTTTAATCCTTATACGTGGGCCCCACCAATTCACTGGAAAGGTTGGGTTGGTAATAATGAGGTTGAGTTCATACAAGTTAGCGCTTCAGGTTCAAATAAGGTAGACTACGATTTCTCAAATTTACCAAAAGAGCTCAAAGGAGCCATACCTTATATTGTTGAGGCTATTGATAATGCAATGAGAGTTATGGATTAAAAGACCACATTTGAGTCTTAACATGAAAACACCTAATTTTATACACAAAAAAACCGAAGAGGACGTCCTCTTCGGTTTAAATTAATTTTATTTAAAAACTGTCAACCTATTTCAGGACGACACAAATATTTATGCTCTATTCAGCTTCCAACATGAAAAGTTAAGGAATTGCGGGGCTTTTTTTTTATTTCCGCGTATTGGTTAATAAACCGTTAATAAAACATTCCGGTAAAAGCGAAGTTCATTTTTCTAGTATAATTACACCTCAAACAATTCATAGTTAATTATGCTAAAACTTATCTTTCTTATTCTTTTCAACGCCTTCTTCTTTTTCTCTTTTAAGGCTCAAGAAACGTCTTTAAACAAAAAAGAGCAACAAGCCCTACTTATAGAGAAATACCTTACGAAAAAGGCCTTAAAACACTCCTTATACTCAAGAGAACGTGAAGAAGCCATCGATATGGGCTTGGCCGAAGATTCGACTGTTGCGTATTTATGGCAACAAAAAGCGATGCCACTGTTCAAGCAAGGAAAGTATGAATTAGGAATGCAGTATATTGACAATGCCGTTAAATACGATAGAGAAAGATGGCAAGGATACCGCGCTTTTATCAAATGTATTTTTGCTCAAACATATAGAGATGCCATAGAGGATTTTAAAGACTGTAAAAAAAGATTTGGCAACAATTACGAAATGGACCATACCTATAACTTTTACATTGGCTTGAGTTATTTGCAACTCAACGAATTCGAAACCGCTGAGAAGATTTTTAAAGAGGACATCGAAACACTTCAAAACACGAAAAGTTTAGACTGGGTACATCATTTAGATTTATTCTATTATGGCATTGCTAAGTATGAATTGAAAAAGTACGATGAAGCCATTACCATTTTTGAGAAAGCTTTAAAAAAGTATCCTGAATTTTCAGATGTTCAGTACTATTATGCGATTTGTTTGGCCAGAACTGACAACCGTGAAAAGGCGCAAGAACAACTAGACGAAGCGAAAGTAAACGCTAAAAAAGGATTTACTATCAATGAAGACAACGTTATCTACGAGAGATATCCTTATCAAATCAGGTGGTAACCAGTCTTTAAGAAAAGTTCAACTGGAAAACAAAAAAGCTGTAGAATTATGAAACACTAGTCAACACCACTATTTATTAGGCCAGAAGGATTATATGTATTTAGGCCATATTTAATGAGAAGAAAAATTGAACTTGAAACGTGCAGATAACTAAAAGCAAAATGCTCACGAGTTCTACATTATATTATGTGGGTTGATTATCCTACATTTGGCGCCAACAAAAGAAAAACATAGAACCTATTAGCACAACTATTAAACCCTAATGAGACCAATCACAAATAGAATTATGGAACTCGATGCACTTCGAGGGTTTGCTCTAATTGGCATTTTAATAATTAATATGTATAGTTTCAATATGTATTATGGCCATATGCATGAATTCTATTCGGCATTTACTGGATTGAACAAGGAAATTTATCAGCAAGTAATGTTCTTCTTTGGGGGTAAATCTATGTACATTTTCGCTTTTCTGTTTGGATATGGAGCTTGGATCCAGTTTGATAAATATGAAAACAAGGATAAGTTCAAAGGATTCTGGTTCCGCAGAATGACCATGCTGTTATGCATCGGTATTCTTCACATTTTACTCCTTAATTTTGGAGATATTCTTGCCGCTTATGCCCTACTAGGCATGACCATCCCATTCTTCATAAAGAAATCAAATAAATCCCTCATCCTTTTATTAATAATAATACAGCTTACACCTGCATTAGAGTATGTGTTGCGCAGTTTCCTAGAATATCCCAATTTAAAGCTGTTTTCAAAATATAGTATAGATGAATATATTCAAATCAATACTTCTTCCAACTTTTGGGACATCATGCAACTTAGACTGTACGATTTCTTCACATTTAGAAATGAAAAATTACTATTCTATATGCCGAAGGAATTGGGTTTGTTTTTGCTTGGAATAGTCTGTGCAAAAAAGAACTTAATTAAAAAATGCTATTCAAAAAAAGGAATAATCTTCTGTGCTATTAGTGCTATTGTGGTAGCAGTTTACCATCAAAATGAAGAGCAATTTTGGTTACTTTTTGGCAATGAAAAAACTGTAGCACAAGACCTTATTCTTTTTGTAATATATCTTGCTGTGGAAAATATTCACGGTCTAATGTATATTGTTGGTTTTGTTGCTCTTTGGAACCTGAAGCTATTCCATAAGTCATTTTCATTTTTAAAATACTCCGGAAGAATGGCACTAACGAACTACCTTATGCACACCGTAATCTCCTTTTTCATTTTTTCTGGTTGTGCTTTCGGATTATATGGATCATTATCTCCTGCTGAACTCTTACTGACCTCATTATACATCTCAAGTTTTCAGTGGGTTTTCTCCTATTTATGGTTAAAAAAACACCAATTCGGGCCCATGGAATGGGTTTGGAGAAGCTTAACTTATAAAAAAACAATTGCCAACAAAACCTCAACGTAACGCAGGTCTCCGCTCAACGAAAATATTCACTTTTAAATTCCTCTAGGAAAACACAACCCTCGTAAAAAAGAAAGTTGCTACACTAAATCGAAACCAATATCCTTTCTATAATTCTTCTTTTCGAACTGGATGTTTTCAGCGTTTTTAAACGAGTGTTGTAATGCATCTTTAATATCAGAACCAAAAGATGTTAAAGCCAATACTCGCCCTCCAGAAGTAACAATATTATCCCCATCTTGCTTTGTTCCTGCATGGAAAGGAATACTGTTCTTTACAGCTTCAAAACCGGTCATTACTTTTCCTTTTTCGTAAGCCTCAGGATATCCACCAGAAACTAACATTACCGTTGTAGCAGTTCTTTCATCCACTTCAAAGGTTTTAGACCCAAGCGTTTGATTCGCAACTCCTTCAAATAGATCTAACAAATCAGATTTGATTCTTGGTATTACCACTTCTGTTTCAGGGTCTCCCATTCTAACGTTGTATTCTACAACAGAAGGATTTCCATTATCATTCATCAACCCTATAAAGATAAAACCTTTATAGTCTATTCCATCTGCTTTTAAACCAGCTATAGTTGGTTTAACAACTAACTCTTCCACTCTATTTAAAAAAGCATCATCTGCAAATGGCACCGGAGAAATTGCTCCCATTCCACCCGTATTTAATCCCTTATCTCCCTCTCCAATTCTCTTGTAATCTTTTGCCGAAGGCAAGATTTTATAATTTTCTCCATCAGTTAGTACAAATACAGAAAGTTCAATACCATGTAAAAACTCTTCAATAACTACTGTTGTTGATGCTGCACCAAATTTGGCATCAGCAACCATGTTTTTTAGCTCCGCTTTAGCTTCTGCCAAACCTTCTAAAATCAACACTCCTTTTCCTGCTGCTAATCCATCCGCTTTAAGTACAAATGGAGGTTTTAGCGTTTCTAAAAATGAATATCCATCTTCTAAATTATCTTTCGTAAAGCTTTGGTATTTCGCTGTAGGAACTCCATGTTTCTCCATAAATATTTTAGAGAACTCTTTACTTCCTTCTAATTCTGCACCATCTTTTTTCGGTCCAATAACACCAACATTTTTCAACGCTTCATCACCTAGAAAGAAATCATGAACACCATTTACTAAAGGGTCTTCTGGTCCTACCACAACGATCTCAATACTATTTTCTAGAACAAATTCTTTGATCGCATCAAAATCATTTACACCAATATCTACATTTGTTCCAACTTCTGCAGTTCCTGCATTTCCTGGAGCAACGAAAAGATTGTCCAACTTTTCACTTTGTGCTATTTTCCATGCAAAAGCATGTTCTCTACCGCCTGATCCTAAAATTAATACGTTCATCTTTTCCTATTTATAAGATTTCTTTACTCCGGCTTCGCTCAGTATAAACTAACCTTGCAATGACGAAGAATAAATATGAGGCAAAAGTAAAAAATCCTCAAGAGGTATTGTAACAGTTCCTTGAATTAAATATCTAAATAAATTTCTTACCTTACATTTCGTTTTAATTTATTATATCGATTATCAGTGAAGTCAATGAAATAGTAGAGCTAAGGAGAAAAGCTCATTTTTTAGAGGTGATTAATTCCTTTTCTAATCAATTGTTAAAATTAAATACAGTTGACGAGGTTTTATGGGCCATAGCTCAACACGCGATCGCCAAATTAGACTATATCGACTGTGTAGTGTACTTAAAAATTGATAAGGTCTTAGTACAAAAAGCAGCTTTCGGACCAAAAAACCCAAAAGAATTCGACATAAAAAACCCAATAATTCTTAACTTAAACGAAGGTATTTGCGGGGCTGTTGCCAGCTCTGGAAAATCAGAATTAATTTCAGACACCTCAATAGATTCAAGGTATAGAGTTGATGATGACCCTCGTTTTTCAGAAATTACTGTTCCCATTTTAAGTGGGGATGAAGTTATCGGCTTAATTGATTCTGAGCACACCGAAAAAAACTTTTTTAAATCCGAAGATCTTGAAATTTTAGAGACAATTGCCTCTATGGTATCTGTCAAAATTTCGCAATGTCAGGCTCAAGAAAAAATCTTAAAACATCAAGAAGAACTAGAACAGCGTGTTGAAGAAAGTACGCGCGCTTTACAAAATACGATAGAAGAGTTGAGAGCATCTCATGCTAAAATTTATCAGAAAAATATAGAAAAAGAGACTCTATTAAAAGAGATACATCATCGAGTAAAAAATAATTTGCAGGTCGTTTCTAGCCTATTAAATCTTCATTCGGGGAAATTAGAAACAGGAAATGCCATTGATGTTTTTACTGACTGCCAACAAAGAGTGCAGTCAATGTCATTAATCCATGAACAACTTTACGGTCAGAAAAATTTTTCAGAAATCAATGCTAAAACATACATTGAAGAGTTTGTACATGAACTCAGTCGGTCATATAACACCTCCAATAAAATAGTTTTAAAATGCGATTTAGAAGAGTTGTTTTATGATTTGGAGCTTTCTGTTCCTTTTGGTTTAATCTTAAACGAACTGTTAACCAACGCATTAAAACATGCCTTTCCAAAGAATGCTGGAACAATTTTCATCTCTTTAAAACGAACCAACAATCAAGTAATTTTAAATGTAAGCGATGATGGTGTTGGTTCTAATCCAGACAACAACGATAAAGACACTCTTGGATTTGAGTTAATAGAAACACTTACTCAACAACTCAACGGAACTTTTTGCATCAATACATCTTCAAAAGGAACGAGTTGTTCCCTTTCATTTTTCATGTAATCCTAAAAAGCAGCTTTGAACTGATCAAGAAAACGAACATCACCTTCAGAGTATAATCTTAAATCGTTCACTTTGTATTTAAGCATCGCGATTCGTTCAACACCCATTCCGAAAGCAAAACCAGTATATTTTTTAGAATCTATTCCGCAGTTTTCTAAGACATTAGGATCCACCATTCCGCAACCCATAATTTCTAGGTAACCTGTGTATTTACATACATTACAACCTTTACTATTACAAACAGAGCAACTAACATCCATTTCTGCACTAGGCTCAGTGAAAGGGAAGTAAGATGGTCTTAACCTAATCTTTGTTTCTTCGCCAAACATCTCTTTAGCAAAGTACATTAATGTTTGTTTTAGATCTGCGAAAGAAACATTTTCCGCAATATATAAACCTTCAACTTGGTGGAAGAAACAGTGCGCACGAGCAGAAATAGCTTCGTTCCGGTAAACTCTTCCTGGCGATAATGTTCGAATTGGTGGCTCAGAATTTTCCATAATTCTAACCTGAACAGATGACGTGTGCGTTCTTAAGGCAATTTCTTCTTCTCCATCAGATTCTACAAAGAATGTATCTTGCATATCTCTGGCTGGATGTTCTGGCGGAAAGTTCAATGCAGAGAAATTGTGCCAATCATCTTCTACCTCAGGTCCTTCTGAAACTGTAAATCCAATTCTCGAAAAAATATCAATAATTTCATTTCTTACGATAGAAATAGGATGTCTACTTCCTAACATAACAGGCGTTCCTGTTCTTGTTAAATCTAGATCACTAGCAGCTGAAGCATTCTCTCCTGCGGTCAATTTTCCTTTAAATTCATCAAGCTTACTCTGTGCCTTTTCTTTAAGTGTATTAATGAGCTGGCCAACTTCTTTTTTTTGTTCGTTCGGAACATTTTTAAAATCCGCAAATAAGCCTTTAATCTTTCCTTTACTTCCTAAGATTTGAATTCTGAATTCTTCCAACTGTTCTTTACTCTCAGCCTTAAATCCTTCAACTTCACTTAACAGTTCATTTATCTTTTCTTGCATCCTATAATTATAAAAAACACTTCGACAAGCTCAGTGCGACAATTCTGTTTATTTCTTTACAATTTTCATTGTCATTTTAATATCCTCTACAGGTCTATCTCCCCTATCTTTCTGAACTGCAGCAATTTTATCAATCACATCAAAACCTTCAATCACTTCCCCGAAAACGGTATAATTCATATCTAAAAATGGCGTTCCTCCCACTGTTTCATAGGTTTTTATTTGCTCTTCCGTATAAGTAATTCCATTTCTTCTTCCAATGCTCTCTAATTCTTGTTTTGTTGATTTTTTACCTTGAACAATATAAAACTGAGAACCTGAAGATTCTTTCTTAGGATTCACTCCATCTCCCATTCTTGCAGCAGACAAAGCTCCTTTTTTGTGGATAAATTTATTGTTGAATTCAGCTGGAATAGTATAACCTGGACCACCATTTCCTAGCCTCTGACCTGGTTTCGCATTTTTAGATTCAGGATCTCCACCTTGTATCATAAAATCTTTGATTACTCTGTGAAAAAGCGTTCCATTAAAAAACTCTTCTTTCACCAATTTGATGAAGTTATCTCTATGTTGTGGTGTTTCATTATACAAAACCATCTTAATATCACCATGTGGTGTAGACAAAATAATTGTTGTTTGTTTAGCGTTATTTTGAGCAACACAATCTAAACTGCTAAGAGTCAATAGTGCTAAGATTAAAGGGAATATTTTCTTTATCATGATAATTTATTACATTTGTTAATTACAATATTAAGAATTTATGCCTTACTCAAGGCTTTGAAGGACTAAAATTAGAAAGAGATGAAACGTAAATCTATTTATACAATTGCCGCTTTATTGACATTAGCATTCGTATTTAATGCTTGTAGTAAAGATGAAAGAAGTCCAACATTAATCGTGCATGTTCAAGAAAAAGATGGAACTGCTACATCAGGAGCATCAGTTAGAGCTTGGCCTGGAAAGAATGCAGGACAACCAGGAAGTATCATTAACGAAGCAAGAGTAGATCAATCTGGAACTACAGATGCTGCAGGAGATGTTACTTTTGAGTTTGACGCATCAGTTGTTTTAGACTTAGATGTTACTTACTACAAAGACATGATTGACACGACTTATTTGGGGTTAGATTCAAATTGGATTGATACCTTAACTGGACATAAAGTAGTAAAGCTAGAGTCGATTAGACAAAAAAGCGAAGAAAATATTACGAATGAAATGGTTGAGATTAAATAATCTCGATTAGATATTAAAATATTCTACTATAGCCTTTTTAATGAGGTTTTGTTGCAACTCCCCAGTCATTTCATTGGGGAGTTTTTTTGTGTTTTTAAAGTGTGGCCAACCGTCGTCGTCTTTCCCAATAAGTTCATAATAACCATATTGTCCTAAAACGGTACATACTCCAATATGGATAATATCTACTTTCTCTTCTTTTTTATATTCGGCTGGTTCTTTTCCTAACTCTTGAAGACCAATAATGAATAAAATCGTTTGTTCATCCAACTTTTCACCAAATCGTCTAAAGACCATTTTTTCAACTTCCAACCACTTTTTTGCTAAGTCCATTTCCATGCTACAAAAGTAAGGACTTATTTACTTCGGTATAAACAATTACGTTTTAATAAATAGTTTCATTTTTAAGATTGAAAAACATGGATTAATGTAGTTTTATTTTAATGAATTATTTCGACATCATCATCATCATACCATTAATTTGGGGAGGATATAAGGGCTTTAAGAAAGGCTTTATTATTGAGATTGCCTCATTTATCGCCCTTGGTTTGGGAGTTTGGGGTGGGATGAAATTTTCGTCTATTTCAGCAAAATACTTGAGCAATGCTTTTGAGATTTCTGAAAAAGTAATGCCTTTAATTTCTTTTGCAGTTACATTCATTGCCATCGTTATCGTCGTTTTTATGTTAGCAAAAATGCTTCAAAAAGTAATTACTATGGTTGCATTAGGGTTTATTAATAGAGCGGCAGGTGCACTATTCGGAATGCTAAAATTTGGACTCATCATGAGTGTAATTATCAATTTTACTGATATCATCAATCAACAAATCAGTTTTATTGAACCCGAAATGAAAAATTCTTCAATCCTCTATAAACCAGTTGGGAAAGTCGCTCAGATTATCATCCCAGGATTAAAAGACATTAACATTAATGGCATGGTCGATAACGCCATAATGGAAGAGGCCTCCTCAAGAATTGAAGAAGCCTCTGAAAACTTAGAATGATTACCGCACTTTGACAATTATCGTTGATAATTTCTGAATTTTATTATTAACATCTTTTACTCCAATGTTTCCAAAAAATACCTTATCACCTCGCTGAAGCCTCGTCCTGAAAAATGTTTTTGTCTGGTCGGGAATAAACTTATCTGTCATTTTTTTATTCCAAATCCGACTACCATTTCTATATACTTCAATATCACAACTTACAACAGTTAGAGGTAAACCGTTAAAAACAAAACTCGGTCCATAACTCGCTTTTATAATTGGATAGGCCGCAATTTGATTTTTAGTCAATTGAAAATCGCCTGTTTTATCTCTAAAAGATGCTTCCGGTTTAGGCAACTTCTTTACGACAAAACTCATTTTCCCCATATTACGGGTTTCTCCATTTTGCATGGTAGCTGTTACGTTAACGTCAACATTACGTGGAGAACGAGTACTCAATTTAACATCATATTTTCCATTCGCTGTTTTCGTGATTTTATTTCCTGTTCCAGTTATAGTTGCTCTTATGTTTTCAGATGGCACTCCAGGAACTGAAACGGAAATAGGATTATTTGGCCCTACGTAAAACACATTCATTTTATCAGGCGAAACAACCAAGCTTGGTCTTGCCACAATGTATTCCGATTTGAATGGAAAAGATTCTTCTTTACCACCTTCTTTCTTAAGCTTCAAAACCCCTTCATAAGTAAAGATTCCTTCACGATTTGTAGAAGCTGTATATTGTCCTAAGCCATTTTCAACAGGAATAGTATCCGTTATGGCGCTTAAATTGTTTTGTGTAGAATCATATTTTCCAATCAAGATTTCTGGATTTTGAGTTGTGCTAAAAGCAGCTAAAAATACATCTGCCTTGTAATCCTCCCCCAATAACACATAATTTGAATTGGGTATTACCTTGGTAACAATCGTATCAAAATTAAATTGCTTTTTACCTGACTTTTGAAGAAGGGCACTTACCACATCGTATTCCACTTTTTTTACATCGGTTTGTATTTTAGATAAAATAGTAATGGTCGCAGCAAGTGGTGTATGGTAAAAGTTTCCCATTTCCCAGTTTTCATTTCCTGTAGCTGTTGTAATATCATCAGTCTCTAAATCGATATTTAAGGCCTTTTGCTGCTCTTTGCTGAACAATCCTAACATTTGTGCTCTGTAACTGTTTAACTCATCCTTTAACGCTCTAGCTAGGCCAGCTGAACCATCCTCTGATTGCCCAATCATGATGTTTGTTGGAACATCGTAATTATCTTTTCCATTTACATATTGTAATTGCAAAGTATCTGCTTCAACCTTCGTCACCTTTTCTGTAGCCTCTATCAATTGAGATTGGATTTCTTTAACATAACTCACCAACTCCTTTGACGCCTCTTTGGCTATTTGTGCCTTTTTCCAGAAAGGTGTTACCTTAATTGGATCAAATTGCTTGGCAGCATTAAAATCAGCATATAAAGCGTCATTTTTTTCGCCATAATTGTTAACGGTACTTTCCAAACTTGTGTTGATTAATACAAAGGCGTCCAAAATGTCTTTTGATACATTTAACGCTAATAAAGCCATAAGTACTAAGTACATCAAGCTAATCATTTTTTGTCGTGGTGATAATTTTCCTCCTGCCATGAATTTAAGATTTTAGTGAAACAATACTTTAGGTTGGACAATACTTGTCCCTGAATATGATCTGACATCAGTCAGATGGATTCAAAAAAGTATCACTGCGCAGGATACAAAACCAACTTTAAAAATCGAATTCTTAATAAATTCGGATAGGTAATTTAAAAGGGTTCTGTAATTAGAATACAGAAAAAGAAAAAAGATACAGAAAAAGAAAAATTATTTTGAGAAGAGTACTAGTTCCCTTTAAAAACGGCCTTAAAATCTTCACTAGTGGTTTTAAAGGTGGTTCTTCTATTTTTTTGATGACAGTCGCAATCTGTTTTTCCGGTTTCACCACAATCTTCATATTGAAAACAATCATCTAAGAGTTCTGTTTCTCCCATCCCTCTATAATCAAGACGACCTTTATCAATGCCTTTACCAACTAAATATTTTACAACAGATCCCGCTCTTCTATCTGATAGTCTTAGGTTGTAATCATCATCTCCTCTGGCATCAGTATGTGCTCGAATCTGAATAGAAATATTATCATTCAACTCTAAGAAACTAGCCAAAGTATCCAATATCAACTTTGATGCTGTTCTTAATTCTGGAGAGTCGTAATCATATTCAATTCCAGGAATCTCAATTTCGGTACCCGGTATTTTACTTAAAAAGAAATCTTGAGTCAATGTTGTACTTTCTGTAATCATTCTCGTATCAACACTTGCCGCATCAGCAAAATATCCCTTTTGTTTAGCCTTCATAAAAGCCTCAGCATTTTGGTGTAACTCTGTTTTATAAAAACCAATTTCATTCGTTTGAACATCGAATGCCTCAAAAGCACCTCTAATATCTTTAAAGGTAATTGTAGCGTTAGCAATAGGATCATCCGTTTCTGCATCAAACACAAAACCTTGTAGCATAATTTTTATTGGGGCATTTTCAACATGATAGATTTTGTAACAATGTCCATTTTCACAAGGCTCTCTATCACTAGACAAATAACCGTATTTGAATTTTTCATCCCAAATCATATAGGCATCATCCATACTCGAGTTGATCGGAGCTCCCATATTTATTGGACTACTATAAAACATGTTGTCTTGATCGTATTCACTTTTATAAATATCTAATCCTCCCAATGACCCATGTCCTCCAGAGCTAAAAAATAAGGTAGAAGATTGTTCGTGAAAGAAAGGCGAGATTTCATCTGAAGAGGTGTTCACATAACTTCCTAAGTTTTGTGCTTCCCCTAAAGGCTTTCCTAACTCATCAATTTCTATTTTCCAAAGATCCATTCCACCTTTACCTCCCGGTCTATTACTCGAAAAGTACATCAATGTCCCATCCATCGTAATAAAAGGGTTGATGCTTTTATACCCAGGAACATTAATTGCCGAATCCAATTTATAAGATTCAAAAAACTTCATGTTAATCATTCTTGCCAAATGAATGTTCTTTTCTTCCATCTTCTCATCACTCCACTTCGTGTAGAACATTACATTGTTGTTGTTAAAGCCACCAGAAGCATCGTGCAATGAAGAGTTTAACGGCCTTCCAAAATTTGCTGGAGCTTCCCAAGAGTTCTCTCCATTCATTTTGGTCCAATATAAATCACATAAAAATTCAGAGTTCTGCTTAGTACGATCGAAAACAACCCCGCCTTCTCTAGCACTTGTAAAGATCATTTTATCATCCCCCCAATACATCGTTGCAAAAGAAGATGTTCCTTTGTTGAAGACTGTTGTATCAGCTAAGGTTACAAACTTTTCTTTTTTAACACTGTTGTCACTTAATGCGTAATAACATCCTTGCACATGTTTCTTAGCAAGTTTAACAAGTGAGTCCTTTTTGTTTTCTGATTGAATGTATTGTTCAAACTGCACCATTGCACTGTCGTAAGATTCAATATTCATCAAAGAAACACCGTAGTAATATTTATCATCTTGGTAGCCTAAACACTCTTTCGTTTTTGCTAAGTTTTCACTTGCTCTTTTGTAATCATAAGTCAACAAATAACACATCGCTATTTGGTGGTGTAGATAATCAATCGTAGAAACTTTGGTAACACTGTCTAGTTCTGTGGTCTTATTTTTCCCAATCTTTTGGTTTGTAATTTCAACCTCATAAGGAACGATAGTCATCATTGCACTTAAGGAATCATTTTGGGCTTTTTCGTAAAACTTAAGGGCTGAAGCATAATCACTTTTCTCAAAATAATTATCCCCATCATATATCCATACTTGTTTCGACTGTGCGAAAAAGTACATTGGGAATAAGATTAAAACTAAAAGAAAAACTCTTTTCATATTGCTCACTAAATTACACTACAACCTTGGACAGATTCTAGCATCTTTATTCTTTTTATCCTTTTTAATATACGTAATTGAAATTTCAAAAGCTCCTCTACCCGTTGAGGCCGAATTCAATGATGAACTATTAATATCATAGGCAACCTTTCCTGTAATATTGTTTTTCTTAGCTCCTAAAGAAACAATAAAAGCATCTGCATTTCTATACACAAGCCCTCCTAAAAGATGAAGATCAGCACCTTTTAGATAATAGCCTACATCTGCAGCGTAGGTCTGCTCATTAAAATTCCCTTGGTTCATCACCAATACTTTTGGTAACACATAAAACAGTTCTGTTAAATTTACTCTTGACCCTAAATGAATGTAATACCTGTTTTGAGTAGAATTATCATCGTTAAAAAATGTTTCCTTAGACTTTATTAAATTAAATACCGAAGCCCCAATAAATGGGTTCAGAAAGCTTTGTTGCTTTGCATGGTAATACAAGAAACCTGCATTAAGTGTAGGAAGGTAAAAGCGTTGATTGTCAAAAGTTTCTCCTGTAGAAAGATCAGTATTAAACCCTCCTCCATTAACAGTCGTATATTGGTTGTCGAAAGAATGCAGTTGATATTCAACAAACTTTTGAGTAACGCCACCTTGTATTCCTAAAGAAATATTGTGTGTTTTAGTAATGTCCAATGGCACCGCATAAGAAGCAGAAACAACACCTTGTAGAACGTTATAATTTCCAATACCAGCAGATAAATTTGATACCTGAGCACCAAAACCCCATTTTTTGTAAGGTTTATCAAAACTGATTAATGAAGTATTATAAGGTTTAAAGTTCACCGCTTTCCATTGTGTTCTATACTGTCCGTGTAATCTCCAGTCACCATCAAATAATCCTGTTAAAGCTGGATTTAAAAATAAAGGCGCAGCATCGTACATAGATAAATGGACATCTTGGGCTTTCATTTTTCCAAATGAAGCCAGTATTACAAGTGCTATTATTAAATTCTTTATCTTCATTTTAACGTATCAAAGTTACATCACCTGATTTCTTAATGACTTCTCCACCAATTATCTCAACTTCAAAAGTCCACGTATAAACTCCCAATGGAGAATTGTTCCCTTCAAAAGTACCGTCCCAGCCATTATTGGCATCGTTCGATTGGAAAATTAATTCTCCCCAATTATTATAAATGCTAAATACAACTGCATTAAAAGGTCCTCCTCTAATTTTAAAGATGTCATTCTCTCCATCTCCATTTGGCGTAAATGCCGTAGGTAAGATTGGAGGTAAAACAATTAGTATTTCTTGAGAAGCTGTATCAAAACAACCTTTAATATCAGTTACGGTTAAAATAACTTCGTAAGTACCACCATCAGAATAACTGTAAGCCGGATGTTGAGCGTTGTCTCCTGTTTCATTTCCAAAATCCCAAACCCAAATAGAAATTTGATCTCCTTGTGATAGATCAGTAAAGTTTACAACTTCATACGCTTGAGCAGGGTTAGGAGTCATGCTAAAGTTGGCCGTTGGTCCTACTAATACATTAATAGATTTTGTTGTATCTGATGTGCACCCAAATGTTGATGTTACATAATAAGTTACATCATGACTACCCGGTGTATTGTAAGTATAACTTACTTGATTTCCAAAAACTGAATCTGTTGAATTAAATACATAAAGGAATGATGACAATTGGTTCGGCGCTGCAATAAAAGAATTGTCATTGAATTCAGATGGATTGTTTTCACAGACATCCGAAGGTGTAAAATCAGCAAATGGTAACGGATGTAATGTAGCCTCTTTTTGAATGGTATCAAAACATCCATTTATCGCACCTACAATTAACTCTACAGGTACCGTTCCGTTTGTATTAAATGAATGGAAAGGGTTTTGATTAGAAGAGGTCGCTCCACCTCCAAAATCCCAAACCCATGAGTTAATGTTTGAATTAGAAGTTGATAAATCAGTAAATGATGATGGTTCGTTTTGACAAGCATCAGCAACGGAAAAATCAGCAACAGGTGCTTCAATAAAAGTTACACTCAACGTGTCATCATCTGGAATACAACCAAAAGAACCACTAGATGTAAGAATTAAATCAACCCCTCCATTGGTCACATCCAAAGGAGATGGCATATAGAATGTTGTCAGAAGATTATTACTTGGAGTAAACATCCCAGTTCCTAAAGATAACCAGCTTCCTGATTGAGCTGCACCCGAAATACTTCCATTTAATTGAATCACTTCATTCGCACAGAAGTTCGTGTCAAGACCAGCATATACCGTTGGTGGATTAATAAAATATATTCTTATCGAATCACTTTCCGAAGAACAAACAACGATGTCAGTACTTAAAACAACATCAATAAATCCATTCGTAATATCAACCGAGCTAACATTATACGTCGCATTAAGAGAAGTTGGAGAAACTACATTTCCTGCACCAATCACATTCCATATAGTTGTAAAACCAGTAGAAACGGTTCCGGTTAAATTGATCGAAGTAATGTTCGAACAAACAGAATCTGAATTATTAATCGTTACTGTTGGTTTATCTAAAATTGTTACCTCAATACTGTCTTGAACCGCTAAACACGAACCGTTATTTGTACTTGTCAAGGTAAACCATAAAGTCCCTGCACTCGTATCGGCACTTGTAATTGCATAAGACGGTGTCATTGATAGAGCGGAAGGATTAAACAATCCAGACCCCGTTGTACTCCAAACACCGGTAGTTGTTGGTCCTGATACGGATCCACTTAACATTAAACTATCATCACTAGAACAGATAACTTGATTTACTCCAGGGTTCACCACAGGAGAAGGCGAGAAATAAACCACAACGACATCAGTATCATTAGGACAAGAATTTAAGCTCCCTAAAGAAGATAAAGACAAGATCAAACTATCTTGCAATAAATCAGCGCTTGAAGGTGTGTAAGTTGTTGTTAGGTTGGAAGAATTACCAAAAGCCCCACCGTTTCCTCCTTCCCATTCGCTACCTGCAGCAAATTGAAGTGTTCCATTTAAATTAATAACAGCTGCATTATTTTTACACAATGAACTATCAACACTCACTGTAACCTCAGGAGCAAAAGCAAAACTAATTTCAACGGTATCTCTTACGGGGTCACAATTACCCGTAGATTCCAATACAAAAGTTAAAGTTCCCTGGCTATAATCACTTGGAGAAGGATCATACGTTGTATTTAAATTCGTTGGTGTGTTTAATGTTCCTGTTCCGTTTAAAACAGACCAGATACCCGTTGTAGCACCACCTGATATTGTTCCTGGAAGATCGACTCCAGAACCATTGCAAAGCGTTGTGTCCGTTCCTGCATCGATTAAAACTTTTCTATTAAATGAAGAAAGGTAATGGTAAAGAACTCCTCCTGTTGCTGATCCATTAAACACTCCCAAAGAAAATAAATCCGAAGAATTGGTTAATAGATTAGGCGTTCCTACTGGAATGTCCGTTTGGTTAAATTGAATTTGAGCTCCCATCCAAGCGCCCCCAGTTCCTGGAACCGGATCAAAAAGAGTAGGATCAATGATAAGCGCATTTCCATTCAATACAAAATTACCCTCAGCTCCTGCCGGACATAATAAATTCAAATAAAAATCCCGTGTAGTGGCTCTTGAAAAACTAACCTGATCAGAACCTGAACAGTTTGTTGGAGGAATAATTGCCTCTCCCATTTCACAACCAACACCCGACATGTGATAAACATATACTGGTTTATCAGCATTAACATAAGTTAAAGAATCAGTGATGCTAAATTGGTACGTTTCACCTTGATTAATAATCGCATTCGTTACACCATTACCATCATCAATTAAAAATGAAGTAAAGTTTTCTGTCGCAACAATAAAAATCGATTCATTAGATCCAGCATTTAAAAATCCTTTGTTTACAATATACTCCGTTCCGATTACATCCGTTGGTACAATTTGATCTCCCATTAAATCATAACAACCACCTCCACCTGAAGGGTTTACAGAATCATCTGAAACCGTTACAGAAACTGGTTTATCGGAAACAACAATAGTTCCTGACAAGTTATTCCCTGGAATATTAGCCAATTGTGTAATGTTTTGTCCCGTATAAACATTCCCTTTATTAGGCAACACTACCGGGAATGTAACGTTCGCTGGATGGCCGACAATGTCGCACCTTGGAGTAATATAGATTGTCGTATTATCCTCCGTAGCAACTACATTAAATTGCTGATAAGGCTGTGTTACAACTCCATCCAAGTTTCTATCGTTGGTTAAATTTCTATTGTTCCAAAGCGTTTGAAATGGCAGAACAAATTCATTTCCTATCCCATTCGTTCCTTTCAGTGAATATGTTTCAGGATTGTTAGATGCAGGACCTCTAGTAACTACATCATAAACCACAACCATAGGAAAATCAGAAGTAATATGAAACCCCGTTCTCAGTAATTGATCGGCTGGTTTACTTTCCAAAGAATCCATCATAAAATGAACCGCTTTAGAAAACAACGCATTTGCTGGAACAACAAAAGTGGTATCATAAGTTGATGCCGGCTGTTGTATTCTTACAGTAGTTGGGTTTCCAAAAGTTGAAAAGTGAAAATAAATAGGATCCCTATCATCATGATCTGGCGTTACCCAAGGGGCAGCAAACCAAAATTCGGTGTCAATTTGCGCTACCAAACTGTTCGATGTAAAAACTACCAAACTTAAAACGACTAATATTTTAGAAAAAATCTTCATATTATTTTTGTTTTAATTTCAACTTCATTTCATCCATTATACTGTTATTCAGCTCAGCATCCTCTTCCTCAAAAGATGGTTTTTTATGCGTAAGAATGTAAGATATGGATATTTCATGCGACCCTGAATGATATGTGTTTAGTTCAGATAACGACAGATTATAAGCATACCCTAAGTTTAGTCTTTCTTTCATTAAATATCCTAGCCCTAGTCCTATACTCTTACTATTGTTATAACTCAATCCAACCCAATACTTTTTGTCATAAGTCGTCTTCAATGCTCCTGTAAAATTACTTGGCGCACCTTTTACATATTGAACCATAACACTTGGTTCTAATTCAATTTTTTTCTTGTCAAAACGGAACTTGTAACCACCAATCAAATTGTAATTCTTTTCCAATCTGTTATTGTATGATGCGATGTTAAGTTGGTCAACAAAAAGATGATTCACTGCAGCCATTATATAGTACTTATCACTGTATAAATTAAATCCAGCATTAAAGTCAATTCCATTTTCTGTTAAAATATTTCCAGAGAACACCTCATCATCAATATCTGCTAACTTGGTATCATATAGTTTTACACTATTTTGAATGTATCCAGTTTGTGCTCCAAAACCAAGTTTTAACTTATCATTCAACTTAATGTGATAGGCATAGGTTAGCAATACACTTAGGTTACTTGTTAAACCAATTTTATCAGATACAATCGTTGCACCATAACCATGTTTCCCTTCGTTCTTCAATGAACCAGAAATATTTCCCATGATCGTTTTAGGAGCACCTTCGAAACCAACCCATTGATTTTTATAAGAAAGGTTAGCAGTGGTTACATCTTGACTACCAGCAAATGCTGGATTGAAATAATAACTGTTTAAAAAATAATTCGTGAACAGTGTTTGTTGCTGACCAAATATTGATAAACAACTAAGCAAAAGTGATATGTTAAGAATAATTTTCTTCATCTATTCAACACCTTCCATTACCAAAATACTGCCTTTATAAACAGCTTGTTCTGAGTTATCATTAAGATTTATTACATAGAAATAAGTACCATCTGGAACTAAAACTCCGTTAAACGTTCCATCCCAAGGAAATTCATATCCATCAGAGTGAAATACTGATTGTCCCCAACGGTTAAATATGTCAACAGTAATATCTGTATCTAAAAACCTAAGAAAATCTAATTTCCACACATCATTTTTGTCATCTCCATTAGGAGAAATAGCATTTGGAATTAAAGAACTAATCTCTTCTGTTACTGTGTTAATTGAAATTGGAATAGTAACACTATCCGCACAACCAAAAGCACTTGTCACATGCTGCGTTACATAATAAACCCCATTCGTAAAAAATGTATTACTTGGATTTTGATCAGAAGAAACTCCTCCATCTCCGAAGTCCCATACGTAACTAGCAGTATTTGCCGAAGTATCAATAAAGTTAAATGTTGCTCCGATATTTAATCCATTAGAAGTATTGTAAAAGAATCCTGCTTCTGGTTTTGCAGGAATAACTACTGGCTGAACGATGGTGTCATAACAACCATTAACCGTTCCAACAACATGAGTTACATTATAATTTCCGTTCGTCGTAAATATTTGAACAGGATCTTCAGAACTACTGTTCCCTGGAGTTCCGAAATCATAGAACCAATAATTTAAAGCATCATTCGATTGAGATTCATCATCGAAAGAAAGGATAATATTACCCGTACTACAATCAGACGTATATGAAAAGCTTGCGCTTGGAATTTCATATACACTTACCGTTTTAACTACGGTATCCGAACAACCTGCATCGGTTGTAACTGCTAATTCAACATCAAAATTAGTAGCTGTTGCATAGTTATGATTAACATTTTGAGTGGTATAGTTGGTTAAATCTCCCATGTCCCAAACCCAGTTCGTAATTGTTCCGAAACCTGAAAGCGAAAAGTCTGTGAAAGTAATTTCCTCTCCTAAACATTCGTTAGTAAAATTAAAGTTCGCAAAAGGAGGAGACACCACATCAATCTGTACAGTACTAGATTCAGCGTTACATGTTTGATTGTTCGTTGAAGTTAATGTTAGTACAATTGTTCCAGAATTTACCTCCGCAGTTGTTGGTGAATATATAGCGCTTAAATCAGTGCTATCCGTTGAATAGGTCCCATTTCCTCCTGACCAATATCCTGTAGTGGTCGGTCCAGAAATTAAACCTGCTAACTGAACAGGACTATTGTTCGAACAAGTAATAATGCTAAGTCCTGCATCAACAATTGGTTCCTGTGTATAAACAACATACACACTATCTGTAGCGGCTAAACAATCTCCATTATTCGTTGATTCCAAATATAAAATTACTCCCCCATTGATTACATCAAACGGGCTTGATTGGTAATCACCGTTTAGTGTAACATTGTCTGGAATAAACAACCCATCGCCTGGAGTTGTCCATTTACCTGTAGAACTGGCTCCAGAGACTAAACCATTTAAGTTCACTAAACTGTTATTTTCACATACGTAAATCGTATCAACTCCGGCATCAACAGTTGGAGATGTAGTAATGAAAATATTCATGGAATCAAACACAGCGCTACATATTCCAAAATTAGTTGAAGTAAGGATTAAGCTTACACCTCCGTTCGTAGTATCAGAAACATCTGGCACATACACTGCATTTAGTGCTGTATCATTTGGTAAAAAGTTCCCATTTCCGGTTGTTGTCCATATCCCTGTTGTGGAACCTCCTGAAACGCTTCCTGCCAATTGAACAGAAGCATTGTTTGCACAGACCGTTTGATCAGCTCCAGCATTTACAAAAGGTGATGGAGAAATGTACAATGTTATTGTATCTTTTAATGGAGTACATCTTCCTGTTGTTGATAGTATAACATTGATAGGACTTATTGCAGTATCTAATTCACTAATAATGTATTGATTCGCAAGTGTATCATTACCAAACAAAAACGAACCAAATCCTGAACTAGACCATAACCCTGTATAATCTCCTCCCCCAATACTTCCATTCACATTTAAAACAGTGTTCGCACATAACGTGTCATTATTTCCCGCTTCAATAAACGGATAAGAAGTATATTCAGATAAATAAGTATAGCCGCTTCCTTGCGAATTTCCACCACTTAAAACACCTAAGCCAAACACATCTCCAGTATTCACTAATTCATTGTAAGAATTTACGGGAACTGTACTCGTTGGCAAGTAAATATTTGCTGATTTATATTCTCCTGCGGTACCCGGAACATCATAAAAAGAAGCTGCCGTAACAATTGAATTACTTCCGTTTAAAAGAAAGTCTCCTTCAAAACCAGCTTTAACAAATAGAATTAAATTCAATGAATCAGAATTTCCTCTAGAAAAAGAAGTCGAATAAGTTCCCGTGCAGAATGTGTTAGGAACTTGTGTACCACTTAAATCACAACCGTTTCCGGATGCATGCCAAACATAAATAGGTTTAGAACTATGGATATAAGTAATAGAATCTGTTAAATCATACGTATAGGTTTCACTCCAATTAATAAGCGTACTTGTTGTCGTTGAATTTTCAATAGATAAACTAGTCGCATTTTGCGTAGACAGAATAACGATTTTTTCGTTTGTTGAGTTTCCTTTATAGATGATATAGTCGCTACCGATATAATCAGTAGGAGTAATTTGATCACCCATAGTACTCAAACAACCAGTGTTGGATAAAGCGCCACTAAAAACCGTAACTGCGATTGGATTGTTCGAAGAAACAATCGTTCCAGACAGCGAAGAATCCGCATCTAAACTAATATCTCTAGCGCTATAAGTCTCTCCTTCATTTAGAGTTACAGAAAAACTTGTATTTGCACTGTGTCCGACTATTTCCGTTTTAGGAGTAATCAAAACAGTTGTTCCATCTTCAGTAGCAACAATTTCTATTGAAGAGAAAGAGGCAGGGGTAGTAACACCATTGTCCCAAGACTTTTGGAAAGGTGTATAAAAATTATCACCCAAAGACTGCGTACCTTTCAATGAAAACAATTCCCTATTTCCACTTGCATTAAGTTCATAATAAGCAGATATAACCCCAGTAGAAGTAATTTTTAATCCGTTTGAAGAAACACTATTTCCGGCAGGACTTTCAACATCTGCTAAAAAAGGAGTTAAATCTATACTATCTATCGCATTCGCTGCAAGATTAACAACAATTGGCGTAAAAGCCCCATTCGCAGGTTGAGACACCGTAATTACGGCAGGATCTCCATAACTTAAAAACCTTAAAAATACTGGGCTATCACCTATAGAATTGGCAATTTCAGGCGCAGCAAACCAAAAGGCCGTATCCTTCTGTGCTCTAACACTTGTATTAAATACAAGGAAGGCAAAAAGGGTCAAAAAGAATGATTTCTTTAGGTTAAAACGATTCATCTA
>JACLAC010000710.1_pt1 | contig 23296 bp, 16 predicted proteins | sample 8027881 | NCBI WGS metagenome assembly JACLAC01 (sample SAMN15725517, study PRJNA655200) | protist metagenome | isolation source: fluorescence activated cell sorting (FACS) single amplified genomes of... | place: Spain: Blaines Bay Microbial Observatory, Mediterranean Sea | collected 2016-01-19 | reverse complement strand
TTTTTGAGCTTCCATAATTGAAAGAAGCCGAGAAAATGACGTCTGTTTCATCCTTAGAAACCAGAAAGCGATTTCCGAACTGTATCATAGTCGGTGCTTTTGGGACGATCGCCCTGCTCCAGTTTTACCAATATTTCATCAGCCATTCTTAATTGAAAGGCCAACGAATTGAGCAGTGATTCTCTCCAAATTCGGCCGGCTGATCCTTGTAGCTTGTTAAAAGAGACTCTATCCATCTCATAAACCCATACATCCGTACTTTTGTTTGCAACACAAGAAGCGTTACGTCTCTCTTTTAACAATAACGATCCCGTCCCCAGTAACGCACCGGGAAACAAGCTTGCCAGTAGCTGTGCTTTGCCACTCTTCACATTACGATAGACCTCTATACATCCTTCCACCAAGAGATAACAAGTTTCTCCACTTTCTCCTTCTAAGACGAGAGGAGAGCCTTTAGATACTAATCTTGGTGTCATCATAGAAATGATTGAGCCAATATCAACTGGATGCGCTCCTCTAATTTTAGGCAATTTTCGCATTGCTTCCACAGCTGAAGGGGGCGTCTTATTTTCGCCACCAGAAATCTTCTTCCAAAACTTGGAAAAAACATTGTCCTCTTTACGAGTTGGAGCCTGATCTGTCCCTTCTGAGATTCTAGCAATTTTACGATTCATTCTTTGAATACGAATAGCCAATCTTGTAAGGGATACTTCCAATATTTTATCATAAACTTTTGAGTGGGATTCTCGCATCAATTCAAAATTCTGAACCGTAATCGCTAATAATTCACAGTTTTCATGTGCAATGATAGATGCTGTGCGAATATCTCTGGTAAAAGTAGCCAGTTCACCAACAAGCTCATTCTTAGGGATTGAAGCCAGAAGCTGATTATTGATTTCAACGCGAAGCTCTCCCTCAATAAGAAAAGCCATCTCCGTAGCAGCCTCACCTTGAAACCAAAGAACTTCATCCTTGGGAAGAGTCTTTTTCTCCCATAATAAATCCATCCCTTTCCAATCTCGAGCAGAAAGACGAGAGAATAAGGGCAAAGATTGTAATATTTCTAATTCACTAGACATATGAAATTCCATTTCAACTTCTAACCTATAAGTAACACATATTCCAATTAGAGGAGTATTGTTTAAAATCTTTCCTACCTAATAACATTGCAAAAAACCATAATTAACGATATCAAAAGAGCCAAAATAAAATAATTAGGAGAATTTATGGCTCTACAAGCAGGTATCGTTGGACTGCCCAATGTTGGAAAATCCACCTTATTCAATGCCTTAACAAATGCAGGTGCTGAATCAGCAAATTACCCCTTTTGTACAATTGAACCGAATACAGGGATTGTTCCTGTTCCAGATCATCGTCTCCAAACACTGAATACTATCATTACAACACAACGTATCTTGCCTGCGGTCGTTGAAATTGTTGATATCGCAGGGCTTGTAAAAGGAGCAAGTAAAGGTGAAGGACTTGGAAATCAATTCCTAGGAAATATTCGTACAGTAGATGCAATCCTACATGTTGTTCGATGTTTTGATTCTGAGGATATTCATCATGTTGATGGCTCAGTAGATCCTCTACGCGATATTGAAACGATTGAAATGGAATTAATCTTCAAGGATATGGAATCAGTTGAAAAAAGAAAAAGTCGCCTGATGAAAATCGCCCGTTCAGGCGATAAAGAAGCCAAATTCCATATGAATATCGCTGACAAAATGATGGAACTATTGGAGGCCGGTAAATTAATCAAATCAGGTACTTGGAGTGAAGATGAATGGAATTCAGTATTAGAAACACAATTAATCACGTCCAAACCGGTTTTATTTGTGTGCAATGTTGATGAAGATGGTCTAGACGACCCAGATAACAATAAATATGTTCAGACTGTTCAGAGCTACGCTGCTGAAAATAACTCCGAAATTATTATCGTTTGTGCGCAAGCGGAAGCAGAGCTAGCAGAACTAGAAGAAGAAGAGCGCATTGAATTTTTACAGGATCTTGGTATAGAAGAGCCCGGTTTACATAAGCTTGCACGAGGAACATATGATTTACTCGGACTCCAAACCTATTTTACAGCTGGCGAAAAAGAAATCCGAGCTTGGACCATTCAGAAAGGCTGGAAAGCCCCAGCAGCGGCAGGTGTAATACACACTGATTTTGAACGAGGGTTTATTAAAGCAGAGGTTTACTCTGTTCAAGACTTGGTTGAAGTAGGCTCCGAATCAGGACTGAGAGGTGCTGGAAAACTTCGAGTTGAGGGAAAAGAATACGTTGTACAAGATGGTGATGTCATGCATTTTCGTTTTAACGTTTGATTGAACTTACCGTTTTGACGAATTAGTACATCCTTATTATTTTCATCATACGCAGTAAGAGGACATTATGGGTCGTAAATCAGCAAAAATTGCCGCAAGAAAGGGCGCACAAGATAAGTTAAAAAGCCAAATCTATACCAAAGCACTCTTTGAAGTTACACGAGCAGTGAAAAAAGGAGGCGATGACGCTGAGACGAATTTCCTCCTTAGAGTTGCTCTGAATAAATGTCGAAAAAATAATGTCCCCAAAGACAATATTCAGCGAGCAATAAAAAAAGGACTTGGAAATGATAGAGATAATTTCCAAGATGTAAACTATGAAGGCTATGGTCCAGGTGGTATCGCAGTATTTGTAGAGACCTCAACCAATAATGTCACGCGTACGGTTGCCAATATGCGTTTCTATTTTTCTAGGAATGGAGGACAACTTGGAAATTCGGGCTCCTTGCAATTTCTATTTGATCAAAAATCTGTCTTTGAAGTCCTTTCTGAAGGACTTGATTCCGATGATTTTGAACTCGAAATGATGGATGCCAACGTAGAAGATATTGAAATTGAAGAGGATCGTTTTGTCCTTTATGCTGAGAAGGAAGATTTTGGTATGGTTCAATCTAAACTTGAAGAACTCGGTATCACGCCAGAAGAGGCTTCTTTGGAGCGAATCCCAACCACGAAAAAAGACATCGATCAGGAAACGCTTGAGCAGGTCATGAAATTAATTGATATCATTGAAGAAGATGAGGATGTGATCAAGGTTTATCACAATATTGAAGGGTAAAGCGAATAGAAATTATGGAATGCTACGTAGCTGTCCTCTCATCTTTTTTTCTGATATTTTCGTAACGCAGCTTGTGTTTTCTTCTTGTTCACTCCAATCGCCTCAAACATAATTTCCTCCTGCCACCGAGGAAAAATTTTAAAATGCTGATCGGTTGCGTAGCGGCCGGAGGTCAAATATACGAAGGCTCGCAGTGGCGTTGAAAGTGCATCTTTATCAACGAGCTGCGTTGCTTCCCAGAAAAAACCATCGACAGAGCGATTATTCCCATACCAATATCGAGCCATACGCAGATAAGCATGGTATTCTTTTTTCAGGCGTGCTTCATACTGGGAAAAATATTTTTCAGTATCTCCCTCTCTCAAAGCAGAAAGGATTGCCTGCGCTGCTGTCGCTCCCGAACGAACTGAAAAATCAATACCTCCTGACAATATTGGATCGACGAAACAGGCTGCATCTCCTAAAAGTAAAAAATTATCTCCCCGAAAATGAGAACAAGCATAGGACCAGTCTCGTGCATATCTAATTCTATGACCATCCCACTCCACCAACGTTCCTTTTCCGAGCGGGATCTCTGCATTTCGAATAATCTCTAAAAATTCTTCCTCGGAAAATTTTCGTTTTTCTTTGGTCACAATACCAATGGAAGTATGTCTTTCTGAGATTGGAATAAACCAAATCCAGCCTTCCGGAATCGTAACAATATATTGGACATGACGACCAAGAGGTTCGGGCAAACCATCTGTATTTTCAAAATAGCCATAAATTGCCACAGAGCGTAAATCTTCAACGTTTTTGATCCATCGAAGCTGTTTTCCAATCATTGATCGCTGACCAGATGCATCTACAACGATAGAAGCCTCTATGATATCACCATTGATAAGTTCAACTCCAGTTGCTTTCCCATCCTTAGTAAAAAGAACTCGTTTTACCTCTGTATTCTCTAGCGTCGTTGCTCCCTTTTGCTTTGCTGCTGCAAAGAGAATTTTATCAAAAGAAGAGCGTTCCACCTGAAGAGCATGCTCATATCCACCAGATAATAGTTCTTTTTCTGAGAGAGAATCTACAGCTTCTTCGAGATTTTTATCAAATAAAATTCGCCAAGGAGTTCGTGTCTCTCCCCAAATATACACAGCCCCAAATTTATAGGCATATCCCTGCTCATGCAATTCTTGTTTCACCCCCAAATAATGGTCTAAAAGATCAAATGTTGCCGGCTGTAACGATTCTCCAACATGGTGTCTAGGATGCTTCTCTTTTTCTAATACTAAGCACTCGACACCATGTGCTGACAAGATACCAGCACAAACGGAACCTGCTGGACCTCCTCCAATAATGATGATGGGTTTTTCTTGTTTCATCTTTACAACTTTGGTCTTTACTCTAAAATAGTGATAGATTTCTGTACTAATCTTAACCTGTTTTAAATAATTGCAATGAATCCTGAAAGTCAAAAAATACAAAGAGGCTGGTACTATGTAAAAGAACCTGCAAATATTGATCTTTTCAATGTCTCTATTGTAAAAACAAAACAGGGTGCCCCTTTGAGCATTCGAAATCATGGAACAAGAATATCTGGAATAGCGTACGGGAATAAAAATCTAGACTGGGTGAGTTTCCTTCGAGTTTTTGCATCCCTAGAAGAGGTTCTTTCTCCTGAAGAACAAAAAACAGTGATCCGAGTGAACATCCAAGAGGACAACGAAAACAGCTGGATTGGCTCTTCTTTGGTTCTAAACCAAGAATGTTTGCAAAATCAAGAATCAAGACATTCGCTCATTCGCACGCTCAAGAGGTTAAAACCAAATATCTCAGCTGAAAATCAACCCTCGATTGGTTTTTCGCATCCTCCCACTCCCAAAATACTCTTTTTCGAATCATTGATGAATTCAGATCTAGAATACAATGATGCAGAAATGTCTGGAGGAGTCTTACATATGGTCTCCAGTATCGATCATCTTGGAGTTGAACCCGTTTTTGCAAAAGTAAAAATGCCGATTGAAGGAGATCTTCGACCCGTCCAAGGACTAGAGGGACTTTCTGATGTATTACAGGGCAATCAAATTGGCTTGGTATGTATCTCATTACTGGAAGGATACTGGACTGGTGTCATCAAATTAATCGCTCGACTTCGAGAATTAGGTTGTCGTGCTAGAATTGCTGTTGGGGGTGTAATGCCAACCCTGACTCCAGAGCATGTGAGTGCCCATCTCCCTGATGTTTCATTTATCTGTCGTGGTGCTGGAGAATATTTTCTCCCCAAGCTGGTACAAATTTTAGGCGCTACAGACATTGACACCCCCCTTACAGAAGAACAGCTACATGCCTTTGCACAGCTCAAAGGAATAATTGTGCAAGGCGAGCAAAATGGGAAAAGAGTGATGGTGATCGGTGACTCTTCACAGGTCGTCGAGGTCGAGGATTTAAATCGTGTTTCCCTCAGCCTAAAATATGTCAAGGCTAGACACCTCGTTGGTGGCGTTGAAATCTGTACTTCTAGAGGCTGTATTCACCGCTGTACCTTCTGCAATATCATCGGAAGAGAATCTTACCAAGCTCGCTCTTCAGACAATGTAATCTCATTATTAGATCGATATCATCAGCGTTATCTTGAGCTTTTCGGTGAAGAGATTCCATCGAATGCCTGGCGATTACATATTGCAGATGACGATTTTGCCTGTGATAGACCTCGTGCGGCGAAATTCTTTACGGATCTGCTCAAAACCCCATTTCGCCTCTCTTCTGTCCAGGTTTCTGTGGCAGATCTTTGTAAAAAAGAGAATGGAAAGCTACTCGCAGAGCTTGATCCACAGCTCTGTGATACCATTCGTCCGGAGTGCTTTGCTGATCATGGAAAAGGCCTTCCAATCATTGATTACATCGAAGATCATAAACCAAGATCTTGGTCTTCTTATCTACAAATTGGCGTAGAGACATTCTGCGACAAAGAACTGGTTCGCTTAGGAAAAGGTTATCGCGTTGAGCATATTCGGCGAGTAGTGGATGATATGACCAAAAAGCAAATCCATGTCGATGCCTATTTTATACAATCGAACTCCGAAACAACTGCGGAAGAATTACTGGAAGGATTAATCGAATTAGTTCGGCTGAAAATCAAGCACCCTGTTTATTTTCATGTTCGCTACCCACCAGTACCTCATCTCGTCAGCTATTTTCCGGCAGCGACCCATCGGCGTCATATTCGAAATGGAAAGGACAATGTTCACAAGCTACGAGGGCTTGCGTCCGTTGCGGGGTATCCTGAATATGATTATCCCTTTGTTTCTCATGATATTCCCTCTGATCCTTGGGTTGAACTGGCAATTGAAAAGCAATTCTTCTCTGGAGAGGATCTCTATACACGGTCATTTTCTAATTTATATTCGATCTGGAAGGCACATTTTGACAGCTTAAAAGAAGGTGTTGAGAAAAATAGAGGAAGAAGATTACTGCGGATTCTTGATGATCTTCCTCGAACGATGTTGTTTCGTCGGTTGGCAGAAATACGAACACAAAACCAAAAATCCTCTACAAAACAATCGGAAGCACTTGCGCTTCGTTTAAGCTCGAAAATTCTAGGCGAGCCAGAATCTTGGAAGCTTGCATTTCAACGATTTATCTCTCTAGGAACGCAGCGTATGGTAATGATCCCAACTTGGCAGTGTGAATTACGCTGTCGCTACTGCTATATTCGCAAGCAGGATGGGCGTGTAATGCCTTGGGAAACTGCGCAAAAGAGCATCGATTTACTGATGTCCTCTCGCCGGCCCAAATTAATACTCCAATTCTTTGGTGGAGAAGCACTTTTGGAATGGAAAACGATTCAAAATTCTATCTCCTATGCCACACAAGAAGCAGAACGTCTAGGCAAGAAAATTCAATTTTTGGTCTCTACCAATGGCTGGTCACTTAATGAAGAAAAACTAGACTGGTTAGCACAATACAATGTAAAACTCGAGCTCTCTCTGGATGGAGATTCAGAAACACAGAACCATTCTCGTCAATCGTTTAAACGCGGACAAGATTCCTATCAAAACTCCATAGCCACGAAAGCTAACTTGATTCAGTCCAGAAGATTTTTTCAGGATGTCATTATGGTAGTACCCCCTAAGCAACTATCGAAGCTATCTCAAAACTTCATTCATATCGCCAATCAAAATTGGAAAAGAATTCAAGTCAATTATGCGCTAGGAATGCTATGGACCGAAAAAGATAAGAAACTCTTTGCCCAAGAGCTAATGAAAATTGGAGAATTTTTACAGCAAAAATGGGCCGAAAATGATCCCATTTCTTTTATTAATCTTGAAGCGGATCCAATCAATATGCGCCTGAATGGTGAGATTACCGTTGATTGGGATGGAACATTACATTCTGGCAATGCCTTCTTGCTCAAGGGGCGTAAAGCGGGAGAGTTAATTCTTGGAGATGTTGATGACCTCAAGAATTTTGATCGCTATTGGCTCGATGTTGCTGATAATGACGTTCTTCTGGATTCAACCTATTCACCTCAAATCACAGCAAATAACTTAGAAGTTGGGAAGATTTTCAATTCCTTTATTAAATGGATGCGTGCAAAATCTTTGAGTGAAATTGAGAAGAGAATTGGGGTATTTTAAACACCAGTGCTTCTAGATATATAAGAAATATTTACTAAAGAATAGTGCAATATCGTGACATCCTACTTATTGTTCCATTGTATGCTTCGACAGTAATGCTCGTCTAAACAGAGAGCAATACTTACAAAAAGGCCACGCTCAAATCAATCCGACCTGAAAGAAAAAACTCAATACCATCTGGATATATTTCCAGGTCATAACCTTGCATCAAGTTTTTTAATGCCATCCATTTCTCAGGGAGCGCCTTTCCTTCAATCAATTGCTGTACCTGAGGAATATTTTGCTTCCACTTTGACTCCGATATCCATAGGACTGAGAGTAAATCTCCCTCCAAATTTTTGCGAACACACCACATTCCTCCAAGTGAAAGACAAGCTAAAAAATGTGGATGAAATACAATTGACTTGGGCAATTTTTCTCGTAATGGTTCTTCTATTTTTCTAATTCTTGAAACTTCAATTCCTTGTAATGAATAGACCCTACAAACTAAATTAGGATCGTCCCCTACCTGATGTAAGTCGTCAAAAAATATCTCACCCCATTTACCATCCGTATCTAAAACCTTGCGACAGGTAGCAGGATATTTTTCCAAAAAATCGGTTTTTTCAATGCCGACAATATCCGTAATTACTGTATTCCAATATTTTTCTTCTCCCAATGAAGACCACGTAAATCGAATTGGTCCTTGCGTACCCAGCGGTAATACAGCAACCAATTTAAAATCTCGAATACGACTATCAATCTCTGTAAGTCGAATCTTTTGATGGAAAAAATCTGGTAATGGAGAACCAAGAAGCTCTGTGAGTAGCTGACCTGCAATTGATGTACTCATCTCAATCACCATCTAACGGTATCGATTCGAAATAAAAGGAGAAACATCTGGTACAGTCTGCTCCATCATCCAGCGGATCCAAGAATTAAATATCGTTCCAACTTGAGCATTATTATCAAAAACTTTCTCAGCATAGGTTTTTGCATCTAGTTCTTGTGCCGAAAAATAATCAATATTATAATGAAGCCAATTTCTTCCTTCCTGAACATCTCCTAGGAAAAGTTGTTCTCGAATATGTGGTCGAAAGAGAAATCCATTATTCGCATATATTTTCCCGTCCCAATCAACCGTTAGCTCTCGAGATGTTCGAACTTTTTTCATTGTTTCTTTCAAGTTTAGTAATTTTGGTCCCTTCTGCTGTGCCCAACGCTCACGAAGAAACGTCGATAATTGATACAAACCAGAGGCGAATTTTTCCAGCTGATGAGTATGCCAAATATTATTATGAGCCCAATTGATTTGAATCACCTCGAATCCTTGCTCCACGATATGCTGAAAATCCTCAAGCATATGCTCAACTCTTGCAGGGTGAATTACAAGGATTACGGTGTGTGGAATTGCGTATTGATTGAGCAATCCAGCTTTGTCAATCGCACAATTGTTATAGGAATCTTCTTCTGACTTGTAGAGACTTCGATATCGATTTTGTGCTTCCGGCAAACCATCTAGCGCAAGCTGTAGAGATATTGGATACTTCGACATCCACGCGATCTTTGGAAGATCTAATTTCATCCCATTTGTCGTAATCAAAAAGGACATTTCTTTATTTTGACATCGAGTAGATGCCAGCTGTCTCTCCGATATACTCTCAATAGAGTATTTTAGTTTTTCCCATTCTAACAGGGGCTCTCCGCCGAAATATCTCATTTCTAGTCTTTGCTGGGGAGCTGAGAGGAGAAGCTCAGCTGAAAGATCTAGAATATCTTTAGACACTTCCCTGCCTGATTGTTTTGGAATTGAGCAATACGTACAGCGCATCTCACACTGCCAAGTCAAAACACTTAGAACAATTGCCTTACCAAGTTCTCGGAAACGACGGTATTTTTCCAACCACAATTTATCTTCACCTAGATGACTTCGACAAACAGAAATAACTCCTAATTCGGAGAGCTTAGGATGACCATTTTGAAGCCAAGAAAAAAGAATTCGCTGTGACATACCATCCAGCTCTCTTTGCACCTCTGTTGTCAACAACGCTTCTTGATTCAAAACCAGCAAACAATCTCGCTCCATCTCCAAGATTTGTGTTGCAGTACTGTGTACTAAGGCTTCTGATACATCTTGATGATATTGGCGAATAATTGTTTCTATTTTTATTTTTTGATAATTTTCCATACGTATAAAACAGATATAATACTAGAATAAAGCCAGAGAAACAATTTTGCCCTATCCAATCAATAATAAATGTAATTTTAGCTGTTCTTTCTGTGATCGCCAATGGATTGATTCAGAATCATTGAGCATGGAAGATATTTTAAGAGATGCTCCTCTCAGCGAACTCAGTGGACTTAGAGCTGTTTTGGGTGGTGGAGAGCCAACGCTACATCCTCAGCTTCCGAAAATTTTACACGGTCTAAAACAACAAAAAGTTCTACTGACCTATCCCCTGACAACGAGTAAATAGAGATCAGATTAAGCAGACATATTTTTTCCTCTGCTCTTGAGAATGCATTGGATCTGCCATTCCCATATTCTCCTCTTTTGGAAGATAAATCAAATTGTAACAAATCAACAAATCCTTTAAAGAAGGTCGGCTCTCCTCCAGTAAAAACAACCTGTTTTACTCCTTCTTTATACATCTCTTCCAACCAAATAAAATGTAGCTCTTCTGGTGGAACTGGCCAATTTCGAGATTGCCAGCAAAAATGACAATCTTGATTACACCGAAACCCCAGTCGCATATTTGCGGTCACGCCAGTTACGCACGTGAATATTCGTCGATAATAGTCATTAGATATTTTATGATAGACCTGATGCTTAAGAATTAACTGTATTATTTTTCTGGGTTCTCAGGATTTTTTTCATCTTTCGGACGATGAATTTTTTAAGAGCAACGAGCGATTGAATTAAAAAATCGTCTGAAACATTAGAATCCTGAGGAAGAGAGGAACCAAACCATAAGCCTTCGCGTATCCAAAATCCTTTGTTATCAGATGGACTCAGGAAACTATCATTTTGCCAACCAGAAATTTCCAATACTAATCGTTTTTTATTCGGAAATTGTAACTCAAATTGAAGCCTAGAGGGGCTATAATCCTGATAACCCAAAGAGATATTCTTTGGAATTCCGAGTAAACCTATCAGCTCAAGTTCAAATTGAGACCACACAGTTGGAAGATAAGAGGTAAGCGAAAATTTATTTTTTACTGATGTCATCTGTTTATCTGTAACAGAAAAAAATACTTCTGCTAGCTTTCATTCGCCCCGATATTCAATACCAGTTACAATTTTTTATCTCTGGAGTTCCCATGTCCTATATTGCCTTACTCGGCTTAATTCTGTATACCATCGGTTGCTATATTTGGGGCGGGCATTTTCCATTTTATAATTTCAAGCTTTATGCTGGAGCTGGAGAACGAGACAAAGCAGCGGTGCCTGTTTTCTTTTGTGAGGAAAAGGAAGCGGATATTTGGGAGTATGTTCATTTTCACGGGATTGATCCTGAGCAGTTTCTTGCTCATCACATGCCAACCTCTGTCACCTGGATGGTAGAAGAAGCCGCACAATGGGTTCGAGATAATCAGCTAAAAGAAAGAGAGAACGGTCCTTTGGCGGTTTCTTTTGGTTTTCGAGTACTCTCCATCAATGACGATGGTTCTATTAATGAGACAATCAAAATTCTTGAGAGGGGCTGGGCATGGAAGCGATGACTCTTGGACGATATTTGTTTGGTTTTTGTCTTTTTCTCTCTTGGCTCAACTCCACCGTCCATGTTCTCCAGCCGCAAGAAATGATCTATACACGAGGAACACAGATAAAATTTACCAGCTCAGCCTGGAAACAATTGCTTCCCGCGTGGCTAATTTTTGTTCCTGCTTGTATTATTTTTTCGCTTGCACATTGGGAACTGGCTTCTGGAATTGTAATCTTGGCTTGTATTTATTGGATTCGACACTGGGAAATCTCTTTATGGAGGGAAAGGATCGTCGTCGATCTTGGAAAATATTCTCCTTCCGGTACATGTTTATTTTTTTATTTGATTGGATATGCGCTAGCGCCCTATTTTGACCTAAATCCACAATTGGTGGGTCTAGAGCTCGCTTGTGGTGTAACGGCGTCTGCTTGGATCCTTTCCGGCTGGAAGAAAATTGAGCACTCTGGACTCAAATGGATTTCCTCCAAAACAATGGGATTAATGTTTGCTGAGCGCGCTTATATTGGTCACCCAATTTTACGTTCGATTCGTCGTTATTGCCTCTATCATAAATCTTTTCTATTTCTAATTGCTTTTATGGGCGTATTCTTAGAGCTGTTGGGAGTCATGTTCATCTTTCCGGATTTTCGAATGTATTACGCTATCATCATCAATATTTTGATGATTTTCACTGCGTTTTTACTCGGTTACATTGAGCCAGAATGGATGATATCAATTGTTGCTCTCGCGTTAATGTCAAAATGATTTCAGTCGTAATCGCAATGTGTTTTTGTTTTGAGGATATCGTTTACGGGTAGCGATAAGCCATTCCGTATTACTCACAACCAACAAAAACACCCACACTTCCAGCATTATTATTTACTGGATCATCTTGAGGTACTCCAATCAAGATATCAGGCAAGCCATCTCCATTAAAATCTCCTCCTCCATTCACAGAGAAACCAGCATTATCTCCGACAGAATCACCAGTAAAGATATAATCTGCATTCGATAATTGATGAACCGCGGCACCTTCCAGAGAGGAACCTAGATATAAATACCCCCGACCACGGTCAGTATTATATCCATAAGCGCCAACAAGAATATCAGGGATTCCATCGTTATCAACATCTCCCGCAGAGGATACGGAGTACCCAGCATAATCATCTGCGGATTCTCCAAAGAATTTATACGTAGAAGTCTGTAATGCAATCTCGGATTGACTTGGAAGTGACTGTAAATTTGTGGAACTAACCAAATATGCCGCTCCAGAATAACCGTCATGAGCGTAGGAACCAATTAAGATATCATCAAGTCCATCCTCATCAACATCTCCAGCTGAAGATACCGAGCTTCCTGCAAAACTATAACTACTTTGTCCCACAAAAGTATATTCTGCCTGGGAAAAATCATATTGCGTAATAAATAGACCAAAATTGCCACCATAGAATAAGCCAACACGTCCAATCTCCTGATTTGCTCCATCATCATAGCCCGTTTCTCCAATAAGAATATCATCGAAGCCATCGCCATTTACATCTCCGGCTGAAGCTACAGAAGCACCCAGAGAATTATGGGATGATTGACCTGTAAAATGATAATCCGAATTTCCAAGATTAAGAAAAGAATCCGCCCCCAATGAAACACCCAACATCAGATACGCTTTCCCTGACATTAGACTTCCCGGAGAAGCATGCCCAGGCACACCAAAGAGTAGATCATCTAAGTTATCACCATCGATATCACCAGCAGAAGAGAAATGCTTTCCTGCTTGATCTTCATTGTACTCACCTTGAATTTTATAGTCCGCCGTGTTGGCATTAATGGGACCTGCTCCTGGGACCCCCAGAGAGGAGCCCAACATCAAGTAGATTCGACCAGATTCATTTAGATGATTTGGAGCACCGATTAAGATATCATCCAAGCCATCTCCGTCTACATCTCCAGCTGAAGCAACAGAATAACCAAACTCATCACCAGGTCCCTCTCCAACAAAGGCATAATCTGGTTGAGAGAGATTCTGATTATTCACCATAGAGGAACCTAAAAATAGATAGGCATGCCCTGAGGATTGACTATTTAGACCGGGAGCGCCAATGAGAATATCATCTAAACCATCCCCGTCAACATCCCCGGCTGAAGCAACAGAATAACCAGCGTTCGCACCGAGTACTGGTCCTTCAAAATGATAGGCACTATCAGCTAAATCCTGACCGGCATCACAATAATTCCAACTTATCGTCGGTGTGATTTGGATCGTTTCCGTTGTTGTTGCGGTTGCAGTCCCATCCGTTACTTGCACAGTACAAGACCACATATCTCCCGTGGTTGTATTACTTGAATTTAGAAAGTCTGATGCAATCGAGGCAGTAGAAGAAGTCCATTCATATGAATAGGATAGAGTATCCCCATCTGCATCTGTAGAGCCAGAAGCTGCACAGGTTAAATCATTACTGGCAGAAGGATCGGGGTTATTTCCTGTTTGCGTCCAAGAAATAGATACTTGGGGACTAGTTGGAGCGCGATTTTGAACCTCAATAGAGAGCTCCGCCGTTACACTGACGCCCTGACTATCCTGTACCTCAACGGCGCAGAGCATAAAATCACCAGGTGAAGGAATAAAACTTCCGAGTGATGAAAGGTCAATCGGATTTGTTGGACCGAAAGCTACCCATCCATTCGGAATAGACTTCCTCCAATCTATCGTATAATCAGAAGCAGAGAGCGTCTCATCTGGATCGATTATCGTTGCCGAGCACGACAGGATGGAATCATTATATATCGTTGCTGGAGTGATATTAACCGCCGTTATCTCTGGCGGTGTATTATCAATCACGACTGAGGTACTCGTAGTATTCTCCAGTCCTTGAGAGTCTGAGATCGTTGCAGTACATCCCAGAACATCCCCCATATTCGTATCAATATCCAAAACTGTATAATTGACTCCCGATGCGATATCTACCCCATTTACAGTCCAACTAAAAATAGGATTTAGCGGGCCATCTTCAGCATCTGCAGCTTCTACTGCACAGCTCACCTGAACACCAACAAAAACACCAGTGCTTGGAGTAATGGCAATCCCCGTCGTAAATTGCGGTGTCGCATTGCCAATCATAATGGTTTCAGAACTACTTGCAGATTCTCCTTGTGCATCTGTCACCATCGCCAAGCATTGAATCAAATCCTCCATCGAAGCGATATCAGCAGTAAGCTCTAGATTTTGTTCTGTTCCGATCTCCGTTTGCCCATTGGTCCATAGATACGTTGGAATTAATTCTCCATCATTAAGATCAGTTCCAGATGCAGAGCAGGTTAGAGTATCTCCAATTGACGTTGTTTGTGGTGAAATTTCTACCTGAGAAATCTCCGGCGGCGTATTTCTTATCTCTAATGCAACAGATGCGGAGTCTCCTCCTCCATACCCGTCATCAACGGAAGCTCGGCAGGTGATGATATCCCCCACCTCAACAGAGATAGTCGACAAATCCAAGCTTGCCCCTTGTCCAAGAACATCTTCGTCACGTTCCCAAGAATAACTTGTAGTTAGCTCATCACCATCTGGATCGGAGGTACTTATTAAGCAATCTATACTCTCATTCACCTCAGGATTACTCTCTGTAAGAGAGAGTGTATCAATACTAGGAAGCCGATTTTCAATTGTAATTGATGCAGAGTCTGCTGCTTCTGCCCCCTGAGAGTCAGTAACAGCTGCAATACAAGTGATAACATCTCGAGGTTGGATTACTTGCGCTTCTAAATCAATCGCTGCATCCGAGCCGATCAGCTCGCTATCTTTCATCCAAGAGTAATCAATCACTAGCTCATCATCTGCATCTGATGCTGTTGCAGAGCAATTTAAAGTCGTATCATTATAAACTTCTATTTTGGGGGTAATTTCTACACTACTTACCTGTGGAAGAGCATTTGTGGTCATATCTCCCGTCCAACGTATCCACTCATTTTCTTCAATCTGAAAACAACCAATCAATAACAACAACATATTTTGAGCCTCTCTTCTACAAAGCGATCCAGTCGAAAATAATCCAATACAAACGGTAATTTATGTTCGAACATCTTCGGACTATTCTAACTGATTTACATAGATTTTCGAGCAGTAAATAGAGTTTTAAAGGATGAAATTATTAATAACAACCAGTAAATACGCTTACCTTACCAGCGAAATCTCCACCTTCAGGATTATTCGGACTTCCTATCAAGATATCATCAACGCCATCACCATTCACATCTCCAACACCAGATACGGATGAACCAGTTAACGATGTAGCTTCTTCTCCAATTAAGCTATAATCTGAATCCGAGAGAGAAATCTCAGCCATAGCTCCCAAGGAAGCTCCCAACATCAGATAGGTTTTCCCTGCAGCATAGCCCCCATCATTATTTCCGGGAGCGCCAATAATAATATCTGAAAAGCCATCGTCATTGACATCGCCTGCGGATGAGACTGATGAGCCAGCAAGATCCGTTTCAGCACCAATAAATTCATAATCAACATTTGGTAAATGCATAGTAGTTAAGCCCAACGATGCCCCTAAAACCAAATAGGTTTTTCCGGCATGAAAGCCTCCGTCATAATCACCATCAGCACCGATTAAGATATCATCCAACCCATCACCATCCACATCTCCAGCAGATGATACGGAAGTACCCGCACGATCAAACTCATCTCCCATAAATTCATGGTCGGCAGCTTCAAGAGACATCTCTGAAGAAGACCAGTCTATAGAAGACGCAAGAATCAAATAGGCTTTACCAGACCAATCTCCTCCATCATCAGCACCATCAGCACCGATCAAGATATCATCCAACCCATCACCATCTACATCTCCTGCTGACGATACTGAAGAGCCAGCCCAATCATCAACAGCTTCCCCTATAAAAACATAATCTGCATAGGATAGATCAATCGTCGAAAAGGATCCTAGAGATGCACCCAGAACCAAATAGATCTTTCCAACATCAGTTTTAATGCCATGATGACTTCGAATCGCAGATATAAGCATATCAGAGAGGCCATCTCCATCTACATCTCCTGCTGAGGCGATTGACCAGCCAGCAACATCATGTTCATTTTCCCCCACAAACTTATAATCTGCAACACCAAGATTAATGATATTATCTGCTGGATCAAGAGAGGATGCCAATATCAAATAAACTTTTCCAGCATCATTTCCACCATCATCATTCACACGTGAATTGATTAAGATATCATCCAACCCATCACCATCTACATCTCCTGCTGAGGCAACAGCAAGCCCAGCAAAATCTTCAATGTTCTCTCCGACAAAAGAGTAATCTGCTTCCGATAAATTAATTATTTCTGTTTGCAAGGATCGACCAAGTACAAGATATGCTTTCCCTGCATCAAGTGCTCCATCATCATTATTGGGCGCTCCGATTAAAATATCAGCGAGTCCATCACCATCCACATCTCCAGCAGAAGAAACCCAATATCCGGCGGCATCATTCTCATTTTCACCAATGAAATGATAAGAGGCTTCGTCTAAATTGTGCGAGGAAGAACAGTTTTCCCAATCAAAATCTCTAATCATAATACTCTGGGAATCTGTGGAACCCAAATCACCATCGCTCACTGTAATATCACAGGTCCACACCTCACGTGAAGAGGTATAATTGGAGAACAATCGAGAACCAATGACCTCTACACCTGAATCCGACGTCCAGATAGAAGAGTAGATCATATGATCACCATCTGGATCGGTCGCTAACGATGTAGAGCAAATCACATCAGATTCGGCATTTGGATACAACACACCACCATTCAACCAAGAGATGGTTGCCGTAGGCTCTGTTGGAGGGCGATTTTGTAAAATGATGCTCTCTGACGCTTCCGCTGTTTCCCCATACGGATCCTCAGCGAAAACAGAACAGCTAACAGAATCGGTAGGTCTTAAACCAGCATCTGAGATATCAATAGTTCGAGTATTACCTAAGGGAATACTTCCGGATACCCAAGCATATTGGAGCTCTATATCTCCGTCTGGATCGAATGCATCAACGGAGCAGGTTAATTCAGAATCATTATATACATCTAGCGGTGTAATTTGTAAATTGGAAAGAGTAGGTGGGCGATTATCAAGTGTAACATCCAAGGTTCCTTCCGCTGTTAAACCCCAGAAATCTGAGATAGAGACAACGCATGTCAAGGTATCTGTGGGCTCTAATTCAAAATTTCCTAGGTTAATCTTCTCACGTGAGTTCAGCTGAACATCATCCTTCATCCATTTATAGCTTGGCTCCAATAATGCTCGGTAATATTCATCTAAATCATCCTCAGGATCAGATACATTTGCTGAGCAAATAAGAATTGAGTCGTTATAACTTGGCTCTGGAGATATCGTAATACTTGTAACAATTGGAGGCTGATTCACCGTAGGTTCAATACATGCAAATAACAATAGTAGCATTGTCGCTCTTCTCTTCTATTTCTTACTATTATTACTATAGCAATATTTGAAGTCCTCTTGGTAGAGAAAGAAAAACTTATGCTATACTCAAAAAACTTCCCGATACATTTTGAGAGATCCAATATGCTTCTTTTTATTTTTGCTTGCTCATCTGAAAAGATACCTTCTTATACATATTATCAAGATGTGAAGCCTATCATTGATGCTCGCTGTACCAACTGTCATATGGATGGTGCCATCGGCGGATTTACACTTGAAACTTCTGATGCCGTATTGGAGTATGCACCGGCGCTTACAAATGCCGTTGCAAATAAAACCATGCCTCCTTGGTCTGCATCCTCTGAACCACATTTTGTTAATGATTGGTCTCTTACCGAAGAGCAGATCTCAATTATCGTAGACTGGGAAGCCGGCGGTGCAAAGCTCGGTGATGCAAATAATATTGGTGAAGAACTACCTTGGATTGGCACAACGCTGTCTCAGGTCGACACCTCGATTCAAATTCCAGATATATACACCTCTCCTAAGGAAGTGGGAGATGATTATCGATGTTTTGTCATTGATTGGGAGGAATCAGAGTCAACCTATATCACCGGATTCAATGCCAAACCGAGCAATAACCAGATGGTACATCACGTGGCTGCATTTTTGGTTCGTCCTGATGGCTTGATGGGAGAGTCTATTTTTGAAACGATGGAGGAATGGGATCAAGCAGATGAAGGACTGGGCTACTCTTGTTATGGCGGACCATCGGCAACAGGTTCTTCTTCTCAAGTTCCAATTGAGCAAATTGCGCAATGGGTGCCAGGCAATCAAGGACTTGATTTTCCAGAGGGGACAGGAATTAAAATTGATCCAGGCTCCAAAATCATTCTCCAGATGCATTATTATATTAGTCCGAATTTAGAAGATAAATCTGATCAAACTAGTCTCGATTTTTCTCTCTCATCTGATGTGGAATCTCCCGCCGCTTATGCGCCATTTTTAAATGCAGTTTGGCCGGTCGCTGGACTTGATATCCCTGCTGGAGATGATCACATTGTTCACACCACCCAAGGAGATCCTCGTAGCTTCTTCAATCTTCTCAATCCCAATCTGGAGCTTGATCAGGGATTTACAATTCACTCGATGATGATGCACATGCATCAGCTGGGAAAATCAGGAAAATTAAAACTCCTCAAGGCAAATGGAACAGAACAGGTTCTAGTTGATATTCCAATTTGGGACTTCAACTGGCAATTTACCTATGTGCTAGAAGATTCTTTTCAATTTGAAGATGGCGATGAGCTCTATTTGGAGTGTATTTTTGACAACTCTGGTACGAATGCAATTGATGTATCTTGGGGAGAAGGAACCACGGACGAGATGTGTGTGGGGAATCTTTACATTTCGGTTCCCTAATCCTCCTAAATCGCTTTCAGCTCGAACTAATCACAGGTAGAGAAAATATACACCTTTCCAGCATTCGAACCCCCATCATTATTATTTGGTACCCCAATCACCAGTTTATGCTCAAAACTAGCCGTTGAAAACCCCATTCTGTCGTCCACATTCTCTGTCGTAAAACGATGCACCTCTTCATTTAAAATAAAAGTCGAAGGAGCTGTTTCTAAATAAGAACTAAGAACCACATATACCGATCCGGCTTCTGTACCTCCATAATTAGGCGCACTCAAAAATAGCTCTGACAATCCATCTCCATCCTGATCATCAATAAAATTAACTTTCTTACCCACCCCATCTAACGATTGAGACACAAATGTATAATCTGCCTGCGAAAGGTTTATGAGATTCTGATGGACTACGCTTGAAGATAATACCACATACGCTTTTCCCGAATTTTGGGAGATCTCATCATTTGTTGGCGCTCCAATCAAGATGTCACTCTTGCCATCTCCATCTAGATCGCCAAGACTTGAAATTGATTTTCCAGAACTATCAGCAGTCTGTTCGCCAACAAAAGTACAATTGGCTAAAGAAAGATCTTTCGTTCCTGGAAGCGCTAAACCACTCGCAAAAAATAAATAGACCTCTCCTGAGGATGTTGCTCTGTTATCTGTTTCATTTGGAGCGCCAATGAAGAGATCACTCTTTCCATCACCGTCGACATCTCCACCAGCCCCCGACAAACCTAGATATGCGTGATTGCTTGTTCCAATAAACTGATAATCTGCATTTGATAGATTTATGCTTGGGCTATCATCGCTCAAGCTAGCGCCAGAAATCACATAGGCTTTCCCGACGTTATTACCATTTCCATCATATTTCGGTGCTCCAATGAAGATCTCAGCCAACCCATCCGCATTGATATCTCCAACACCTGAAACAAATCGACCAGCCTCATCATTATTGTTCTCACCAGTAAAAATATAATCCGCATCTGAGAGATTTATGATCGTATCTATGCTATTGGCTAAACTTGAACCCAAAATCAGATACGCCTTACCAGAAGAGCTTCCCACGCTTTCTTCAGAAGGGGCTCCGATTAAGATGTCATCTAATCCATCACCATCGACATCTCCGGCACTCGAAACGCTAAAACCAGCAAAATCACCCGCTTCTCCAACAAAAGTATAATCGGCATCGAATAGATCGATAGTAGCACTGTTTTCAAGGCTTGTTCCCAAGAAAAGATAAGCCTTTCCAGCCTGACTAACACCATTGTTATCACTTGTTGGTGCACCAATGAGAAGCTCATCGATTCCATCACCATCAACATCTCCAGCATTGCTAACATCCCAGCCAAGCTGGTCTCCAACGGTACCACTAAGCTGAGATGCGGCAGCTTCTATAAATTGTTCCACTGGACACTCTTGCAAGAGATTTGACGGCTCAATCTCTATATTTTCTTGGCCTTGAACATCCAAGTAGCCATCGGATACCACAACCTGACAGGTCCATATATCTCCAACGAGAGTTTGTGATGCCGGGAGGACCTCTCCGGTCATCGTGTCACCCATATCTGAGGTCCAAAGATAAGAATAACTCAGTGTATCACCGTCTGGATCAGCAGAATTAGCCACACATACGATATTATCTGTCGCAAGAGGATAGGATTCCTCCGAATTCCAAGAAATAGTGATTTCTGGTACAGCTGGAGGACGATTACCAATTGTAATATCAATGTGTTCCTGAATGGAACCACTAGTCATATCCTCAACATCAATCTGACAGGTCAGTACATCATTAACAGCGAACTCTTCAGGAGATAACTGAAGCTGTTCTTCAGAGGAAATAACGGTACCGTTAAACAACCAGGAAAAACTTGGCGTTACCTCATCTTCAACATCAGTCGCCGTCGCGCTACAGCTAAGAACACTATCATTATAGGGTTCTGAAGGAGATATCGTCGCATTTTGGATTTGTGGTAGGTGATTGCCGATTATAATGGAAACACTTTCTGTGATATTGGTACCAATAGAATCGGCAATATTCGCAGAGCACTCCACGGTGGCGCCAGGTCGCAATACGCTTACGGATAAATCGATAGTATCCCCTTGCTCCAAGGACTCACCATTACCAGACCAAGAATAAGAAATAACAGGCTCTTCATAGATATAATCAACCGTTGCGACACAGCGTAACGTCTCGTCATAATAAAAGGCATCCGTATCGCCCACAATCTCCACGCTCACTAGATCTGGAGTACGATCTTCCGTAGATAAACGATAAGAGAAACATCCCAATAATAACCAGATCATTTCTCCTCCTTCTTCGCAATTATTCGACTCGTCGCGAAGCTCATTGCTGATAAAGCAGACAACGATAGCGCTGTTGTATGCGCTAAATTGTTCCATGCGTACAGCTGCTGTGCTTTTTCTAGTCCTGGATTTGCTTTATATGATTGATGGGTTGAGACGGTAATCCCATACATCGATATCGAGCTTGCTAACAATCCTCCAGAGACCCAATAATAGAATTTTGGGCTTCGAAAGACTAAGCCTGTACTGAATTTTTTTCGTTTTCTCTTTGCCGAGAGGTCTAATCCCTCTTGTAATAAAATTACGGATTGAGCGTAGGTTTCTCCCTTCAGAGTAAATAAATTTGGATCCTCTACTTCCTGTGTTTTTAGTAATGCTCCTGATTGTGTTTCATATAACTTTAACGTCAAAACATAGATCCCATCCATCTGAAGGATATCTCCTGTAATGATCAAATCAGCACCGATATTTCGACCGATATCAACCTCACAAGCCCCTTCCATACAGGATGCATCTTTGCCCATATCTGTGAGAACCTGTAGCATATTCTCCCGTGTCATGATCAAATACTGCTCTTTGGAGAGAACATCAACAGCAGCCCCCCTCGATTGATCAGAAAGCTTGAGTAAAACAGCTTCCTCCACTCCTATTCCTCGAAATTCCAACACAGCAACCCGACGTTGGACTATTTCCCCTGCCGATATAGGCAATGAAAAAATTAGAGCTAACAGAAAAAGGAATATACGATGTTGCATTTATGCTCCCACAGCTGTCTTAATTTTATATCAATAAAATGATTATTTCTTCATCTTCCATACCTATATCTTGCATCGAATATCATTATCAAGTTTAGTACTAAGCTATAGAATATTTTTACTCTGTTTTAAGCCGACTTAAGTAAATAAATTTTCCTCTGACCTGATCATCAATAAATCTAAATAATTGAGGCAATAAAGAAGAGAACTCCATTGAATATCAGCTAGCGTCATATCTCTACTGATTTTTCAGCTTAAAACAATGAACCCATTGAGAAATCGAAGACCATTGGTCGCTCATCTGGATGACGATTGACTGGGAAACCCCATTCAAATCGCAGTGGCCCCATCGGAGACAGCCAGCGAACCCCAGCTCCATAAGCCATTCTCATGTCTGTAAAATTAATCGATCCATTCCCCCAAGGGTCACCAAAAGCATTTCCAGCATCAAAAAAGACTACCGTTCGAATTCCAGCTGCTGGAACAATCGGGATTTCCATCTCAATATTATTAATCCAAGTTTGAGTGCCACCAACGACTAGCCTCTCATCCGCAGAAGCAGGATCATCTGATCCTTGGAACATTGATTGATTAGATGGATAATAGCCATTTGCGCGAATTGATGGGCCCAAGGTAAACCAACCATACCCACGGATAGAATTGATTCCACCGGCGCGATATCGGTGAATATATGGTACCACTGAACCGTCCGTTGATTTAATCGCTCCAAGCGTACCATTGTAACGCAAGATTACGCGATCCCCTTCAAATAAAGGATAGTAGCCTCTGAAATTAAATTTGCTCTCGAGAAAATTGAATTCTCCCCCAAATAGAGAGAGGATCTCATCTTCCGAGGTGCGAAAGCCACCAGATAAATTTGTCGAGGCAACAGCATAAATTCCTTTGGTTGCATTAATCCGATTATTTCTCTTATCCACCAAAAAGGAGATTCCTCCCGTAGAGGTCAATCCATTTCGATATAGCTGA
>JACLAC010023148.1_pt1 | contig 23304 bp, 17 predicted proteins | sample 8027881 | NCBI WGS metagenome assembly JACLAC01 (sample SAMN15725517, study PRJNA655200) | protist metagenome | isolation source: fluorescence activated cell sorting (FACS) single amplified genomes of... | place: Spain: Blaines Bay Microbial Observatory, Mediterranean Sea | collected 2016-01-19 | reverse complement strand
AAGCTCAAAGATCTTTGTTCGGTGTAGGATGATTAGTATCCAAAATCGAAATGCATCCATCTATGTACATCTAGCATCGAGTATTCCCATAGGAGACACGCACGAATACTCTTCTCGGTTTTTCTCCGGCGATGAAGGAGATTTCCGTCGTCAAGATCTTAGGGAACGCAATCCGCAATTATCATTTGTTGGATAATCTGGTGGGTGATAACGTGAGCGATACAATGGCTTCATTTTTTCCTTGACTTTTTCGAGGGGGATCCTGTTCGATCGGTCTCATTGTTCACAACACTCTTGGTCTTCCTCTTCTTTTTGTGACTTGCTTTCTCACCCGTCGATGACTCAGTCTTATTTTCTGATTTTGACTCAAGTTTTTTCTTTGAAGATTGATTGATCCCGGAGTCCTTTTTTGGTGTTGCATCAGTAGCTTGAGCTTTTTTCGTTTTCGCCAAGACTCTCTTGATGTTGTTGAGATCTTTTCGAAGCAGATCGTCAGCTTTCCTCCCCTGATCAAGACCTTTTAATCGAGCGCCCATATATCTCATCATCCCGATCGAAAGAGCGACCGTAGCCTGAGCACGGCCAGTTGCTTCTCCGTATTTGTCATCTGTGAGTCTTTGGAGGACTGGCAGAAGTTTTTCCTTGATTGCCACCACTGCTTCCTTGCTTTTCTCCAAAGACTTGAGAGATTTTGTCGTCGCCATATTATCTTCGTTCTAATGGTTCTTCTGTTCTCTTCTCGGAGGTGATGGGCTTGCCTCCGTCTCCTATTGTTCTGTGAATTTTGAAGTGAACAGAAGAAAAAGAGTTGTGGTGATGTTTTTCTCATCAACTGAAACTGTTACTGAGAAATTATTGGTAATCTCTCGATCGGATGGAACGACAGACTCTTTTTGCGGTTTCAGTATCGGGACTGTCGATGTCAAAAACCATCGAGGATCTCGACGGGCACGGGTGAATTAGGACTTTATGGAAAGTCCTATGTGCCCTCTGTTAATTGGAATGGGAGCGCGTGCGGACAGAACCATTTATTGGGTCGTAATCGTGTCCTTGAGTTCAACTTCTTTTAAATGGTAGGTGTACGAGTTAACTGAACAAAGCAAGATTACCCATTTTTTCAAGACTGAACCACGTGCTCACATAATTTGGCACGAGCTCAGATCAGATGATGCTGATAATACGAGAAACCTCGAACGATCCAAATACAAATGTATCCCGAAAAACTCGAAACCAATCCAGCCCTCTTTCTACAATCATGATCTTTCGTCGAATACTTTGTCGAGTACAAGTACTACTTATCCGTGCACGGGGCTAGAAATTATTTGATTCAAAGAACGCCATTGAAGGTCTACGATGATTCCACCCAGGAAGACAACATTGTGCTGTATACCTGTCTTGTTCTTCGCTTTCGTCCTCCCTGACTATACTGTATCAGGACAGAGCTTCGAAGACATATTTGTAACAAGTTTAACAGGTTCTCAGACTCCAGGACCGTCGTTCGCCCCAACTGCTGTCCCAACGACCCCGCTTCCTACTTTCGCTCCAACCCCTCTTCCGACTTCACTTCCGACTCCTGTGCCGACTTTTGCGCCAACATCTGTGCCAACACCGCTACCTACTTTCTTTCCAACTACAGTCAGTCCAACTAAATTACCCACTGAAACTCCCTCGGAAGCGCTGACGAGGGCTTCCACGATTCAGGAAACGGCATCAAAGATGTCTCTTTTCCCAGAAATAACCTTTCATACGATTCTGGCGAAGGACGGAATTTCGAATGAAGAAGTCGCGTCATTATTTTCAGATTTACTAATTGACATTCTTGAGGAAATCAATTCGACCTACGACTATCGATATACTCGTACGGCTCTGAACGTTGTAGTATCAACCCCCAATCGACGGGTAGACGACGGGACTTATAACATAACAGTCGATGGTGTGATTTACTATTTCGACGAGGTACCGACCACAGAGACTCTTGCTCATAGCTTGAATGTTTATTTTTCACTTTGGGGCCCACCAAATCTGGAAGATTATTTGTTGAGTAATGGATTTGAAGAAGCTTTTGTCGTTTCGGTAGACATTGGCGATGAGAGCATCGACTTTTACGACAAGGGACATTTCGATGGACGACAAAACATTTTCATAAATCAAGATGGCAAATTATCAAAACGGAATATCATGGGATTTTACGTTTTGTTTGTCGTGATTGCTGTGGCGATCGTGCTTCTAGTATATAGGATTCGACTTGGCCGTCGTCGCCAGCTGAAAAGAGGAGAAATTACGACTCAAAGAGGTTCCAGTGAATCAACTACAAGTTCCAGAGAACAGAATGATGAGGAAAGTGGAAGTGCTAGTAGTACTACTCAGGTAGATTCGAATGATGATGATGTTGGTACACCAAGAAATTCGACACAGCAAACGCAACAAAGAACCACAAGGGAGGAGCCAACGGCAGCGACATCTAAAAAGATTCCATCAAGTGACGAGTCAGGAAGTAGAAAGATAGGCGAAATACAGAGCAAGGTGACGACCACGAAAAAGGACGACGATGAAGTGAGTCCTCCTAGTAGTACGAAGAGCGAGAAGAAGTCATCAAAGAAAAAGCGAAAAGGCAAGAGACCAAAGAAATCGAAGAAGTCAAAGGAAATTGATGAGAATGGAAAGTCTGAGGCATCAAAAATGACGGAAAAGGATGACAAAGCCGAAGCTGAATAAGATTAGGACTAGAAGCTTCCAACTACTGCGTGTGGGGGAGACTAATATTTTCCTTAAAATTTTGTTACTAGAGACGTTCAAGAATAACAACAACAGAATGAGAATACTGAATGTATCACCCCTCCTCCATCTCGTTGAGAAGTTTGTTGTTGTTTTCTTCGAATCAAGCGCAGATAGAAATCTAATGGTCCTTCATTTCTCTGTACCAGCTGGTAGGGAGTTGAAGTTTTGCGTACTGCTTAAAATCGTCTGAAATTACGTAGGCAGTCGTAATTCTCCAATAGCGTCTCTCAGAAAAAATACGTCACGCTGTGTAATTGTGACAAGACAAGAAAAAGCGCCTTCGGAAAAATTAAGCCTATGATAGTGCTTTGAGGTCAAAGCGCGCCATTTCAGGGCGTCGTCAGACGAGAACTAAAAAAATCAACCAATTGTATCTCCCCAAATGAACCAATCATCCGCTTCCAAACGTGATCTCCAAAGGCGAAAAATATCGTTCCCGATTCTCCGTGGGAAGCACTTGATGTATGTGTGGTCGATGTGTGAGGAATTAAAAAATCTCGTGCCTGTTAGGTTCTCTTTCACTGCTTCCATGAATATTTTGGAATCTGCAGATCCTGTGTTTCCTCTCGTCTTCTACTTCCCATCTTTCACATACACTTACCCGCATAAAATCTTTTCAGATGAAGATCCAAGCAACATGGAAGAGCTTCGATCAGTAACCATCACTCCACCTAGGAAAATAGTCGAAGATCCGGTCGACGATGAAATAGATGAAGATACTTGCAACCGCTGCAAGTTTGTGTTGGTAGCTCAAGATATGGAAACAACTCAGGATGAACTCAAGGCCATGCTGAAAGTCGAAGCCAATCATTACACACCGCCAAGGAACTATCTGGCCTTCGACTCTTGCAAGAGTGGTGTGAACGAGAATTGGAGAAGACGTTTATGCGAATGGATGTTCGAAGTCACCGATCACTATGATTTTGATCGGGAAGTTGTATCTTTTGCTTTTGACTTTCTTGACAGGAGCGTCTCCTTGGCATACGGTCCAGGTTCAGACAAGAAACTTTCGAAGCGAGACTTTCAGCTTTATGCAGTTACGTCATTGTATCTCGCGATCAAAGTTCATGGTGAAATGGATTCCGATGGTGAAGGGAAGAGAATCAAGTTAAGAATCTCAGCCTTCGAAGAGCTCAGCCGAGGATGTTTCGTGACGGATGCCATTGAAGAGAAAGAAGTTGAGTTCTTAACACTGTTTCAATGGCGCATTAATCCACCAACATGTGCTCGCTTCATTTATTCCTACCTCCACCTTCTTCCGGAGTGGAGTCCAATGGAGTTCGATAGCCCGAGAGAAGATATCATCTGTCAGATCTTTGACGTTGCAAAGTACCTGACGGAACTATCCATCTTCGTCTCAGAGTTCAGTTTCAATTTCAGCCCATCCAAGATCGCATACGCCGCTATGCTATGTGCTTTTCAGTTTATTGAAAAGACGAATCCAATGCCTTACCATATCAAGATCCGCTTTCTCATGAATGCCAGAGAAGCATCGGGTGACCTTACACCCGAGTCTGAGGATGTGAGGCGCCTTGAGACGATGCTCAAGAAGCTCGCTCCAAAAATGTTCCCAAACACTAGTTCATATAATCCACTTCCAAGGACAGTAAGCTTCTTGGAGGTGGATCCTACACAATCCAAGACGAAGAGCACTAGATCCATTTCGCCTATCGTCGTGGGACAAGACGAACCGAAACGGAAGCGCCAAAAGGTCTAGAGAACAGGAGTAACCAACAATGGTTAATCCTAGTTTTTCTCAAACAGGACGTAGCAGAAACGTACAATAGAAGATATTGAAAACACATGTAAATATTCAATTCTTCTTGAAGCGCAAAGGGGGTTGCTACGTCCTTTTCGCTATACAAACTCTCATAAAGATGCTAAAGAAATAAAAAATAAATAAACAATTTTATATACTATACAATAATGACGCACGTAGGCGATTGCATGCTTCAATTGAAAGAATTTAATTCGTTTTTATTTGCACATGACAAGACACGTGCCTGGAACTGCTCACTGAAATTGGACGTGATCCCATTCCTTTCTCGAAAATAGTTCGTTCAACAAGAAGCTGCAATGGGCTACAATCACAGCCTTGTCCTTGATCGTCCTTCGACAAACGGCTCAAGAAAACGGTTAAAAATAAGATCATCTCTTCGTTCGTTCTGAAGGACTTTGTTTGAATAATCAATGCATCATAATATCTAATATGAATTCGTTAAATATCATTTGCCAGGTTTTTATTGAGTTACTTCTGCCATTCGACTCAGGCGTGAGACCAGTCCCATGAGCTGTAGCTGTGAATTGACTCCATTGGAAATCCGCATGTGGGTAAAGCCAATCTCTCGAAGATATTCCAGCTTTTCTCCCTCTGGAAGTTGGTCGTGCGCTTTCGTGACCTTGAAGATGGTCCCGATAATGTCGCTTGCCGCGTATCCCGAGTCCCAGAGCTCCTGAAGTTGCTCAATAGCTGCATGAAGATTCCCCTTGTTGCAGGAGTCGATGATTCCCCGGACAATGGTTGGATGGGGTTGGTCGCAAACCTGAAAGACAACCCTTTGATTGACCATATCCTCGCTCCCCCTCGCGAGTGAATTGGCTGCTTGTAAGTTGTTGAGTGCATGACGCATGTCTCCTTCGGCTGTGAACAAGATAGCCTCCATACCATCTGAAACGAAGAGTTATACAAAATTTAAAGTATGAGATCCAATGAAATGAAAACGAAATAGTCCCTGTAATCAGTCGAAAGCTCTCAAAACAACCAACACCATTGACTACTCACCATCCGTATAAGGGACTTCTTCCGCCTTACAGACCTTCATAAGATTGGCAAGAATTTGCTCGTGGGATAGCTTGCTGTATCGCAGAATAGCGGCACGGGACTGAATGGCCTCGATGATCTTGGTGCTGATATTGCATGCCAAACAAAAGCGGGTCGTGTTGGAGTAAACCTCCATAGTTCTTCGGAGTGCTTGTTGAGCCGCCGTCGTCATGCTATCAGCTTCGTCCAAAATGATGATCTTTTGGCGACCTTTTGGTAGAGTCACTTTGTTCATGGCGAAAGACTTGATGCGGTTGCGGACGACGTCGATACCGCGGGCATCCGAAGCGTTGAGCTCCAAGACACCGTCCTTGTACGAGTCACCCAAGAGTTCGTGTGCGAGCGCGTGGACACTCGTTGTCTTTCCGGTCCCGGGTGGTCCACAAAGAATTAAATTGGGAAGATTACCGTCCTTGGCAATCGCCTGTAGCCGAACGAGTGTTTCTTCGTTGCCCACCACGTCTTCAAGCTTTCGGGGGCGGTACTTTTCGATCCAGGGAACCTGGTATCCGGAGGACAAGCCAGATCCGGACTTTGACGACTTTTCCTCTTCAATGTCCATTCTTAAATCTAGTACTCTTATTATTCTCCAAGAATCGCTTTCTAATTACGACTTTGATGCTGGAGAAAGGTGATGGTCCGTCAAGGCAGATGGTACAGAGCCGAAACGAGCTCCATTTCAGTTCCTATTCTTGCGATCCGTTGTCGTTGTTTTGGCGCGCATTTTTCGGCTCGGTCGGTTTTACGGAAAGCAATGCTGACTTGTCTTACTTGCTTGGGGGGCTGCAAGATTCCCCAAAATATATTTGATGCAGACCAAATTCGATTCGATTTTCTATTTTCGGTTTGGCATAGTCCCACTACTTCGAGAAAAGTGGAACCAACCATAGTCTGTCTGGAAGAATCCTTGCGTCTCAGCAGCATGGGAAAGAGAGCGAACTCAAAGACGAGGCAAGGGCCACCAGCGGTGCTTCCTCAGCTGGGTGTCTTCTTTTCAAGAGTCGAGGTTGTGACAGACATTGCCGCCAACGGGGAAACATGGGGACTTGTTTGGAACAAAAGACGCGGTCGGCGTCAAACGATTGTGTTGATCGGTTGGTTGTCTCAAGACAGGCTTTGGAGGGATTATCGAAAAAATCTCGACAACCTGAAACGAGAAGCACAGAAAGTAGGGTGCACGCGTCTCACGGATGCATTGGATATTGTCAAGATAAAGCCCGATCGGAATCGCAACGACCCAGATCTTTGGTGGCTTTCATTATTCGACAACAGCGATATTGCATCGGACACAGATCAGTACCAGTGGATCCGATTTGGTCGAAATAGCAAAGGTGAGGCTATAAACTACCAATTTTGTTCGGCCAATCTTCCAAGCGACACCGAATTGTCGCTGATCTTGGATGTTTCGAACAATTGCAATTCAATTGTGACGATTGTACAAAGCGGAAAGATTCCGAAAACTACCTTACCGAATCCATCGACTTCAGTTATAAGCAATGAGCATGATACAGCTATGGATGACTCAGCGAAAAGCTCGATATTCCTTTCTCCCCTGTCGCTTTGGAGACAAACATTCTTGTCCAACAACTCGATAACAATCCTACGCATTGGAAAACTCCACTCTGCGAATCAGTCATCCATCGCCGTTATTCGATGTATCCGAGCTTTTTCGGCACTATGGAATAATCGCGTCATATCAGCTACAAACGAATCTGCACAAACAGAGGTCAGCTCCATAATACCATCGCAAATCGAATTATCAAAGGAACGAATTGACAAGTGGAACGTCTTTCTATCGTCACTCGTTGACATGATGCTCGGCATTGGGGTTGCCGCTGGGCTAATATACCTGCTTCACAATCCACATAGTCTTGGACAAGCAGTAAATCTGAACCTTTCGGTCAAGACCCGGGCGTTCCACTACCTCGAAGACCGCATAGCTTGGTTGGAAACCTTTCCGGCCGGTTTCAAGCTGAACGTACAGCTGACACATACCATGGGAAGGGGGATTCGAAGCCTTCTGGACAGCTACAAAGACATTTTATTGGCAACGTTTTGGGATCCAGAGGTTTGCAGAAAGTTTTTGGTACCGTCGCTAGCAGCAATCGCCGGTCTTGGGGGTTGGGCGTCCTTTTTAGCCTTGGTGCTCGATCTTTGGAGACTTGAAATCATTCACGTTACGGTCTTGGCGGTGTGTTTCCGAAAGCTCTACCAGGCCGAACTGTACCTTCTATCGGCTCTCTTTCGACTATTTAGGGGTAAAAAGCGAAACATTTTGCGGCAACGTACGGATTCCATGAAATACGATGCCATGCAGTTGCTGGTTGGGACCATTGCCTTTTGCGTCTGCGTTTTTCTCTGGACTACTGTGATGGTGTACTACACATTCTTTTTGATTTGGAATCTGTCTATGCATCTACCACTGATGGGTTGTTCGGTAACCTACTTGTTGAGCCATTCCTTTCCCTTTGGAAGTCTACTCTTCCGAGTCATGAAACCGCACTGGTTCCCCAAAGATCTGTACATCCAAGCGAAAGACGAAATCATAATACAACAAAATCCCGATGTCAGCATTCAAGTAGGAAATCTAGTGGCGATTCTTGAACCTCCTGGCTCTATTCTCTCGGGTCGAATCAGCGGTCCTCTCAAACGTCTCTTCAATTGGTACCTGGCTTCCTTTCTGGAAATTGTCTATCCCCGATCCAGTCATAGGTCGCATTCGTTTTTGCCATCGAGTCTACTTGTGAGTGACTCCAAACTATGACACTAGAGTACTTCGAGATGATAAAGTGATGAAAAGGACATTGGCATTATGGTTTTCATTATTTTTATTCTCTAGCTACTAGATTAGGTTCCTTTTGGCGACGAAAACACGTCGTCTGGCCTACGTTCGTTCCGTGATGGCCATAAAATCTTGTTTCTCGGAACTCGAAAAAATCTCTTTTTTTACAGAACACCATTTCATTTGTTACCCATCACTGACATACCACAACTCAACAGACCGGGTTTACAGAGACATTGAAAGAATGGCAGACGAGAACGACAAGACCGCCATCAAGACAGAGACCGCTCTTTCGCAGGAAAGCGGCAGTGCTGAAAAACAGGTTCCCGAACTTCCTCCAAATGACGCCAGCAAGACAGAGGATGACAAAAAGAGTGACGAGCCAAAGATGTCAAAGAACCAACTAAAGAAAAAGAGAAAATGGGAAAAGGCGATGGAATTCAAGAGAAAACGAAAAGAACAACAAAAGAAAGTTAAATTGGAAAAGGCCAAGGCGGAGGGACGAGATCTCGAGGCTGAAAAGGAAGAAATGGAAAAAAGACGAAAAGACGGAACTGGCTGGGCAAAGCGAAACCAATTTTGGCAGGAAATGTTTGAAAGGCAGTCTTGCAAGTACCAGATTTATTTGGACTGTTCCTTCGAAAAGGAAATGACACATTCCGAAATCAACAGCTTGGCGAATCAAATTCGATATTGTTATGCATCCAACAAGAAAGCAAAACATCCGGTAAAAGCAACTGCTTGCAGTTTGGACGGGGAAACACGCAAGCTTCTGAATCATGTTTCGGGGCTTGACCAGTGGAAGCATCGAGCATTTCACTTGACAGAAAAAGATATGACTGAAGTGGCGGAAGACAAATCGAAGCTAGTTTATCTCACTAGTGATTCAACGAATACACTTACAAACTTAAAAGACGGAAAGACCTACATTATTGGAGGAATAGTCGATCGAAATAGACTGAAACGCGTTGCAATCAACAAAGCAGAAAGCCTCGGAATACAAACAGCAAAACTTCCTATTGAAGAATATCTCAACATGTTTTCAACTAAGGTATTGACGTGTAACCACGTTTTTGACATACTTCTGAAATGGAAAGAAAACAATGGAGATTGGAAGAAGGCCCTGCTGGATGTCCTACCAAAGAAAAAAGAGGCATCTGAAAAATAATTGAAATAAACACTCGATAGACTACTCTCGTGTTATCCCTAAAACATATCTTCAAACCCGTCTGTGTCGAGTTCTTTCACGATGGCCTTGAAGTTTTTGCGAAATCGGGAGTTTTTCTTGTTCTTTGGGCTCGATTTCAAGGTTTCCATGAAGAAGACTAGAAGCCCCGACCGAATACCTTCGTCGGCATCCTCATCGCTGCCCTCCTTCTTTGTTGTTGCCGTACTTCGAGCAAAAATTGTCTTTGCTTGTGCTGGTTCACTGAAATGTTCGAGGATGCTAGAAAGTAGAATTGTAAGGAAAATCAGTGTTGATTCGTCCAAGTCGTCGTCAGAAAGATCGAGAGTCTTGATGACGGGAAGAATTCTCAAAACTCGGTGTGTAACCACGAGATGAAAGAGAAGTTTGGCTAGATTTGCTACCTTTCGAGCTCCGATGCTATCAAACTGTTTGAAAACGTCCCAATATGCAAGTTGAAGAGAGAATTTGCTTTGGGGTTGAAATTCGCATATTCTTGCCGCGAGGTGTCCGTAAAATTTGTTGTAAGACTTTTCGTTCCCACAGCACTCCATCAATACACGAACTGTATCTCTCTCGCTCCGATTCTGTAGCATTGAAGATCTACACAACTTCTCGAACGTATCTTCGATGTCTGTTCCTCCCATGATAATGCAGAAAATAACTCTCTTCCTATCAGTGTTCATACGGAATTTAGATGCCAATTTCAAGAGTTCTTCGTCCTCCTCTTCCTCTTCATTCGAAGCAGACGGCGCCGGGGCACTATCGTCTGATTTTTCGTTTTCGGATCTAGAATCCTCAGAAAATCGATATTGATTCCCTACCCATGAAGCACCTACTTTCCACCATCGCCCCTTCGTCTCTGCCTGAATGATGTCCTTCAGAGTAATTCGTAACGAAGCCTCGGAAGTACTTTTTGACACGCCCATCTTGGCAGCGGCTGACTTCACCCTTCCAAGGATTTTCCTAAACTTTGAAATTTTGTCGGTAAAAACTGTATCCTCTCTCTTTCTCTTGTTGTTCTTTAGATCCATAATAGCCGAAACCATGTACTCCGTACGACTCGAGGATACGCCTTTGCTGTCCTCGGATTTCTTCTTTTGAACAAGCAAAACGATCTCCTTGAGTGCCGTTGGATCATCTGAGCGCAACGATCGCCCACAATGACTCAGCAGAATAAGTAAACACTCGACATCGGCTTCAGAAAAATTCTCGATGAGATGCCGAATGATATCGTATATGAAAGAACAATGAACAATGCCATAGTTGTACAAATAACAGAGAACGAGCATCAAGTTGCAGATTTGCTTGTTCTCGATTTCCTTGTCATTGTCATCGTTGTCTTTTTCCTCTCTTGATTCTTTCAAGCGAGCCAAGAGCTCCATAACAACCTTTTCCAGGATAAATTCTCCAATTTGCACTGTATCACCCGTTTGGATGTGTACTCCAGTTATACAGGCCGTGTAAACTGGGATTAATCCGGTCATCAACATGGGGGTAGCGATACAAACGTCCTTCGCGTTCTTCCAAATCAATTTGTGCACCATTTGTGTTGGGTTCGAAGAATACAGTTTAGTCACTTGCTGGGCAATAGAGATCAAAGTGTCCTCCGACAGCCTATTCAACGAGTTGTTCAAAGATCGTGAAATGACCCTCATGCGTTCTTTTTCTGCTTCGTCGTCGCCCTCGGCCTGTTGCTTCTTTCGCAAATGAGGTGGCACATACTTCGAGGGCTTTTTGTCCTCTGATGGATCCGAATCAATCTTATTTCCATAGATGTCCTCTCCCTTTGATGGTTGATACGTGTCTCGGACATCATGATCGGGTTCCATCTCTTGGTCGTCATCGTCGTCATCGCTACCGTCGCTTTCATCACTAGCTGAAGCCGATGATTCTTCGTTCTCACTCTTATTTTCGCTGTGGCTCTCATCTTTGCTATTCTGAAGTCTTGCTGCTGCTTCTTCTTGCTGCATTCTCTCCAATTCCTCCAAGACGCTGTCATCTTCATCAAGTTCGTCCTCTGATCCTTTCATAGAAACTAGCTCTTCGTCTTCGTCCTCGCTATCAGCATCCGAATTCTCGCTACCATCGTATCGATATTCACTGCCTGGCTGTTTTAATCGATTCATCATGCCATCTAAATCATCAAGAAAGTCTCCAAAATCGTCTCCATATCCCTCGAGCTTGGAGTATTCCTTGTAAAGTTTGTCTTTTTCTTTCCGTTTCGACAGACCCAGCTTTTTTTCAAGCGCTTCAATTTCTTCGTCGTCGCGACGCAGTGCATCCGCCACATCGGGGTCCAAACTTTCATAAGAGAACCCATCTTCTGGAATTTGTTCGGATTTTCGTGCCTTTTTCTTCGGCTTTTCCTTAACAAGTGGGGGTTCGTCATCTTCCTCGTCTTCCATCTCCGAGTCCTCGTTTCCACCCTGTGGGAAGTTTTCGGTAGACCTCAAACGTTGGTCCAGGTCATCCAAATCATCCAAGAAGTTTCCAAAGTCGTCACCGTATCCTTCTAGCTTGGAATATTCCTTGTGAAGCTTATCTTTTGCCTTCTTTCCGCCACTCAAGCCCAATCGCTTTTCCAGCTCGGCAATTTCGGCTTCATCTCTCTGGATCGCTTCTGAGAGATCCGGATGAGTCTCGTACACGTTTAACGAGTGATGACTGCCAGCATCACTTTCCTGAAGCTTGGTCTTTTTCTTCTTCTTCTTCTTTGGCATTTCTTTTTTGGATGATGTTTCCGATTTGTTCTTCGATGGTGGAACGACGGAAGGTGGTTCCTCTACACGTCTGTTCTCATTTCGCTTCCTCTTCTTTCTAGATAACTTCCTTTGCTCTTTCCTCGTTTGAATCTGAGTGATCATCGTCATGGTTGTGTCAAGTTTTTAGTTTCTTTAGTTGACTTCCAATGATATTCAATATCATGGTCGTCTCTTGATTTTTTTCGAAAGCCAGGAGGTGTTGCAGTTTTCTTCGAATTTGTTGTGAGTTGAATGGCTCTCGTACATTGCCGTAAAAATTCAAACGAGTCGCGAATCAGTAGTGACTGTATTAGGTTTAGCGTTAGGGTTTATTTTAGTCGTATTTATCAGTCCCGTGAGACCGAATCAATTCCACGTGTCCTTCATACTTCCACTACAAAGATTTTCTCGTTCAACTGGGCAGGAAACTCGAAAACAACGCGTAACCTCAACGCGATGATTGCGGTTTTCTGTTTTCTTCTTCGGACGATGAAAGTTGATCGTCACATCATCTTGAACACAACTTGGAAACACCAACCATTTCTATATCACCATGAAGACTTCTGTATTCGTTGCATTGATGGCAACAAGCGGTGCTTATGCATTCGCTCCTAGCTCGACATCCTCCACATCTCCAACACAATTGGGTCTGTTCGGAGGCGGCAACAAGAGCGGCGGCGATGGCAAACCAGGAATGATGGACCAATTGGCCATGTTCAAGAAGGCGCAAGAAATGGCGCAAAAGAAGCAAAATCTTGACAAGGAGTTGTCTGAACAATCTTTCAAGGGAAGTGGTGCTGATGGAAAAGTCACTGTAAGCTGCAAGTTTGCCCCTTCCAAGAACCCAATGGACCCACAACCCGATTACCAGGCCACAGGATTCGACTTTGACGAAGAATGGTGGGAGTCTGCCTCGCCCGAGGATATTGGTGCCGCTGTTGCGGAAGCATACCGGGATGGAATACAGGTTACAAATTTGGCGGTTCAAGAGAAATACAAGGAACTCGAGGAAGACATCAAGAGTCTTCAGGGCTAATTTTATTCATTGATCGATGATACCTAAATTATTGTATTTATACTCGCTCTACCAGTCTACACAGTATTTCAGCGCAATAGTATGTTAGCAATGCTAGGATTGTTCATAAATGAAATATCATGTTACGTTATATAAGCGATATCAACAAACCAGCCTGTCTCATGTTTGGACATGGATTGTTGTAGCTCTCTACACTTCTAGTGTTACGTTTACTCCCATGACGCACGCACTTCAGGTGTGAACATGGCCAACAACTTGGTCCACGCCAACACATTTGGTCGCGAAGCAATGAGTGCCTCGTCGGCCTTGCCCACCTTCTCCAAGAGCTCAACATCTTCCTTGGAAGGTACCGAGCCCTTAACGAATGCATTTCCATTGAGGGCTTCGTCCAATTTGTCGAGAGCATCGTCGCTCGTCATGTCAGCACCCAACGATAGCGACGACATGAGGGCCATCAAGGTGAATTCAGAATCCTTCTTTGGTGCATTGGCGGCGATCAAGTTGATCTGCTCGTCCGAAGGCTTCATAGCTGGGAAAAGAAGGACCTCCTTGATGTTGTTCTTGTTCGACAAGAACATGGTAAGACGATCAATTCCCAAACCAAATCCTCCGGTAGGAGGCAATCCATGCTCCAAGGCAGTTACGAAGGAATCGTCCAAAACCATAGCTTCGTCATCTCCGGCACTTCCAGCCTTGGCTTGCTCCAAAAAGAGCTCGCGTTGGACGACGGGGTTGTTCAATTCGGTGTAAGCATTTGCCAACTATAATTTGAAAACAAAAATGTGAGAACCAAATCAAAGACAAAATGGCAATAGCAAAGTTGTTCGATAAAAGTAGTGCTTACCTCTCTTCCAGCGGCAAAAAGCTCGAATCGTTCGGTCAAGAATTGCTTGGAACGGTGGTACTTGGCCAAAGGACTCATGATCTGGGGATGCTCGGTAATGAAGGTAGGGTGAATGATGTTGTCCTCCAAGAACTCCCCGACAAAAGTGTCCAGCAAACGAGCAGTGGTGTGTGGAGGTGCGCATTCCAAACCGTGCTTCTCCAAGAGTGCCAAAAGCTTGCTATCGACTTCGGGATCGTCCATAGCTGGAAGCTTAGTGTTCATCTTTTCTTCCAAGCCCTCGATCATGCTAATTCTCTTGAATGGGGGAGTAAAGTCGATCTCGACCTCGGGTTGCCCAGGCTTTGGAGAGTACTTGATCTTGTAACTTCCGCAGATCTTCTTGACAAGTCCGGAAACAATTTCTTCGCACATGTTCATCAGATCATTGTAGTCCGCATATGCCTCGTAGAACTCGAGCGTAGTGAACTCGGGGTTGTGGGTCAAATCGATACCCTCATTTCGGAATTGTCTGCCAATCTCGTAAACACGGTCCAAACCTCCGACAACAAGCATCTTGAGGTACAATTCAGGTGCAACACGCATGTACATATCCATGCTCAAGTCGTTGTGGTAGGTGATGAAAGGTTTGGCAGTCGCTCCACCCGGAATCATGTTCATCATTGGGGTTTCGACTTCGAGGTAGTGTCTGTCATCGAGGTACTTGCGAATTTCAGTAATGATGCCTGCTCGGATTCTAAAAATATCGCAGTTCTCGTTGTTGACGATCAAATCCAAATAACGTTGACGGAATCGAGTCTCCATGTTGGTGATTCCACCGAGGCCAGATCCTCCCTTTGAAAAGGGAAGCATGTGGATGCAGGGACTCAAAAGAATCATCTTTGTCGGGAAAATGGAAAGCTGACCGTTCTTGGACTTTCCAGGGTAACCAGTGACTCCGACAATATCTCCTCTCTTGAGCATTCTGTGGATCTTGGCAAAGGACTCTTCGTCTTCGTAGGTCTTGGCATCACTCATGATTTGGACCTTGGCGCTTTCTCCGTTCAAATCATAAAAGAACAATTTTCCCTGGTGACGAACGGAAACAATGCGACCGGCAATATTGACGAGCTTGTCCTCCATCTTTTCTCCTGCGGTAGTCTTGCCTTCGTACTCGGCATTGAAATCGGGAATGCGGTAGTCCACATGGAACTTGTGCGGGTATGGGTTGATTCCGTCCTTTTCCATCTGGACGATGGCATTGCGGCGGTTTTCCGAGAATTGGTTAGGATCGGTGATTTCTTCCTCCTTCTTGGCCTTTTGAGGTTGGCTGGCGGCCTTGGCAGCCTTGGCGGCCTCCTTTTCCTTCTTTTTCTTTTCGGCGGCCAACTTCTTCTGAAGCTTCTTCCAAGCATTCTTGGAGATGGGGTTCCCGTCCTCGTCCTTGTATCCGAGCATGGGGGTATCCTCGCTAGACATTTTTTGGCGTTTGTTGCGGTATTGTTATGTTATGTTATGTTATGTTATGTTATGTTATGTTATGTTATGTTATGTGATGTGATGTGTCGAATCTCGAATCGCTTCTGGAATTTCCGTTTGGCCGTGGACGACTTTGGCGGTTCTACCTGAACACTACCAGCAGCTGAAAGCAGCAGAAAGATCGTTGGCACAGGTGAAAGCTTTGGTAGCTTGGGTTTGGCAGCAAAATCCACCGCGCAATTCTGAGGAAAAATGCGCGAAATTGGACGTGTGGCCTCCCCCGGTCCATTTTGCCGTACGAAGGACGGTCTCTCGACTTTCGGCTGCCACAAACATGCAGCTAGAGCCAGGCTTGTCTTGTTGAACAAGGATTGGAACACCGACAGAGTCGACCAAACCTGTTATTAGTTACTCATAAGTATAAAAAGAAAGAACAATGGCGGCAGTATTCCAATCGGACTCCCGCATCAAGGAGGTGCACATTGAAGGCCTTGTAAGTGATTGTGACAGGCACAGGCACTGCTGTTGACTTGTGGACGCAACTACAAGCTCACACTCTCTTTTCTTTCCTTTTTCTTTCTTTTTGCTTGCTGCTTGCTGTTTGTTGCTTGTTGCTTAGGCAATGATGAAAATCGTAAAGCACTGCCACGAGTCCCTCCCCTCTATGGTACAGGGAACACTCCTGGGCCTCGCGGTCGGTGGGGATGTTTTGGAGGTTACCCATGCCTTTCCAAATGCTGCCGGAAAGAATGACGACGAAATCGATGAAGATTATCAATTTGAAATGATGCGTATGCTTCGTGAGGTCAATGTAGACAACAATTGCGTCGGATGGTACCAATCGGTCTACCTCGGTGTTTACTCGACGCAGTCCGTTCTCGAAAACCAATTTTCTTACCAGACCGAGGTCTCCCCCAATGCTGTAGTCATCCTATACGATCCCCTACAAACAGCAAACGGAAACTTTTGTCTCAAGGCTTTCCGATTGTCGGACGCGTGCGTGGAAACGAGAAAGTCCGGAAACAACGACTTTATCAAGCCCTCGAACATTTTCGAGGAGCTCCCTATAAAATGCACAAACCCCAGTCTGGCCAATGCTATGCTCCAGGACTGGACTCCAAAGTCAGACATTGCCCTGGACCGATTGGACATGAGCACGCAACCGTTCTTGGAGAAGCACTTGGAATCCATGTGCGGATGGGTTGATGAATTGGCAGGAGAGCAGCAAAAATTCCAATATTACACACGACACCTGGCGAGGGGCAACAACAAATCAAAAGCTGGCTGGAAAGCTCCCGAGGCGCCTTCACGAATCGAAAGTCTTTTGGTCTCGAACCAAATCGAAAACTACTGCGAGCAAATGGACAAATATGTTGGTGGTGGTCTCGGAAAGCTCTTTTTGGCCGGCGGGTTGCACAAAGAAGAACGGTCGACTAGGACTGGCACTAGCGCTTGAAGAATTGTTAAAGCTACTACTAGTAGTTAAAGCTCTAGAGTTACAGTTAGTTAAAGCTCTAGAGTTACAATTAGTTATACAATAGATGACATGCCTGTATTTGTATGTAAAGGCCGCGCGCGTTGCTGTGAACTGAATCCAATTGAATTGCAAAGGAGGGAAAAATTAAATTGACCAAAAAAGGGGCGATAAACAAGTTTGGCTTAGGGTTAGGGTTAGGGTTGTTCGTTGCAAATTCGAATGAATGCGCACGAAATAATACTCAACCGCGCACGAAATAACACTCGATACAAATACTCCGTAATATTCAACCGCGCATAAAATACTCAACCGCGCAAGCTTGTACCAGGTACGTACTCCACAAAATTTTCCGGCCACAAAATTTCGGCGAGGACGCAAAAGGTTTGTCGAATTTCTGTTTGTATAAAATGTTCCATTTCCTTTGCTACGACACTATGGCCGAGTGGTTAAGGCGATTGACTTGAAATCAATTGGAGTTCCTCCTCGCAAGTTCGAATCTTGTTAGTGTCGTTTTCCATTAAGGTTAGGGTTAACCTTTATTTTTGGAGTTTAACCTACGTAAGATTCTTTTTATCATAATCAAATCATCACAAATCTACGAATTTGTTCTCAGTTCGGACACGAAATTCGAAATTCGAAATTGTCAATTGGGTACAAGAAATTCGAAATCATATCAAAACACAGTTTACTACTAGTATATACTTTCTTGCAACAAACTACGACCTATTTCTTTTCTAGTAATACTAATAAAAATTGCCAATGAAATTAGTCCATAGTCAACATCAAACGATTCGATTCGATTCGATTCGATTCGATTCGATTCGATTCGATTCGATTCGATTTGCTGGTAGTGCTACCATATGATGATGCTCTAGGACCAATCTACTCCCAACTCCTGCAGTTTCTTGTATCGAGCGGCGTTGGTGTTTTCGTCCTTCACCCAATATTTCTTTTTGTATAGGGGTTTATTGTTTTCTACCCATTTTGCCAGATATCTATACTCTTCGGCGAGATTTTTGTTTCTCTTTCGTAGAGCCTGAAAGCCACCCAGTTCTGGTTGACTTAGGAAATCCTTCAGTTCATTGTATCGCTGGTTCCAAACTGTGTTTCTAATTCCATTCGTCCGTGCCTTGTTTCCGGATTCGATGTTTTCAGCCGGCTTGTAATCCATGAAGCCGATAGCTTTCAAGGCAATCACAATGGGATGATCATCTGCCATTTTCCCATTGATGAATCGAGATTTGCAGTTTTTCGCCCAGACGCTGGCGTTTCCACCTTCTTTTCCCGATGGGAATACATTATGCTTGGTGTAGTAGTCCTTCAAGACAGCTACATGGCTCTCTTGGAGGGGTGTGAGTCTGGGCAGGTCGGGTTGCTTCGGTCGACCTTTGCTCGTGTTCTTGAACGCCAAATGCACACGGGTATAAAAGATGTTTCGGTCGTAGGTACCAACCATTTTGTCTTGTTCGAGCCCATATTCGGTGTGTCGGGTCGCTCGAATTCGTCGTATTTCGCCAATCCGATTGCGTTTTCTCAAACGTTCTTGGAGCCCCCCAAGCAGCAGTATTCCTTCATAGAATTCCTGGCACGGTCCGGGGAAAGCGTCCCCTTCAACGAACGACCAGTTGTCGTGATGCTTGTGTGTGACTTGGTTCACGGCCTCGTTGATGTGCTTCAAGTCAATTTGCGATTTTCCCATTCGAATCCAAAAGGAATCGCCTCTGGTCTCTCCAACTTTTGGAGCATATTTATCAATCCATTCATCGCAAGTGTTGTTGTTTGTGGCAGTTTGCTCGTTGGAAGTGTTGTGAGCATTTGAATTGCCAGGATTCATTCGACGATTTCTCCAGTGCTCGTCAATCAACTTTGGGAAGAAGGAATCCGCTGTGAAGTGCTTCTTCAATTGATCCAACCGTGTCTTTATGGCATACATATTATTAGGCTCGTAAAATAGAGTCATCACATTGTCAAAGATGGGGCCCACGACCTCTCTGGCATCCTCCTCGTTTTCGCACTTTCCCTTGAGATCGGGGTGATTGCAAATCAAACGACGAGCCTGTGGAATCACTCGGCAATCGTCGTCGGTGGTTCGACGTCTATTTTTTTTTCGCTCCGTTCTTGATCTCATGGTTCGCAGGGAAAATGGAACGGCTCCTTCAAGCTTGCGCAAACCATTTTGCGTGAGGGGATTCTCGGATTCATCAAGGCGGCAAAAATGCCGAAACATGGCAGCAGACTGGCGACGGCCCCCGTGAAGTCCATTCGTGAAGATTTGAAAGGCAACCATAGCATCCACAATGTTGCCCCATTCGACGGTAGGGGAGAGAAAACCGAGACCGTTGATGAACCGCTGGATATTGCACAAAGTTCCAGCGGTCAAACCACGCTTGATGCGTTGTCTCATGGGCACTCCTTTGATACTGGAGCTGGCAAGACAGAGAGGCCGGTATACAAGAATATAATGTCGGTTGCATTTATGCTTGTACACATAGATCTCATGGCGAAGATTCAAAACGAGTTCCAGGTCGTTGCCCCAGTAATGGTCGATAAACTCGTGAATGCTGTTCCATTGGGAATCAGGATCCTTACCAAAGATTACTTTATTGGTATCGGCAAAGACCATTCCTGGTCGGTTTGGGTCGCTGAAGAGTCGACCAAACAGTCCAAGAAGTCTCTGTCTCCCGGTAGCTCTTCTCTCGGCAGAGTAGGCTTCGCAGAAGATCTCTTCTGCGGTAACAGCGTTCCATATTGCGGGCACGGGGATTGCATTCAACCAATTGTCCTTGTGCTTCTCTCCCAGGGCGGCTCTCACGGTCATGATTTCACTGGAAAAGCAATCTCCAGAAGCACCCGTCTTCCAAGAGCTGATAGCCCACAGAAAGAAATTTGTGCCGTCCTCATATGGTTCGAAAATGCCAAGGGCCTTGAGGACTTCTAACGCATCTGTTTTGACCTGAGTATAAATTCTTTTGAAAGAACAAGCACACAACAACAAAAAAACGTCCATCGACAATCAGTATTGACCACACACAAAAAAAAATGGTTCGCTTGGTCACTTGATTACTTTACCTATCCACGACATCGTCGTCATACATCAAAAACTCGGCGGGATCAGCAAATGTGTTCTCCTTTTGCAATGGGTATTCGAGCATTTGAAGCATGATGCTTTTCTTTGGTCCGAGTTTTGCCCCCCCGTGCAAATGGAGGGCTTCGAATAAGCGACGATGACCGGGACTAAGACCCTCGCCTGTCATCATTTTTTCCATGAGATTCTTGTATTCGCACTCCAAGTGCGAATTGAACTCGAAGCCAATGTTGTCAAAGTCGTGTACTAAACGGTAATCGTCCTTTTGGAGGTTGATATTGTTCAGCATTTGTCTTTCGATATCGTTTTTGATCCGATCCCTAAAATGGCTCGTGCTGCCGATTTTGTCCAATCTGAAATAGATTGCAGCGTTATTTGTAATGATGCGTCGCAGCAGATGACGATGAAGAAGTACATCGGATTGCGGTCCCTCGATTTCGTTGCAATCTCTTGCATGCTGTAGGACTCTTTCGCAGTGAGGCCATGCCAGGTCACGTGCATTTCTATTGCCTTCAACGGGCATCAAGAAAGTTTTCAAACTGAGAGGTGGTAATTGCTTTTGACGTTGGGAAGCATCTTCGTCGACAAAGAAGAAGTTCTCATTGCCTTGGTTGTTGGAAGCATCTTCGGCGACAACGTTGTTGTTGTCTTCGTTGTTGGAAGCATCTTCGGCGACAACGTTCTCATTGTCGTTGTTGGAAGCATCTTCGGCGACAACGTTGTTGTTGCCTTGGTTGTCTTGGTTGGAAGCGTCGAAAGAGCCGTCCTCGTCACACTCTATGACGATTTCGTTCGAATGGTCTTCGGAAGTATCGTCGTCGTCGTCGATGTTGTTTGCGTCGGTCTTGGTAAGAGCGTCGCCATTGATATCATGGATGCTTTGGACGGACGAATCATTGGAATCCGACAGGACAATAGGATTGTCATTGGTTGCTTCGGTCTTCAAAGTCGCTTCACGACTTTTCGTGTCCTTTTTGGTTGAGCTTGTTGCGCTGGGTCCAAGTTTAAAGAAGTGTCGAATGTCGCTTTGTCCTTCAATCGTCTTTTGCTTTTTCTTCGGCGGCATACTGATATGCTACGAGCTAAAGCGCTACAATGGCGAAAGGGTGCGAATGAGTAATGACCAATGGTCTTTTTCCGACGGATCCACGATTAAAACCATTCGACTTACCTTTGTTCAATCGATTGGATAGTAGAGATATGGATGTTGTAAAAGTGTATACTGATATTGTTCTTGGAGTAGACCTCTGTTCAGTATTGTAACTGGATTGTAAATAGATTGTGGGAATAGCAAATCGATCTTTGCGGCAAACGGTCTGCTAGCAAGAAGCAGCTTGAGTCCGCGCCAAAATTGAAAAAGAGAAGAAGCAACATGGCTTTGGCTTTCATCTTGGATGAGACCCCAACTTGAACAAAGATCAAATCTCAGCTGTTTTGAGTTCTAACCTATAAGTGTTTTCATTTAAGAGTATCATCATGGTGGGCAATATACTACTAAGTAGTAGAAAAGGACCAAAGAGACATGGCAAGCTTTGACTTGGCAAAAAGGCAAAAAGCCATTCGCAGTAGGGCCGACTACCATCGCAATCTCGACGATCATTGTGGATTGCGGATTACTGGAATCTACAATATGCCCAGTTTGATCGTGCATTGAAGAACCATATGGAGAGTCCAACGATTTCTATTGGCTTTTATTTGCAGTAGTGCAGTGTACGTTTTGCAATAGGAATTGCAAAGAACGTCCCTCCGGACTTGAACCAAGACTATCGTGTTCTCTTTTTTTTTCTTTTTTTGAGACGATCCCGGTTCTCCGAGGACGAGGCCGAGGCCGAAATCACGCGGTAGTACAAAATTTACGTAAAAAACTCGTAGAGGAATTTCAATCATCGCAGGACCAAGCCGACTTCAATAGGACTAATATTGGGGTTAGGGTTAACTCTGTCACTTTTTGAGACTGTTGGGGTTGGGGTTATTCTTGCTGGTTTTAGAACATGGTCGATTGAAACTCCATTCTATGTTTTGTTTTAGTATGTCAGCAATCTGCAGGAGTTGGGAGTAGATTGGTCACCACAAACAAACTCGTAGTAGGTGAAAATACAAAATACAAAATACAAAATACGACTACACAACTAACAACACAATGGCCGGCACCATTTATACCCACTGCTGGGTATAGTCCTAAGGCAATTTGCATACTAGTCCTATTTTAGTAACACCAAGTTGGAGTGAATGTGAACACCACAAACAAACTTGTACCACTGCGTGGCGCACTGCGTGGCACTGCGCACAGTTGTATACAGTATTACCTTCCTAGCACTGGCGCTCCACTGAACCACTTTCGGATCGTGTATACTTGGTATCCCGTGACGGCCATGAACAAAAGTGTTTCCATCAAAGAGTTGAGAACCATGCTGGAATGCGAGTGTTCGTTCGTTTCGGCATGCACCGTGAGTCGGCGGCGTTCCTTTTGTTGCATATTTTGGATATCGTTTAGCAAACGACGAAGGTCTTTCACCTTTTCCCGGGTCTCCTGAAAGTCCTCGTCCTTGATGCCTTCGGCAGATGCCGTATCCTCTTCGAGCTCCTTATCTTCCTCCGTCATTTTTTGTTCTTCGTACGTCCTCACGTGTCCCTCCTCGTTTAAACCCCCGAGTTCGCTTTCCTTTCTCATTTCCATTTCGGCAACAATCTACAAATTTTGCAACTGCGTGAGTCAACTATCCAGAGAACGAAACGAAATAAAAAAAATGCGGCTGGGTATTTTCCTTGAAAAAATGCGCCTGTTGCTTACCTGATTCCAGTTGGCATTGACACACATTCGATACCATCCAGCTACAGGAGCCTTCTTGGTATTAAGTACCGGCTCTCCATCTTGTCGAATCTTCTTCATGATTCTCGCTTTCTTTTCCTCCCGCTTCTGTTTTATGGCCAGGAATTTCTTTCTCTGTCTCTCCCGTCGCTCCCTGCGCTTCTTGTCGGCGTCCGGATCGTCCGGAGAGATGGGCTTGCCATCATCGTCGTATTGGTCATCGTCATCGTCATCATTAAAGTCGTCATCATCGTCCACCTCGTCCATTAGGTGCTCAAAGTCAA